>Ga0193721_1000534_pt1 | contig 10833 bp, 7 predicted proteins | sample U2s2metaG_FD_145078 | JGI IMG/M metagenome (GOLD analysis project Ga0193721, IMG submission 145078) | Soil microbial communities from a riparian zone of the East river system, Colorado, United States - U2s2 | ecosystem: Environmental > Terrestrial > Soil > Riparian zone | place: USA: East River...
GCATTGGAAGTGATCGCCATCGCAAATAAAAACCCACTCAGCCATCGATGTTGCGCGCCTTTCGCGGGACAAGGCATACTTCCCCGAAAAGTAACCCGACGAAAGAGAAAAGATTGTCCCGCCCAACATCAAAGCATGAGCTATTGCTGGCGGAAACAGATCTGGCTATCGCGATTCCGAAGGCAAGGGGATTGGACCCTCGCCCTTCGCCGGCCGCGTATCCCTTCGCGACCGTCCCTGATCTTGCGGTTTAACTGTTGAGCCAGCCGTCACATTTCTCAGGGCCGACGACCGCCCGCTCTGGCATGGTCTGCGAGTCGAGCCAGCTCGGCCATAAACGCAAAGAATGCCGGCGACTGGCCGATGAAGAGTCCCATGTCTGTCAGGAACTGCAGAGTGCCCATCGCCACACCTTCCGTTTTGGTCGGTCGAATGACCGAACAAATAGGGAGACTTTCATCCAGGAACGGACACGGCTCGGGCATGATCAGGGCCTTGTCGAAGAGCTCGTCCTCCACCTCCAGATCCGGAAAAGTCACCGAAACACCGGTTACCGGATCGATGGCAGTCAGGGGAGGCGCATTGCCCGCCACATCCGACCAGGTTTGAAAATGCATTGTTTCCGTAGGGCCAATGCTGATCAGGATTCGCAGGACTTCGGTATGAGTCGCCCTCAGTGCCAGCGCGGGGTAGAGGCTGTTGCCACCTTGTTCAATGGTTGGAAAGTGGAAAGCCGCCGTATTCGCGATCGCCTGTAGGAAATTAGGATCCGTTGTGTCGGCATCGGTTCGGGGAATCGCCGTATGCTGGTTTACCCCTAAAGTCGGGACAGCCTGCGGAAAGACGTGGTTTGGGTCAAGATCCGGGTTATGGCTGTCGTCGCGGTAGCGCGTCCACCAGCTGGTGTCGACGGTAAGTTGAGTCAGGTTAGTGAGCCGATGTCCGATCAAGTCTGGATTGACTCCTGTCGCAGTGCTGCCCATCAGCGTGCGAAACGGGTCGAGGTTTGCAGGAGCCGCTCCCTTGGAGACCAGGTACGCGTTGAGGAACTGGTGATGAGTAATCTCATCATCGGTGTTGTCATGGATGTAGTCTCTCATTTCATCCTCAATAACCTCCAAGGCCTCAGTATAGTCCGGATTGCCACTGCCGCCTGGGACTTCGTCATCCTGGATGCCGCCGAGTTCGTTGTATTGGATCCAAAAGTCGGCCTCGAGTATTTCTGCCGCCGCTGCGAACCGGAGAAGGGCTGCGTCTCCCGGTGTTAGACCACCACTTGCTTCTGCCGTTCGGATGCCGCTCAACAGTCCTGCACCGATGGTTCCTGCTCCCACGGCGAGCGATTTGCCGAGGAACGAACGACGACTGATAAAACTTTTGCGAGGCTTGGTTCTTTTTTCCACATCGTTCTGGAAAGGACGATTCTCGCTCTTACCAAAATCATCTGCTGTAGGATTACTTGTTGCTTTCATGCCCGTAGAATCGCAGCGGTTCGCGCTCCGCGCTGCACGGGAAAAGTTACGCGTTTGTTACCGTGCAAGACGCCATAGCCGGTGGCTGATTCGCGCAAAGTCGTAGCGCTGGCGGCACCGCGCGATGTGCAAAAAGAAAATGGAGCCTACGGGATTCGAACCCGTGACCTCCTCAATGCCATTGAGGCGCTCTACCAACTGAGCTAAGACCCCGGTAAAGAATCAAAGATTGTAGATTTCTGATTGTGGATTGCAACTGCACGGCCTGAATAGTTTTGAAGCCATTCCAGTCGAAACTTGCAACAAAAGGTGATATATGATGTTTAATGGGCAGAGGAACTTAATGAAGCTATCAAGATTCCCGGCACTTTGGTTTGTCACCGTGCTCGCGATGGGGATTTGTATTAGCACAGCACAAACGAATGCACCCCTCCAAAACGTTCCTCGTGCCGCACCGGGAAATGGTGTTCGAGGAAGTAACGTGCGTCCCTACAACTCAAATGCACCGCACGTTCCGCGTGGACCGGCTAACGTTGGTCAGCGTCCATCCGGCACGCTCCCGAATCAAAGGCAAAATCAGCCACCCGCGAACTTTCGGCCGAATTATCCGAGGTTGCCCCAGCAATTGAATTCCAGGCTGGCGGCAGCGAGGGTTCAACAGCACTCGCGAACCGAGAATGTGCCACCGAGCGGCGACCTGTTGCCACGAAGCGGAATTGTGCAAAATCCGCTATCGATGATGGATGATCAGCGCGCGGTCAGAGCCGACGATCCAAAGCCGGCCAACGAGGTATTGGTGAAGCGAGAGATTTCAGAAGACTTGGAAATAACCGACAACTTTCGCGGCGCACGAAATGGCGATATGCAACCGATCGTAGGTGACCCGGCGAATCGTGATTCTAAACCGCACAAGGTCAAGAAAAATCACCAAACCGGACGTAATCGGATCAGCTATGCCGATGCGCTCCGCCGTAATTGGCACGAATGGCACAATCGCGATTGGTGGAAGCAAAACTGCAATACCATTGTTTTCGTCACCGGAGGGTATTATTTCCTCGACGCGAGCTATTGGTATCCAGCTTACGGTTATGATCCGCTTAACAGCTATTACGATTACGATGGGCCAATTTACACCTACGGCAATCTGCTCCCCGACCAGGTGATCGCGAACGTTCAGGGTGCGTTGCAAGATGCAGGTTATTACTTTGGGGCAGTAACTGGGTCCCTAAGCGTGGAAACCCGAGCAGCTCTTGTGAATTTCCAGCGCGACCAGGGACTAATCGTTACTGGAGCCATTGACGAACCGACTGTTACGGCCCTGGGATTGTAGTAGAAGAAGGTTGTAGCCGCCTCCATGCATTGGAGGTTCGCCAAACACGGTGATACAGCGCGGTGGCTCCGCCCAACGCCATCCACTAAAAGTCAGGATTCGCTTGCCGATACCGCGGCAAACGTTTTAGGAAAGCTATCTATGAGCGACCTGAGTTTTCAAAATAATGTGCCGGATCCTTTACTTTCCGGGAAAGAATTGCCGACTTTTAAATTCGAATTGGAGAAATCCAAAGGGAAGGTAATCGGAAACAGTTTTGGCAAGGAAGCGACTGCCGAACAACTTCCCATCTCAAAGGGAATCGCCGGTGTATCCATGCAACTCGAGCCGGGCGTGATGCGCGAGCTTCATTGGCATGCTACTGCGGCCGAGTGGGCGTTTGTTCTCAAAGGCCGGGTTCGCACAACTGTGATTAACCCGGCAGGTCAAACCGAGACGAATGACTTCGAACCGGGCGATATTTGGTACTTTCCACGCGGCCATGCCCACGTGCTAGAGTGCCTCGGCAACGAACCGACTCATTTCATTTTAATTTTTGACAACGGTTATTTCTCTGAGTTCGGCACGTTTAGTATTACCGATTGGATCGGGCATGCGCCCAAGCCGTTGCTGGCGAAAAATTTCGGCCTGCCCGCCTCAGCGTTTGACGGTTTTCCGCAGGAGGAGGTTTATTTTGCCCGCGGTTCCATTCCACCGGAACCGATGCAGGAAAACCTGCAGGGAGCGCGCGTTTCGCCTCCGGAAACGCACAAATTTCGAATGCTTGCCGGTGCGCCGCACGCGATTTTCAAAGGCGGCCGCGAGTGGCGCATCGATTCCACGCGATTTCCAATTTCGACGACAGTCACCGGCGTAATCCTCGATCTTGAGCTGGGCGCGTTGCGCGAACTTCACTGGCATCCAAACGCCGATGAATGGCAATACGTCATCGATGGCAACCTAACCGTGACAATGTTTGGGTCGCACGGTCGATTCAGAACGGAGCAACTGCACGCCGGCGATGTCGGTTACATCCCGCAGGGATATGGGCACTCGATTGAAAACGTTGGTAGCAAGACGAGCCGGATGTTGATCGGCTTTAACACCGGAACTTACCAGGCGATTGATCTTTCTGCGTGGATTGCCGGCAATCCGGTGGATGTTCTGGCCACAAATTTTGGCAAGCCGCCATCCTTGTTCGAAAAGTTTCCGCGCAAGGACGTTTTCATAGCACCGAATCAATAGCGTTTTGTCCGGCCAGGGCACCAGTTCGCCGCCAGCACCTTCAAAAATTTGCGACTGCCGTGGACTGCCGTTACAGGAAGAACTGTCAGTCGACTTTGGAGTCATGCAAAAATTGATCGAATGCGTCCCAAATTTTTCGGAAGGTCGTGATCAAAACGTCATTCGGGAAATCACCGATGCGATTAAATCGGCGGACGGCGTTTCGCTGTTGGATGTTGATCCGGGCGCCAGCACCAACCGGACCGTGGTAACGTTCGTGGGCAGCCCTGATGCGGCGGTCGAAGCGGCATTTCGCGGGATTACGAAAGCGGTCGAGTTAATCGACATGCGCAAACACAAGGGGGCGCATCCGCGCATGGGCGCGACCGATGTTTGCCCATTCATTCCGGTAAGCAACGTGAACTGGGATGAAGCAATCGACTGTGCAAATCGTTTGGCGAAACGTGTCGGCGACGAATTAAAAATCCCCGTCTATCTTTACGAAAAAGCGGCGAAAAATAAGTCGCGCTCAAATTTGTCTGTAATTCGCGTGGGCGAATATGAAGGGTTTTTCGAAAAGATACGACAGCCCGAATGGAAACCGGATTTTGGTCCAGCCGTATTCAACGAAAAATCAGGGGCAACTGTAATCGGTGTTCGCGATTTTCTTGTGGCTTACAATGCAAATCTGAACACGAAATCAGTCCGTCGCGCGAACTCGGTTGCATTTGACGTGCGAGAGCAGGGCAGGGTGCAGACCGAAGATGGAATGCCAGCAGGAAAACCGGTGTTGGATCCGAATGGCGAGCCGATTCGAGTTCCCGGAATGCTGAGGCACGTCAAGGCGATTGGTTGGTTCGTGAAAGAATATGGCATCGCTCAGGTGTCGATGAACCTGACCAATATCGAAGAAACTCCGCTACACGCGGCGTTCGATGCGTGTTGCGAATCCGCAGCCAAACGCGGCCTGCGCGTCACCGGCTCGGAGATCGTCGGCATGGTTCCGAAGAAATGTCTCGTTGACGCAGGGCGATATTTCTTGCGCAAGCAAAAATGGTCGGAAGGCGTGTCCGATGAAGAATTGATCCACATTGCCATTCGCTCAATGGGCTTGAGTGAACTGAGGCCTTTCGATCCAAAAGAAAAGGTGATTGAATTCAAAATCGAATCTGCCGAGCCAAAGAGTTCTCTCGCGAAGATGAATCTGCGCGAATTCTGCAATGAAACGTTAAGCGACTCTCCTGCGCCGGGCGGGGGATCTGTGGCAGCGTTAATGGGAGCTTTGGGCGCTTCGTTAGGCGGAATGGTCGCGAACCTGTCTGCGGGAAAACGCGGTTGGGACGATAAACTCGAATATTTCAGTAACTGGGCGGTGAAAGCGCAGCAACTCAAGGATGAATTGCTCTCGCTGGTGGACGAGGATACAGCCGCGTTTAACAAAGTGATGGACGCTTTCGCACTCTCCAAAGAGTCGGCTGAAGAGAAAGCTTCGCGGTCGGCTGCGATTGAGCAGGCAACCAAATATGCCGCCGAAGTTCCGTTGAAGGTTATGGAGACAGCGTCGAAATCTTATGAATTGCTCGCTGAAATGGCGGAAAAGGGAAATCCGGCTTCTGTCTCCGATGTCGGTGTGGGCGCACTGGCGACTCGCGCATGCATCGAGGGCGCGGCATTAAACGTGAGAATCAATCTCACACAGTTAAAGGACGAAAAATTCAAGGGGGCGCTTGCCCAGAGAATGCAAAATATTAGCGCCGATTCCGATGCGCAGTTCGAGAAGATTCACGAAACAGTGGGAAGTAGACTTGGTTGAGTTCCATTAACTCGTTAAAGCGTTGAGGTTGAAGCATTGTCAAAGGAGCATTGTCATTCTGAACGGAGTGAAGAATCTCTGACTAAGTCGTTCGGCAACGCTTAAGCTAAGAAACAGAGATGTTTCGCTCCGCTCAACATGACAGGGATAGGCTTGCCGGTATCAACGCTTCAATGTCCTAACGAATCATGGGTTTGCTCGCGCTTCTTCACGCTTCACAATTGGTCACGCTCGCTGGCCCAAAGCGGCCGCGCGTAGGTGCGGAGTTGTCTGAACTCGGCATTATTCGCGATGGCGGACTGCTGATTCGCGACGGCATAATCGAACTCGTCGGGCCGAGCGACGAAATCGAGAATAACGCAGGCGACGCGGAAGTCATCGATGGTCGGGGAAAAGTCGTTCTTCCAGGATTTGTCGACGCGCACACGCATCTGATCTTTGCCGGAAATCGGCTGGACGATTTCGAGCGTCGTGCGCGCGGGGATACTTATGAGCAAATCGCGAAGGCCGGGGGCGGAATTTGGTCAACGGTTGAAAAGACCCGAGCAGCGAGTGAGGCCGACCTGCTCCTGCAGGCAAAAAAGCATGCAGGCTGGTTCCTGCGCTGCGGAACGACAACGGTGGAGTCCAAATCGGGCTACGGACTTACCCTCGAAGACGAGCTGAAAATCCTGCTGGTTATGAGGCGGCTCAATCAGGAAACGCCGCTGGAAATTGTGCCGACGTTCCTCGGCGCACATGCAGTACCGCGTAAGATCCATGCCGATGAATACATCGATCTCGTCGTAAACGAGATGCTACCGCGAGTGAGTTCGGACCATCTTGCCGAATTTTGCGACGTATTTTGCGAGCGCGGTTATTTCGATATCGAACAATCAAGGCGGATTCTTAATGTGGCGAAAAATCTTGGATTGAAACCGCGGATTCACGCTGATCAACTGAGTAATTCAGGCGCGGCGAAACTGGCGGCCGAATTGGAGGCCGCTACGGCAGATCACCTGGAAAAGACCGACGAGCAAGGGATCGCTGCATTGAGCGCTGGAAATGTGCAACCGGTTTTGCTGCCGGCCTCAGTCTACGCGCTCGGATCGACTTGCTATCCGCGGGCGCGAGAAATGATCGAGGCCGGTCTCGCGGTCGTGATCGCGACTGATTTCAATCCTGGCTCATCGCCGACCGCAAGCATGCCGATGATTTTGTCGCTTGCCTGCACACAGATGAAAATGTCGCCAGCGGAAGCTATCTCGGCTGCGACGATCAATCCGGCCCATTCGTTAGGCCGGGGCGATCAAATCGGTTCGCTCGAATCCGGTAAGGTGGCGAATTTTTCAATTTTCGACTGCGACGATTACCGAGAACTCGCGTACTGGTTTGGATTTCCTCAGACGCACTCGGTGTATGTAAAAGGGAGGAGATGCTTCTAAATGCAGCAAAACAAAACGAAATGGAAGAAGAACTTGTAAAGCTAGAGGGGGAATTCGCGGATGCGATCGTGAAAAATGATCCGGAAAAGATCCGACAGTTTGTCACCGATGATTGGATCATCATCAATGCTGATGGTGGAATCATTGATAAGGAGCGCTTTTTTGAGGTGATCAAGTCCGGCACTCTCACACATGAGATGATGGAGTCCGACGACATGCGTGTCCGTGTCTACGGAGACAGCGCTGTCGTAAGTGCGCTCACTCGCTCGAAAGGAAAATTCCTGGGGCAGGAATTCACTACGCACGAGCGGTCCACAGACGTTTTTGTGAGGCGCGGTGGACAATGGCGCTGCGTGCTGACACAGCTTACTGGATTTAAGAAACAGTGAGACGGCACGCCTACCAGATTCGCGGCAAATTTTGCGGCGCGTGCTGAGCGCCGTTACAGTGAGTTAATGAAGGTCGAAGTCGAAAAGCAACCGGGATCTGTCTCGACGCTGCAAATTGAATTACCGCCTGAGGAGGTTTCTAAAGAATGGGATGCGATCGCCAACAGCTTCGCGCGTTTCGCCAAAATTCCCGGTTACCGGCCTGGCAAAGCGCCGCGCGCAGTTATCGAGAAGAGATTTCGCAAGGAAATTCAGGAAGAATTGACCAAGAAGCTCGTCTCCAAGAGTTATCATGAAGCGATTGAGCAAGAGCAGTTGCGCGTTGCTTCGCTGGCCAATATCGAGGACGTCCAGCTGAGTGAAGACAAGTCGATGCGGTTCCGCGCGACAGTTGTTACTGCACCAGAATTTGAGCTCCCCGTATACAAGAACATTCCGGTGCAATTGCCAGAGACAACGGTCTCCGAGCCGGAGATTGATGCGGCACTTGAGCGCTTGCGCGATCAATCCGCCGACTTCGTCGACGTTCCCGGGCGGGGCCTGGAGATGGAGGACTTCGCCGTGATCGACTTTGAAGGATCCAGCGATGGTAAACCAATCAGCAAAATTGCACCCCAGGCGAGCAAAAATCTCCACGGTGGGAAGAAATTCTGGTTGCGCCTCGCGTCCGATAATTTCCTGCCGAAATTTTGCGAACAAATAGTGGGCCAGAAGCCCGATGAAACGCGCACGGTGACCGTCGATTTCGCGACCGATTTCCCGGTAAAGGAGCTGGCAGGAAAACAGGCAAATTACAGCGTTACTCTCCGCGAGATTAAGCAGAAGGTATTGCCGGCTTTGGACGATCTGTTTGCGGCTAAATTGATCCCTGGAAAGACCTTGAGCGATCTGCATAAGATCATTGAACACGACCTGGCGCATGAAAAGGAGCATGAGCTCGAACGAGCCAAAGAAGGGCAGGTCGTGAAATACCTGCACGAGCGAATTCAGTTCGAATTGCCGCCTCCTCTCATAAAAAATGAGACGCGTCGCATTTTGGGAGAGTTGGTGCAGCGAAATCGGGAACGCGGTGTTACTGATGAGATGTTAAAAGACAAGGAGAAGGAGCTTATCGAAAGTGCCGCGGGGCTTGCTGCTCACCGGTTGAAAACCAATTTCATTCTGCATCGGATTGCCGAGCGGGAAAACATCAAGGTATCGCGGGACGACATCAACGCGCGGCTTCGTGAGGAAGCGGCGCGGTATAACATTCCAGTGGAAAAAATGCGCAAAGAACTTCAGGAACATGATGGTGTGGACGCGTTCGCGGAGCAGATACTGTTGGGCAAGACTCTTGATTTCCTTAAGGCGAATGTTAGCGTCGAGGCAGCGCAAGAACCCGCTGTTAAAGAAGAAAAATCATGAGTATATCGAACAAGAATGTTTCCCAGGTGCTGATTCCGATGGTCGTGGAGCAGACTGGCCGGGGCGAGCGCAGCTACGATATCTATTCGCGACTGCTCAAGGACCGAATCGTTTTTATCGGAACCCCGATGGACGATCACATCGCTAATCTTGTCATTGCCCAGTTGCTGTTTTTGCAAATGGAGGACTCCAAAAAGGACATCAACATTTATATCAATTCGCCTGGTGGCTCCGTCACTGCCGGCCTTGCCGTTTATGATACGATGCAGTTTCTCACATGCGATGTGACCACTTATTGCCTGGGGATGGCCGCGAGCATGGCTGCGGTCCTGCTCTGTGCAGGAACGAAAGGCAAGCGTTTCGCGCTTCCGAATTCCGATATCATGATCCATCAGGTCTCCGGAGGCGCGCAGGGCGCGGCGAGCGACGTAGAACGTCAGGTCGATTACATGTTCAAGCTGAAAAAGCGCCTCATCAAAATCATCGCGCAGCACACGGGTAAGTCCGAGGAACAGGTGCGGGGCGATTCGGATCGCGATTACTACATGTCGGCCCAGGAAGCGAAAACGTACGGCCTAGTGGACGAAGTGATCAAGTCTCGCAAGGAGGCGAAGCTGCTCGATGGGGCGACTCCTCCTTCCGGCGATCGGTCGGTAGAAGTGGCTGAAACCGCTTTGCCGCGCAAAGTCGGAGCATAAGAGAGCTTCTTAAAAAATATGGCCCGCGCTTCCAACCTCACCATGTGCTCGTTTTGTGGCAAGAGCCATGCGGAGGTCCGCAAATTGATCGCCGGACCAGGCGTCTATATCTGCGATAGTTGTATAAACGTTTGCAAAAGCATCCTCGATAAAGAACTCAACGAGGATGCCCGTCGTCAATCCTCCAATATTCGTGTGCCCAAGCCGGCGGAAATCCGGCGCGCTCTTGACCAGTACGTCATCGGTCAGGAAACCGCGAAGAAAACGTTATCGGTGGCCGTCCACAACCACTACAAACGAGTATTGCAAGCTTCCCAACCGGCCGATGCTTCTGCCGCGTTTCAGCCAGATCCGTTTGCTGATGTTGAGATTGAGAAAAGCAACATTTTATTAGTCGGCCCCACCGGCTCCGGCAAGACGTTACTAGCCAAAACTCTGGCGCGGATTCTCGATGTGCCGTTTTGCATCGCCGACGCGACGACGCTGACCGAAGCAGGCTACGTTGGCGAAGATGTGGAAAACATTATTCTGCGACTCCTACAGAATGCGGATTACGATGTGAAACGAGCGGAGATCGGGATCGTTTACATCGACGAGATCGACAAGATCGGCCGAAAAACTGACAACGTGAGCATTACTCGCGATGTCTCCGGCGAAGGAGTGCAGCAAGCTCTGTTGAAGATCTTGGAGGGCAGCACATGCAACGTTCCGCCACAGGGTGGACGCAAACATCCGCATCAGGAATATATCCAGGTTAATACCGAGAAGATTCTGTTCATTTGCGGCGGCGCGTTCGTCGGTCTCGATAAAATTATTCAAAAACGCATTGGCCAAAAAGTGATGGGATTCGGCAGTCCCACACTGGAAGTTGAAGAGGCATTGCGAAAACAAGCGGTTCGGCACGTAGAACCGGAAGATTTGCTCGCTTTCGGGATGATTCCCGAATTCATCGGACGATTGCCCGTTGTCAGCTCACTCGATGCGCTAACCGAGGACGAAATGGTCTCGATTTTGACCGAGACAAAAAACGCGATGGTGAAACAGTACACGAAGCTTTTCTCAATGGAAGGTGTGCGTTTAGCAGTCACCAAGGATGCGTT
>Ga0193721_1000536_pt1 | contig 10825 bp, 12 predicted proteins | sample U2s2metaG_FD_145078 | JGI IMG/M metagenome (GOLD analysis project Ga0193721, IMG submission 145078) | Soil microbial communities from a riparian zone of the East river system, Colorado, United States - U2s2 | ecosystem: Environmental > Terrestrial > Soil > Riparian zone | place: USA: East River...
CGAAAAAGGATTGCGTGAGGCGCTCAAAAAAATCCCTGAGCTGCGAGAACAATTCTGGCACGAGGTTCGAGTCCCGGGCAACGGCGACGATTTCAATCAGTCCCTGGAACGCGCCGGACGCGTTGCCGATTTCCTGGAATTCGCCGAGCTGATGTGCATTGATGCACTCGAGCGCGACGAATCTGCTGGCGCGCATTTTCGCGAAGAACATCAGACCGCAGATGGCGAAGCGCTACGCGATGACGAAAACCACGCCGCCGTGTTTGCCTGGGAATTTCAAGGCGATGGGCAGCCGCCGAAACTATATCGCGAGTCGCTCAATTTCGAAACCGTGCATCTAACGCAAAGGAGCTATAAGTGAAGTTGAGAGTTGTTGGTTGAGAGTTGAGAGATGAAAAACAAACAAGGAAAAATATGTTCAACTTTGAAAAGCTAGACGTCTGGCAAAAGGCGATTGAATTCGCCGACCTCATTTATGCAGATACTCGCACCTTTCCGACCGAAGAGCGGTTCGGTCTAACGACTCAACTACGTCGCGCCGCTGTCTCAATTTCTTCCAACATTGCGGAGGGGTCCTCGCGAAGTTCAAAGATTGACTTTGCACGCTTTGTCGAAATCGCGGGTGAATCTGTCTTCGAAGTGGTTTCCGAATGTTTTGTCGCGCGACGTCAGAATTTTCTCAGCGATGACAATTTCCGAAAAATCTACGCGGCAGCCGAGGAGGAGAGTCGAATGCTGAGTGGCTTACGCAGATCCCTCTTGGCCGCAAAGTAACGGCATGCAGAGCTTCCGTCTCTGAACACTCAACTCTCAACCATGAACTTTCTGTTGAGAATTTGGCGCCAGCCGAATGCGAAATCACGCGGTAAACTCGTCGATTACGAAGTGCGCGGCATTTCGTCGAACACGTCGTTTCTCGAAATGCTCGACATTCTCAATGAAACTTTGGTGAAAGGCGGAAAGGAACCAATCGCGTTTGAGTCGGATTGCCGCGAAGGTATCTGCGGCACTTGCTCGCTCACGATCAATGGTGAGCCACACGGACCGGATCATCCGGGCGCGGTGTGCGAGCTTTATATGAGAAAGTTTCGCGACGGCGCGACGATCACAGTTGAGCCTTTTCGTGTAGGTTCGTTCCCGTTTGTGAAAGATCTGGTGATCGATCGCCGCGCCTTGGACCGCATCGTACAAGCCGGTGGATTCATTTCCGCGCGCGCGGGCTCCGCGCCAGAGGCGAACTCGATCCTGGTTCCCAAGCATGATGCCGACTTGGCAATGGAAGCGGCGGCCTGTATCGGATGTGGCGCGTGCGCCGCGGCGTGTCCAAATGGATCGGCCATGCTTTTCACGGCTGCGAAGGTCTCGCATCTATCGTTCCTGCCACAGGGCCATCCGGAACGAGAGAGTCGTGTACTGCGAATGGTCAACGTGATGGATGCGGAAGGATTTGGCAATTGCACGAATACGTACGAATGCGAGGCGGTTTGCCCAGCCGAGATCAGCGCCAGCTTCATTGCGAAGCTGAATCGGGAATACGCGCGGGCCGCGTTGCAGCGCAGTGCAGGGGAATAGGGTGACACCCGTTGGCGCGAGACGCGGGTCCGGGGAGCACCGGCTGCCAACCTGTGCTCCCCGGAGTCATACGCGAACGACACAATCTTGTAATGAATTCAACGCCGTGCGATGAAATCGCAATGCCGAAAACAAAAACAAAAGCGGCCAGCGCAAACACATACGCCGTACTCGGTTCCGACGAATCGGAAGTAAAACGCGTCGCTGCAGAGATCGCATCTAATCTGACGCCACCGGGCGCAGGTGACTTCGGACTGGAAGTCATTGATGGAGCCGCCGACAACGCCGATCAGGCAGAAGGGCGGGTAAGATCGGCAATCGAGGCAGTGCAAACGCTGCCTTTTTTTGGCGACGCAAAAGTGGTCTGGTTAAAAAACGTTAATTTTGTCGGCGACGATCAAAAGGCGCGCTCTGCGACGGTGCAATCAGCTTTGGAAGAATTGTCCGAGTTAGTCGATAGCGGGTTCGGCCCCGGCATCACGCTTTTGATAAGCGCCATTGATGTCGATAAGCGCCGGTCTTTTTATAAGACGCTGCTTAAACGAGCGGAGGTACAGGTTTTTGACCGGCTAGATTCCGGCCGGAGTGGATGGGAAGAAGAAGCACTAGAGATAGTTCAGCAGCGTGCAAAGAAACGAAAACTCCAATTTGATGGGGATGCGCTCGAACTTTTTGTGCTGCTGACTGGCGGCGATACTCGACAGATCGATAACGAACTGGAAAAGATCGACACGTTTCTTGGAAAGGATCGCGGAGTTAATACTGACCTCGTCCGTGAGTTAGTGCCGCTTTCGCGCGCAGGTGTTATTTTTGAGCTGGGTAACGCGCTGGCTGCGCGCGATCTCCAATTATCACTGAAGCTGGTGCGACGTTTGTTGGACCAAGGTGAAAGCGCGATCGGAATCTTGCTGGTGGCGATCGTTCCTACGATCCGCAATTTATTGCTCGCGAAAGATTTGATGGAACGACATCGCCTTCCACGGGCGCACTCGCCGTTCCAGTTTATCTCCGCAATCAACCGTCTACCATCCGAGGCAACCGATCATTTGCCGCGCAAGAAAGATGGCTCGGTCAATGCCTATGGGCTCGGGGTCGCCGCGCAACAGGCGGGCCGATTCGAAACGGCCCAATTAATTGAGGGCATGCGGGCGTGTCTCGCCGCAAATATTCAATTAGTCACTACCCAGCTTGATCACGAACTGATCTTGACTGAAGTGGTCGTTAAGTTGCTGAGGCGGCGACGGGAATTGTAGGGCGTTTCGTGAAACGCCGGGCGTCCGGCACAGACGTCCTACAGATTACGTGGCCTCTTCCACCTGTCTTCGCGCGACCGGGCCAATGTAAGGAATATCCCAGCGGACACCGGTAAAGGCCTTTACGATCGTAATGATCATAATCACCAAAAACACGAGATGAACCAGCGCGGCGATGATCGCCCAGAAAAACACCAGGATGCCACCAATGCCGGGAATCGCTCCGAACACCGCATGGACGACTGCTGACACAATATTAAAGAGAAACCACGCGCAACCAAAGATGATTGATTGCATCGCGTAAAAGCGCACGAAGCTATCGTGCTTTTCGAGGATATAAAAAATGATGCCGCCGATCAGCGGAATGCAGGCGATGGCCGCAGCGACATTAGAAGGTAAACCCGTCGATGTAGATTTTGCTGTCGTCCCGGGTTCAGGACTCGGAGCCGGAGGTTGAGTGGGCACTTCGTCTGGCATGATCTACATACACGAACTGGAAAGTGTATTGTCAAGCATCTTCCGTTTGCAGTTCTTTTTGGCTTCCGCTCCCCAGTCCACCAAATATCATGGGTCCCCAGCAACCAGAGCAATGGCCAGAAATTCTCATTTTGCGCGCGCTTTTACGCTGATCGAGATGATTGTTGTGTTGGCAATCATCGCCATTCTCATGTCGATGGTGTATCCCATGTTCACGAGTATGTCGGAGCGCGCCAAAGCGACTAAGGACTTGAGCAACCTGCGCCAAATCGGAATCGCGACTCAGACGTATTTGAATGACACAGACGGTGTCCTTCCCGGATCGAGCATTCCGCCGGTAACATGGATGTCGCAATTAAGCCCAAAATATTTTTCCGGGTGGCGCGGTTTTCAATCGCCTTTTGATAAACGCCCCTCCTCAGAAGGCGGCACTGGAACGCCGGTCTCGCCGATCAGTTATGGGGTCAATGCCAACATCTATCCAGGAGGCGCGGCAATAGTCGCCAGCAAAATCACCAAACCTACCGCCTTCATATTGTTTGCGCCGGCACAAGCTTCAGGAGCGACCGTGAGCTTCTCAGGCTGGGCCAATTCGCCGCTTTCAGGAGTGACAGTGGCAGGAAACAACAACAACACTGCCACAAGCAATCCCGGCGGAGTGGCCATCGGCGGTACGCAAAACAGCCGCCAACGAATTAACGCCCTCTTCGCTGATCTACATTGTGAAACCATGCCATGGACTACATTCACCAGGACTGGCGCGACGACCGACGATCCGGACGCGCCTCTTCGTTGGAATCCTTAGGTAGCGCTCGCTGCGGCCGTGGAAATTAGTAGCGCCGCTTATTCTTATCGAGTGCGTGTTGGCTCAGGCTTGATCAAGCAGCTCGGCAAGTGCGTGAGCAACGTTCTACGTAACAAAAGATGTGCAGTTGTTACGGATAATATTATTTCACCACTTTTTGCTAATCGAGTACAGCGAAGTTTAACATCGGCGGGCTTCCGACCCACGTTGATTACTATTCCAGCAGGCGAGAAATCGAAGACGTTGGAACAAGCGAGCACAATTTGCGAGCAGATGACCGCTGCGGGATTGGATCGCCAGTCCTTCGTAATCGGTCTCGGTGGCGGCGTGATTGGTGATCTTTCCGGATTCGTCGCGGCGATTTATCATCGCGGCATTCCTCATGTTCAGATTCCCACGACCCTGCTTGCCATGGTGGATAGCTCAATCGGCGGAAAGACCGGAGTCAATACGCACGATGGAAAGAATCTCCTCGGTGTCATCCATCAGCCATGGCTTGTGATTGATGATGTGGATGTTTTGAAAACGTTGCCTCGCCGCGAGTTCAATCAGGGATTCGCCGAGATCATCAAGCACGCGATTATCGCCGATGCGAAAATGTTTAAAACGCTGCAGTCTTGGAAGGCAAGATCGTCGCGGCAACCGCTTGTCCTGCAATCGTTGATTAAGCGCAATATCAAGATCAAAGCGGCGGTTGTCGCTCGCGATGAGCGAGATCGCTCCGGCGAAAGAGCGATTCTCAATTTCGGTCATACTGTGGGTCACGCGATTGAGCGAGCCGGAAATTATCGGAAGTTTCTTCACGGCGAAGCCCTCAGCCTGGGAATTGTCGGCGCGTGCGCTGTTTCAATTAAAAGGGCCGGACTGTCGCCCCGGCAACGCGATGCAGTAATCGATCTTCTGCAACGATTCGATTTGCCAACGCGTTTACCGAAAAATTTTCCACGCGAGAAAATTTTCAAGGCGCTGAAGTTCGATAAGAAATTCGAAGCTGGAAAAATCCGCTTCGTCGTGACGCCCCGAGTCGGGGCTGCCTGTCTTAGGAGTGACGTCACGCTCGAAGATATTCACGAAGTAATTAATTCACTGTAGGGCGTCTGTGTCAGACGCCATGGCGTTTCACAGAAACGCCCTACAATACAGGCGGCGGGGATCAATGATCTGGGCTAAAGCGTGCCCTCGAATAATATTCGACTAGTCCATCCGCCACGCTGTCAGCGTATTCGCGAAAAATACTTTTGCGCTCGGTTCCGTTGATGTTGCGGGTTCCTTCGTAATCGCCGGCCTGAATTCGAGCGAATGCGTCTTTGCTGTTCATCACATAAGGCTCGCAATAAACTACCGGACACCGATAAAGCCGCGTGGCTAGCAAATTGCGCGCATAGACGTAACCGCTCGCGCCGACTTTGGTGGTGCTGTTCGTCGTCGGATACTGATATGGCGGTAGTTGAGTTTCACGGGCCATTGCGCCGGCAATCGTGTCCGCCAATGGCAATTCCTCATGGTAGGCGCGGCTGAGAACCCTCCGAATCATTTCGAAACGTTCGTCATCGAACTCGAGCTCCGGCTGCAAATAGGAACCGTTTACCAGAAGATGAAGATGGTTGTTGTTCGTCAACGTCGGATTATTCGGATCGCCCCAGCCTTCGGCATTGAAATGCAGGCAAAGGACGAGGTCGGGATGCAATTTGAAGTTTACCAGCGCCGCCCGGCGGCGAATCTCGCTGTAGCGGTAAAATAGGATTTCACTCTGCCAGCGAATCGTTTGCTCTTTGTCGGGATCATTTGGGTCAAGAACATCAACACGAGGCTGCGGCACGCCGTTTCTAATCAGTATTTTCCTGGCAAGTTCCCGAAAATCATCGGGACGTTTTACTGTGACCGGTTCGTTGCTATTTCGAACAAAAAAAACTTTTGCGCCTAATTCGCGCAATCGCGGGGCGAGCAGCCGCGCGACTTTCAAAGTCAGATCACCTTCCTGCACCGGCTGGGTGCTGCCGACTTGAAACCAGCGCTCTTCCATCTTGGCCCATTCGCCACCCAGATGCCCCGGGTCGAGGGCAATTCGCAAGCCTGAAAGCGGCTTGTTTCGGTTCGCGAGCGGCAAGGATTTAACGGAATGCCAAAGACGCGGCACCGGATTGCGCCGTGCGTCGTCCTTCGCGAAGCGGAGGGTGAAAAATTTTTGCGATTCGCGGTTGGTTAAAATTCGCGCTGTATCGGTGTTTAGTTCAATTAAATCGGGAGCGAATCCGTGGGTGCAATAAACGTCGTAAATCAAATGCGCGAATTCATCGCGGGTGATCGTCTCCTGATAGTGTTCGAGAACGCTCCACCGCGGATGCGCGCCGAGAACTCCGAGATTCTCCGCGGCGCGATCGGTAAGAGCCAGGGTCAAAAAGCAGAGTGTCAGCAGGGCCGTGCGCTTCATGATCGCGAGCAATAGAGCATTGATGGTCGGATTTTTCCCACTGTCATCCTGAGCGAAGCGAAGGACCTCACACAGATTGGTTGATCACTTCAAGGTCAGACACGCGATATTTCAGGCTGTGCGAGATCCCTCGCCGTCTTCGCGGCTCGGGATGACAACAGCTTTTGTCGTGGCTACTGTCGCAGAATGTTAACGGTCCTTATCCTGGGTGACATCGTTGGTGAGCCGGGACGCACAGCGGTAATTGCCAGGGTCCCCGAGCTGAAACAGAAGCACGCATTGGACTTTATCATCGTTAACGGCGAGAACGCGGCTGGCGGTCGCGGCATCACGGGAAGAATCACCATTGATCTCTTGCGCGCCGGCGTCTCTGTCATCACGACGGGCGATCATGTATGGGATCAGAAAGAAATTCTTGCGTTCATCGACACCGAACCGCGTTTGTTGCGTCCCCTGAATTATCCCGATAGTGCACCGGGGAATGGGTCAATCGTCCTGGAGACGAGCAAGGGAAAAATCGGTGTCATCAACGTGCAAGCGCGCACGTTTATGCAGCCGATTTTGGAAAACCCGTTCCGCTCGGTCGATGTAGCGGTGACGAAGATGCGCAAAGAGACTGCCAACATCATCGTGGACGTACATGGAGAAACTACGAGTGAAAAAATTGCGCTGGGCCGGTTTCTCGACGGAAAAGTTTCTGCCGTCATTGGAACTCACACCCACGTTCAGACCGCCGACGAGCAAATCTTTCCCGGAGGCACAGCTTTTCTGTGCGACGCGGGCATGTGCGGTCCGGTAAATTCGATCCTGGGACGCGCCATTGATCCAATCATGAACCGGTTCATCTCGAATCTGCCGGCGTCGTTTCCTGTCGCCGGCGGTGAGGTGCGGCTGCGTGGAGCGTTAATCGAAATCGACGAGAGCACGGGTCGCGCAGTGCGGATTACGCGCGTGGATGAACCCGGGCTCAGTGTAACCGCTTCGTCGGAGGCCGAACCAAAGATCGACATTGAACAGACGCCATCCCCAGAGCAGACTTAAGAGTCGCACCAACTGTTCGCAATCTGAATTTCGAATTGTTTAGGAACGTCAACGTCCAAAAGAAATTATGAAAAGAAACTTTGTCTTTATTTTCGCCGCGTCCCTGGCGCTTTGTGCTACGCAGTTGTCCCAGGCGGAAACCACCAAAGATACGAAAGAAGCAAACAAGCTTGCCGTAGATGGCGCAGAGGCATCCAAGAATCAAGAGTGGGATAAAGCTATCGACTCGCTCCGCAAGGCAACAGCTCTCGACCACAAATACGCGCCAAATCTCGCCGCCGTTTATCAACAGCGTGCATACGCTGCGGCGACAAACCAGCAATTTCAGGATGCGATCAACGACTACGGCGAAGCGATCAAGATCAGTCCAGAAGATTCACGAATTTACGAACAACGCGCAGCGGTCGAGATGAAACTAAATGATGTGGATAAAGCACTGGCCGACTATTCCGAGGCGATCAAGCTCAAGCCGAACGAAGTCCGGTATTACGGTTATCGCAGTTACATTTACGAGGTTAAGGGCGATATCCAAAATTCGATGGCTGACACCGAGAAAGTGCTGAAACTTGATTCGAAAAATCAGGAAGCGATGAAGCGCAAAAAACGCTTGGAAACGCTGCAATCCATGAGAGCAACACCGCTTCCTCCACGGCCGGCAGCTTCGCCTAAGACTTCCCCCGCACGTACGCACACGCCGCATAAGCCGTAGGCGTTAGTCAGCGGCAGGGCCGCAACTCGGGCCAACGTGTTGAGGACAACACGTTCCACCTGTGCTTCCAAGGTGGATCGGCTTCTCAGAAGTGAATGGCGAACAGGACGCCAAAGGCGCAAGGCAATCTCCGAGTTCAGGCGTCCGCCTGTGAAACAACAGCTTCCTGGTTTTCGGCTGGTTTTTCCGGCGCGGTGAATCGCCGTTTTCTCCGGTTGGCCGGCAGGGGCGCCAGAGTCATCGTAATATTGCGGCCGGTGATTTTTGGATTCATTTCCACCTGCGACATCCCCGAGAGATCATCGCGAACTTTCTCTACAAGCTGCATTCCAAATTCCTGGTGTGCCATTTCGCGGCCGCGAAATTGCAGTTGCACCCGCACCTTATTTCCCCGATCCAGGAACTCTTCGCCGTGCCGGATTTTCGTCAGATAATCGTGCTCATCGATGTTAACTCGAAACTTGATTTCCTTCAGCTTCGATCCGGACGGCCTTTTATCCTTGGTCTGTTTGGAGACATCGTACCGGAACTTTCCAAAGTCGATGATCTTGCAGACCGGCGGGGTGGCGGTTGGGGCGATCTCCACCAGATCGAGACCAAGACCTTGAGCTTTGCGCAAGGCGTCACTTAGCTTCATGACGCCAAGCTGTTCGCCGGTAGACCCCATAATGACCCGGATTTCCCGGGCGCGGATCCGACCGTTTACACGAATTTGTGGTTGCAGATTCGAACTAGCTCCTGGCCGGCGAAGCGGGAGTGCACCGCACCGCCGTATTTCCATTTATCGCAATCCCCGGCGTCACCCTCGGCAAACGCCCGGACACTCTAACCTCGCCACGGCTGCGATTCACCGCGACGAAGAGCTCGCTTTACTATCGCGAGCAGAATGGAAGTTGTAGGCAACAATCTTGCGCTGGCAAGGCGAATCTCGTGACAATCGTGTTTCGAGCCTCATTTTGCCGGCGGGTCGCCAAAATGCGCCTTGTGCGCTGCGTACGCGGTGGCGTCGTCGAGCATGGAATCAAGCGTGGCCGTCAAGGGCTCAAGCTTTACTACGCCGGAAAACACCGCGCGATCGCCAATTTCCGTGTCGATGACAAACGTCGGGCGTTGGGTGACCTGGAGCGCATGAAATTCTGCCGTCGATGCGCGAACGCGCTTCTCAATCTCGGGCGATCGCGCGCGCTCGAGCAATTGCTTGTTGTCTATCTTGCCGGCACCCGCTCCAATCTCTGCCGCAACTTCCCAATCGCTCACCTTTTTCCCCTGGCGCAGTGCGGCTGCTGACAGTGCAAGGCGAATGCGATCATCAGTGAAACCAAAGTCCCTGGCGGCTTCGGCCACGCAATTCGGCGCGAGCCATTCCGGCAAACTGGCATCGTACCAATCGGTGTTGAGCATGAACGGCGAACGCATCATCATTCCGCTGCGCCGATAGAACCATTGCTCCTGTTCGCGCGAAGTTGGCAAACCAATTGGATCCATCAACGCGATCTTCCACTGAAACTCGACACGGCCCTCATAACGCTTCTTCAATTCCGCCCATGTTGGCTCGGACCAGAAACACCAGGAAGAAATAACATCGAGATAATCGGTGACCGTGATAACCATGTTCGAACGTTAAAAAGGTTAAAAAGTTATAACATCGAAACCTATGCTGTCATGTTGAGCGAAGCGAAACATCTCTAATGTTGCCTTGACGATCCGGAAAGGACTAATCAGAGATTCTTCGTTTCGCTCGGAATGACAATGTCCTCACCGCTTTAACGCTTCAACGAATCACGAATCGCTGATGGATCTGAATCACATTCTTCTTTTTCTGGCCGTAATTTCTCCACTTGTGGTGCTGGCACGGACGTGGCGTCCCAGGACGCAGCATCATGGCTGGCGTATCGCCGCCCTTATTGTGCTGGCGATTACCGCTATTGGGTGGTTCCTCGTTCCCGGTGCCGCTGGTTACATTGGCGGTTTGGCCTGGATCGGCCTTCTGTTTCTTCCGGCGATTGGATTACGCAAAATGACAGAGCTCGCCGCGCAGGCGGACTACAAATCGGCTGCAAGACTCGGCGAAATTCTTCAAATCCTCCATCCGAGCGGCGAGCTGCGCGATCAGGTCCGATTATTTCGGCATCTCGAATCTCAGGGGGCAAGCTTTGAGAACGGGATGGTAGGAATGCCGCTCCGTAACAGCAGTCCCGCTCGAATCGACCGGCCGGCGTGGCGCGCCGGCCGTGCCTCAGAAGTCGGCCGAATAGTTCGGCGCAGTCAACTCCGAAGCGCTCCGGCGGTTCTCGCGTTGATTGTGCTTAATACCGTCGCATTCCTGTTCGAGATTTCCGTCGGCGATCTGAATGACCCGGACGTGCTGCATCGAGTCGGAGCACTTGAGCCTTATGCCGTTGTAGTCCAGGGAGAATATTGGCGGCTTTTTACCGCGCTATTCTTGCACGGGGGTTTTACCCATCTGCTTTTCAATCTTTTCGCTCTTTATATTCTTGGCCCGCCGTTGGAACGCTCCATAGGCACAATCCGATTTA
>Ga0193721_1000539_pt1 | contig 10823 bp, 7 predicted proteins | sample U2s2metaG_FD_145078 | JGI IMG/M metagenome (GOLD analysis project Ga0193721, IMG submission 145078) | Soil microbial communities from a riparian zone of the East river system, Colorado, United States - U2s2 | ecosystem: Environmental > Terrestrial > Soil > Riparian zone | place: USA: East River...
GAACCCCGGGCCCCGTGGCGCGGGTGATTCATGCAGCGATTATCCGGCACGATGCGCCGCGGGCGGAATTGCGCGATATCGTACAAGAAGCCGCCCAACTTGAAGTGCCAAAGTTGGAGCGGTTCCTCCCCGTGTTGGCTACCATCGCGTTTCTGACGCCGTTGCTCGGATTGTTGGGGACAGTGGCAGGAATGATCGATTCCTTCGGAACGATTGCGTCAAGTGGAGGCTATGCGACAGTGACTGAGCTTTCCAGCGGCGTTTATAAGAGTTTGCTAACCACCGCAGCAGGGCTCGTCGTAGCGACACCTACTTTCGTTGCGTATAGCTATCTCTCTTCGCGCGTAAACACGATGCTTCATGATATGGAGCGTGCGGGAATTGAAATCGTCCACATGCTAACCGAAAGTCGCCCGATCCATGGCATTATCAGCTTTCAGCAACCGGGTGAGACGCCGCGCGAAATGGAAGCACGCCAGGATCGATGAAATGACGAAACCCAAATGACGAACCTCGAACAGAAGTGAAGGCTGCCATCCGTTGTTCGTCATCCAAACGTCGTCCATTCTTTCATCATTCGTTATTCGGATTTCGTCGTTGATAATCGTTGGAGGTTAATAACTCTTTTGCGCCCGCATGAAGCTCACCCGAACAACGACCTATAATTTCGGCTGGGTTGTCCTTATCGCGCTGGTGGACATCACCTTTCTGCTAGTTTTTTTTCTGTTGCTTAGTTCGAATTTCATTTTGCAACAAGGCATCTCGATTTCGATGCCGTTCTCGCGCTTTGCGCTTGGTCCGCAAACTACCCACCAAATCATCAGCATCAGCGGCGGGGCGGTTCCGGCCATTTATTTCCAAGATCAAAAAGTCACCATCGAACAACTCGGGCCATTACTGGATGCAGCCAAGCGCAAGGAGCAAGCCATCATCATCAAGGCGGATCGTTCTACTTCTTACGAAACGGTAGCCGAAGTGGCAAACGCTGCGCTCGAACATGGCATCACTTCCGTAGGGCTGGCTGCGAGTCCGCCACGATGAAGAGCGTCATCTCCGAGAGCACGGCCGAACCGCTTATCTTTAGCTGGGAATCGTCTGGCGGCCAAAAATTAGCGATCACAATTTTTCTCGCGCTTTCTTTGGCAGCGCACGCTCTCTGCTTTTACATTTTTCAAATCGTCTATCCCCCCATGATCGCGCTTTTGCCGTCGCCAGCTCGCGTCACGTTGATCACGTCAGCCTCTGAAGAAGGTCGGACGCTGCTTCGTTGGATCGATTCGGAAGATCCTGCGCTCGCTTTTACGACTCACCGTCCGCCCGAGACAAGGCCCCATGCGCTGCCCAAGGCTGAGCATGTGCCGTCTTATTCCGCGATGCAGCCGACGTTGAAGAACATTCCACCGTTGGAACCTGACCTGCGCATCCCGAGTTGCCACCCACCAGGCGCGGTACGGCTTGTTCGTCAGAAAAAGACGCCCGCTATTGGCTTCTTCAAAACCTCTGTCTCCTTTTCAACGGAGTTCGACACTTTGGGCGCTCCGACGCTGCCACAAGCGAATTTTGCCGGCTCCACTGAGGAGACGCCCCAAACTATTCGCTTTCGGGTGGGCGTGAACGAGCTTGGAGAAATCCGATACTGTTTCCCGGTAAATTCGTCAGGTGACCCATCCCTTGACGAACAAGCCCACTTGTACGTGGCGCGTTGCCGTTTCCCTAAGAACATCGCCAACTCTGGTAAAGCCGATTCGTTTTTGGCTTGGGGAATCGCGACAATTGAATGGGGAAATGACATCGCTGGCCCACAGACACAATCGGGAGCCACCTTTAGCCCGTGATTCGCGTCAGTCTTGCGACTCTCGTTACGATTTATTTGCTGCTTTTTCTTGCGGCGGTTTTTCTCTTCTGGATAGTTGGAGAATGGAATCGCCGGCGGCGAGAGCGACGGGCTCTGCAACACCGGTTGCGTTGCGTGATTTGCGCGTTCGAATTTGAGGATCGAACCGACGCGCTGCTTCCGCGGTGCCCGCACTGCGGAAGTCTAAACGAACGATTCAAAATGGAACGGATTTAATATGGGAATGTGGATAGGCCGGAATCGCAAGGCCCGTGTTACGTACGGGTTTGACGAAATCGCCCTTGTACCCGGACGCGTGACGATTAACCCCAACGAAGTCGACATCAAGTTCCGGTTGCCGCGCAGAGACGCAGGACCACTTGAATTGAAAATTCCCATTCTCGCCAGCGCAATGGATGGAGTCGTCGATGTGCGTTTCGCGGTTGCCATGAACAAACTCGGCGGGCTGGCTGTTCTGAATCTCGAAGGAGTGCAAACGCGCTACAAAAACCCGCAGGAAGTACTGGAGAAAATCGTCGAAGCCGACAAGGCCGACATCACTGCGCTGCTGCAACGGATCTACCAGGAACCCATCCAGCAGAATCTAATCGCGGCGCGTGTGCGCCAGATTAAGGATGGCGGCGTATTGGCTGCCGTAAGTTCCATTCCTCAGCGTGCGGCTGAATTTGGCAAGATCGCGCAGGATGCTGGCGCTGATGTTTTCGTGGTGCAAAGCACGGTTTCCACGGTGCGGCATATTTCGTCGGAGTATAAGTCGCTTGATCTGGAGAAATTTTGTCGCGAAATGCGTATTCCAGTAATCGTCGGAAACACTGTCGGCTACGATGTGACCCTCGAGATCATGGAGTGCGGGCCGGCCGCGGTTTTGGTTGGCGTCGGACCGGGAGCGGCCTGCACTTCACGCGGGGTGCTTGGACTCGGTGTTCCGCAGGTCACCGCGACGGTTGATTGCGCTGCCGCGCGCGATGCTTATTTCAAGAAAACATCACGCTACGTGCCGATCATCACTGATGGCGGGATGAACAGAGGCGGCGATGTTTGCAAGGCTCTGGCCTGTGGTGCAGACGCGGTGATGGTGGGAAGCGCATTTGCCAAAGCGCACGAAGCGCCTGGGCGCGGCTACCATTGGGGTATGGCCACTCCACACGCAAATCTTCCGCGAGGGACCCGCATCCGAGTGGGCTCTACGGGGTCGCTCAACCAAATCCTGTTTGGACCGGCAGAAGTTGACGATGGCAGTCAAAATCTAGTCGGCGCCATCACCACATGCATGGGTAACGTCGGCGCGTGCGACATTGCCGAGTTTCAGCAGACTGAGATCATCATCGCGCCTTCTATTAAGACCGAAGGAAAATTATTTCAAACCGTACAAAGCGTCGGGATGGGAACGAGTTAAGATTATTCAGCGATTTAGTGATTTAAAGATTTAACGATTGACCTTGCGCAGCCTCGTTGAACCGTTCCACGCTTGAATCGCTAAATCACTAAATCTTTAAATCGCTAAATGTACTCCGACCGCAGAGTTGTTATCACTGGTCTCGGCGCCATTACGCCGCTTGGCAATGACGTCGAAACGTTTTGGTCCAATCTTAAGAACGGCGTTAGCGGTATTCAGATCATCGACGCGTTCGATACCACCGGGTACGATTGCAAAATCGGTGGACAAGTTCGCGATTTCGATCCCAAGCCGTTCTTCAAAAATCCGAAGGACGTTCGCCGCACCGATCGCTTCACGCAGTTGGCGATGGCAGCAGCAAAAAAGGCAGTCGAGGATTGCGGGATCGACATAGAAAAGCTGGATCGACGAGACCGTTTCGGTGTGATCGTTAGCACCGGAATCGGCGGACTCAAAACTCTCCAGGAACAATTGACGATCCTGCTGACGAAAGGTCCATCGCGGAATTCGCCGTTCACGATTCCAATGCTGATCAGCAACATGGCCAGTGGGGTGATCTCGATGGAATGCGGCTTGCACGGTCCTAACATGTGTATCGTGACCGCATGCGCGACATCAAACAACGCCATCGGTGAAGCTTGGCGGATCATTAAATTCGGCGACGCCGATGTTTTTTTGGCAGGCGGCTCGGAGGCGTCGATCGTCGAGATTGGCCTTGCAGGATTTTCAGCCATGAGAGCGCTCAGCACCCGCAACGACGAACCCGAGCGCGCCTCCCGGCCGTTTGATCGCGATCGTGACGGCTTTGTGATGAGTGAAGGCGCAGGAGTTGTGGTGGTGGAGGAATTAGGGCACGCCAAAGCGCGTGGTGCAAAAATTTACTGCGAAATCACAGGATACGGCCTCTCCGCCGACGCGTTCCACATGACTGCTCCACCGCCAGATGGCGAAGGCGCTGCGCGCGCCATGCAACTCGCGCTCGAGCACGCCCGCCTGTCTCCGGAACAGGTCGATTACATTAATGCACATGCCACGTCGACCGATATTGGCGACATTTGCGAAACCCGTGCGATCAAACAGGTCTTTGGAGATCACGCTTACAAAGTCCCAATCAGTTCCACGAAATCGATGACCGGCCATCTGCTAGGGGGTGCCGGCGGAGTAGAAATGGCCGCGTGCGCACTTGCAATCCGCGACTCTGTAATTCCTCCAACGATCAACTTGGAAAACCCGGGAAAAGAATGCGATCTCGATTACACGCCCAATGTCGCCCGCGAACAAAAAGTGCGCGTGGTTCTGAATAACTCCTTCGGCTTCGGCGGCCACAACGCCACCCTAGTCGCCAGCGCATTTGAAGAATAATGCTAGGTGCGACCACAGCTCGCTCGGCGTGATGAGGGCGCACCGCAACATGCCCAATCGCTTTTGACTATTCACCCGTCACAGTCACTATTTAACTCAGCGAACGCTTTGGGCGTTCACTAGTTACACGCGGGCATAGCTTAATGGTAAAGTTCCAGCCTTCCAAGCTGGCCATGCGGGTTCGATTCCCGTTGCCCGCTCTTTTACCAATGAAAACAGGGCTGAAATCACCCTCTCTTGCCCGAAAGGGAGAACGGAGAGTCAGACGTTGTGCAGTTTTGTCGTTCGATTCCCGGCTTGCCGCCTTTCAAATGGGAACGGGCGAGTCGAAGGACTTCACTGCGTCCGACTTTTGTTCTGAAGAAGGCTTCTCCCTCCCTCGCGCGCGCACACACGCACCCACACGACACTTCCTCAGGCAAATTCCTCTCGTTGCTGATGCTACAAACGGGGCTCGTGCTACAAAGGTTAGAGAGAGCGCCAGCTAAGCGTTGTGGCCGTTCAATAAACGTGGACGCTCCCGGAGTGCTGTTATCTGAATTTCATGCTTCTTGAGCGGTTGGCGTTGGCTTAGGCTTCATCGCGGAGTGAAGTGCAGCGACGCAGCAAATTGACGCGCTCAGGAGAAAGCCTGACGCTCAGTTTAAGAGTTTTCACAGCTTTCATATTTAAGTGTGGGTTAACGCAGTCCTGGGCGAACAGCCGTTTGGCCTTCCGTGACTTGTCGTCATTGAGAACTTATTTCCGGCCGCTATTGTATCTCCTTTTATGCGCAGTTATGGTGGCGCCGTGGCTTTTACGGAAAGAGAAAGAAACTAAACCGCTTCGGCATTGTACCTGGGGAGGACTCCAAAACTCTTTGATTGACAGGCGACTTCTGGAAGCTCAATTTCAGCGCCTACGACGTGAGCGCGCTGACAATCGCGACGTCTTACTTCTGACAGTCATGGTTTACCTGGGTGCCACTGATCAAAAATAAAAGACGAGGGAAAGGTCATCTATTTATGCTAAAGAAATTATCTGTTGCCGTAACCGTCATCCTGTTCGCGTTAACCAGCGTCACCTTCGCTCAGACCCTTCAGAATCTCGTTCACCAGCCTCCAAATGGCGCCTATCTGCCTTTTCTATTGACCGATGGCACGGTGATGTTCCAGGGCAACAACTCGGCCACTTGGTCGAAGCTGACACCTGACAGCTCTGGGAGCTACCTCAACGGAACCTGGTCGCAACTCGCCAGCCTTCCCTCCGGATACTCGCCCGACGATTTCGCTTCGGCGGTTCTGGCTGACGGCCGGCTCGTGATTATTGGTGGCGAATACAATTTCGGCAACTTTGCGCTCACCAACCTGGGTGCGATCTATAACCCGGTGGCAAATACATGGACCTCGCTCCAGCCTCCGACGGGCTGGGATTTTATAGGAGACTCACCGTCAGTGGTGGTTGCGAATGGTAAGTTTGTCGTTGGAAACAAGCTCGATATGCGCGTGGCAGTGTTGGATCCGGCCACGCTCACCTGGACGGCGCTAGGGTCGGGTATTTCAGGCCCGGCGGGCAAGATGGATTTCAATGCCGAGGAAGGCTGGACTCTTCTGCCCGACGGGACGATTTTGACCTGCGACGTACACTCCGCCCCGCACTCTGAGAAGTTTATCTATGCGGGGGTCACCGCATTTAAGAACCAGTCATGGGTGAGTGCCGGCAGCACAATTGTGGACTTGCATTCACCTTCCCCCTTTGGCTGCCTGCCTTATGGCGACCACGGCCAATATTGTTATTTTCCGCCGGGGGAGATCGGCCCAGCCATCCTTCGGCCGAACGGTACAGTTTTTGCCACTGGTTCCAACTCTACGGCTGGTCCCGGACACACCGCCATCTATACTCCACCGGCCGTTCCCACCGATCCGGGCACCTGGACTGTGGGCCCTGACTTTCCCAACGGCGACAACGCGGGCGATTCCTTTGCTGTGCTGCTACCGAATGGTAACGCGCTGGTAGAAGGTGTCTCGGGAAGGCTTTATGAGTTCGACGGCGCAAGCCTCACGCCTACCCTAAGTGTCTCAGGCGCCTTGATGGTGCTGCCTACTGGCCAGGTGGTCATTGCCAACGGCAACACTGTCAGGCTCTACACTCCTTCCAACACGACATATTCGCCTTCGTGGGCACCGGCTATCACGACTTATACGGCAACTGTCGTGCGCGGCGCAACTTACCAAATCTTCGGCAGACAGTTCAATGGTTTGTCGCAAGCGGCTGCATTTGGAGACGAGTTAGAAACCGCGACGAACTACCCCTTGGTTCGAATCACAAATCAAGCCAGCGGTCACGTTTTCTACGCCAAGACGCACGGTCATAGCACCATGGCTGTTGCGACCGGCAACGCGATCGTTTCCACTAACTTCGACGTCCCGGCGGGCATGGAAACCGGAACCAGTTCCCTCGTAGTTGTGGCCAACGGCATTCCCTCACCCGCTGTAACCATAACGGTTAATTAAAGCTGGTCGGGGGATATTTTCGGGAGACGCTACAGCCCGGCAATCAAAAACGATTCTAGCGCGATCCTGCGAAGCAGGCCGGTAGGTTGAGGCAACGCTATGGTTTAATCGTCAAGGGCAAGCGCATATCGTGTCCACCGCATCACGATTACGAACATGGTTTTCCATTGACCCGCAGCCTGCGAGCATCAGCCCAACGATTAACATCAGTATTGTTTTCATTTGTGCTTTCCTTGTTGATTGTGGCCGGATCACTTGCCGTCCGGCAATCAAAAACGCGTACAGCGCGATCCGGTGCGGTCTGGATTTAGTAACAATCCGTCTGCCTATGTGCCTGTGCCGCGTGTGCTGGGTTTGGATTCGTCCCTAACACCGCCGCCCCCGCCTTTGACATCTTTTTCTGGCTGCAGGTCACGAACTTTGATGTGTCCCTTCTTTATTCGGCGCCAAACGGATCGGACTACACTCATGTTGTAATCTTTGTTTTGTGCCTCCATGGTCCGAATTATTTCGTAGCAGCGTTCGCTTTAGCATGTCCAACTGACCCGATAAACGCAAATATCTTTTAGCGCGCTACCACTCTTTGAAATCGCCGGTGAGCTCAGCGCTATCGTGCAGCGCATTTGTCATATCCCCCCACTGCACAGTTAGCGCGTTCACCGCCGAGTGAGGGAATGCCAACGAACACCGCGGCCAGCTGGCCAATGGCGGACACGACTTCCCAGTTCACACAAGTTGCCAGAGTCTCGGCCTGTAAATCATTACATTAAAGTACCCAGCGAATCCACCCAGGAAGCCGGAAGTATTTTTGCATCAACTCCTCCACGTAAACCTCCTTCAACTACTGTGGCCTAAACGAGAATTGACGGCATCTTGCAATCTATTTCCTACCTTTCCCAGGGGGAAAACGATTACAAAGGCTGCGCGGCGACAATTGTGCCGAATCATTCCGGATTTGGGAGGCGGAATCGTTTCGGACTGTCACACGTACGAGGCCGCCAGAACGCTCGGAGTCCCTCAGCCTCTGTCTTGACCGTTGGCCCATCTTTTTCGCGTAACCTCGCCCGGGATTTTACGCACGGCCAGAAATGAGTTCTCAAGACGAGAGCTCACGGAAGGCCACGACGATGAAAGGAAATTTAATAACATGGCCACAAAGAAAGCCAAATTTAGCATTAAAGTCTGTGACCTGAAGCCCACAAAAGACGCCAAAGGTGGCCGGAAACATCATCGACGGCGGCAAACGACAGTTAACGATGGGACAGTTAGCGATGGCGCTCGCAAATGGGATTATTGAGGTGAAATCGCTCTTGGTGCCACTGATACAACAGAAACAACAAACAACCCAACAAAGGAAAACTAAAATGCAAAAGAAAATCACCAAAATCAAAGCCGGTGACCTGAAGCCAGCCAAAGACGCCAACGGCGGCCGCCACGGCCACCACAGCCACCGGTGTACCTCGCTGTTGAACCAGAAAGAAGGACCCGGGGCACAGGCCCCAGGCGGTGGCTACGGCATTCACATGGTTCAATAAGGAATAACCGTGTAGAAAGTCACACCGTGGTTCGATCCCACGGTGCGGTCTTTCTCCGTTCCGCACTTTTTCAGTACGAGACCCACAAACCAAAAGGCGGCGGTTCTCCCCAATCTTCGTGTTCATTCCAATTAACAACAGCAACTCGCAATCGGCCCGTTGCGGCTTGGGTTATGTCTCAATCGTGGATTCAAACGGGCGAACGATCTGGATTGCAGACGCACATCGCGGCCACGGAAAGCGTTTCGTTGTGCACGTGGAGGAAAAGCTGACGGCTTTTCTCGAACTTGAGCGGCGATTCGAGCTTGCGACGAATTGCCTCGACAGGTTTTTGCCCGACATCCGGGAAATCCGGCGGTTCCCGTGGTAAAAATTTTCATTTTTTCTGAAACGCTCCGGATTTTTTTCCTTTGTAGGGGGTGACTAAGTCGAAACAGATGATTGCGCCTTACAGTTGGGTGGGAGGCATGAGCGCGCACGCGCGCTCTCTCAACAGTTCAGTTAACGAACACGTCTGGAACTAGAATTTGACAATCGTGCGTGTCTCGACGAAGAATCCGCCACGCAAATCGAAGACGTTGTCCTCAGGAAAGTTTGGCAACTTTAAGCGGCGATCGGTTATCGCCATGGGCGGAAACGTTTTCGCGGACGTCGGTCGTGAGGCTGGCAGTTCAGCGTAAGAAATTCAGCTTCCACATCCTATGAAACGCTCCCTCAAACTCTTTGCCCTTCTTGCATCTGCCTCATTATCGCTCGCAGCCGTTCTTGCGACTTCATTAATAACCTTCTCGTCATTCGCGCAGGTCCCGGGGACGGCAACAAGTCTCCCGGTGAACGCCAATCCAGTTTTGCCCTGGGCGCTCGGTGTCCGTATCCCGTTGGTGACGGCCAGCCCGCCAACTCTTGAGCTGCCGGCTCAATCGCAGTGGACACGCACAACAAACAACCCTCCTGTTAGGCTTGGCACCGCTTTACTGCTTACCGATGGCACAGTCATTGCCCACGAAGAGAACGACCTGAGCGGAAACGTAGCTACCAACAAGTGGTATAAGCTCACACCCGATATTAATGGCAGCTACATCAATGGAACCTGGTCACAAATCGCCTCCATGGCTGCTAATTATGGGCCTCTCTTTTTCGCATCTGCGGTACTGCCCGACGGTCGCGTCATTGTGGAAGGTGGAGAATACAACCAATATGGTGGAGGTTTTACCAACCTGGGAGCCATTTACGATCCGGTGGCCAATACCTGGACAAGCGTAAATCCCCCCACTGGCTGGAACACTATTGGTGACGCCCAGAGCGTAGTATTGAGTAACGGGCAGTTCATGCTGGCCAACGCGGTCACGCTCCAGGCAGCACTTTTCAACCGATTGAACAATACCTGGACCCCTACCGGCACCGGTAAGTTTGACATCAACGACGAGGAAGGATGGACGCTGCTTCCCAACGGAAAGGTTCTCACGGTGGATTGTTATGTCCAACACTACCAGTCCAACGGAATGAATTACGAACTCTACGATCCCAGCACCGGGACGTGGTCCGTTGCCGGCACCACGGCAGTGCAACTGTGGGACTCGGCGGCTAACTGCGGTGGACAGAGTCAGGCCTCATTTGAAACAGGTCCCGCGCTTTTGCTCCCAAATGGCACCGTGTTCGCCACGGGAGCGAACAGGTGCGGCGCAGCCCACACAGCCATTTACAACACCAACTCGGGTACTTGGACAGCAGGTCCGGACTTTCCCGGCAATCTCGGCATCGCCGATGGCCCGGCCGCGCTGGAGCCCAATGGTAAGATGCTGATGATGACCAGCCCCTTGATTTTCCAAGCAGGTGCAGTCTTCTTCGAGTGGGATGGGACCAGCCTGACTCAGGTGGCAGGTCCGCCCAACGCTCCCAATGTCTCCTGTTTCCAGGGACATTTGCTGCTGCTTCCCACCGGGCAAATCATGTACACCGATTACACCAACGATGTTGAAATCTTCACTCCCACGCCGGGCCACTACAACTGGGTGCCATCGGCGTATGTGAAATCCCTCGCACTTACCCGGGGGCATACGTATGTTATGGCTGGCACCAAGCTCAATGGTCTCTCGCAAGCTACCGCCTACGGTGATGACCTCCAGTGCGCCACCAACTATCCCATCGTGCGCCTAACCAATGCCGCTAGCGGTCACGTTTTC
>Ga0193721_1000540_pt1 | contig 10816 bp, 12 predicted proteins | sample U2s2metaG_FD_145078 | JGI IMG/M metagenome (GOLD analysis project Ga0193721, IMG submission 145078) | Soil microbial communities from a riparian zone of the East river system, Colorado, United States - U2s2 | ecosystem: Environmental > Terrestrial > Soil > Riparian zone | place: USA: East River...
TCACTTTCGCGCCCGCCCCCGACGCGATCTGCGGCGTCGCGTCCGTTGACGCATCATCAACGACGATGATCTCGTACGGCCGTGCTGCGCCAGAAGCCGCCTCCCGAATCGCCGCCAGGGTATCCGAAAGTTCGTGCTCTTCGTTATACGCGGGAACGATAAATGAAATCATTGTTTATTTGGTCTCGAATTTAATACCGGTCTTTTGCACTTCGCGATACGGCAAAAGCCATACTAGCGATTCGTCGTGGAGGTCGACGACCTGTATGCGATTGCCCCACGGGTCGCGAAAATCGCAGCGGAACGGACGCTCCAGCTTGAGTTTATATTTTTGTTTTAGTTTGTTGCGGACTTCCTCCAGTTGCGCTTCGTCGCGGACCATGATCCCGAAGTGGCGCATATTTGCCGGTTGCACCTTTTCTACTTCGAAGACGGCTAGAAACTGATGCTCACCCAATTTGAAAAATGCATCGCCCTCGCCGCCGCTCATTTGTTCAAGATTGAAAACATCCTTGTAAAAAGCTATCGCCTTCTCGATGTCGTCCACCTCGATGGCGATATGATTGCATCCATAGACTTGCACACTCATATCTCAGCTTACTTGAAAAACACTTGGTGCGCCGCGGTCTTTTTTTGCTGTTAAATCGAGCTCCTTACCAGTTCCGTGCGGTTCAAGCCGGTGAGGTTGTCATTCTGAGCGAAGCGAAGAATCTCAGATTATTTGTCTTCACGCGACGACACAGCGAGTAATCAGAGATGTTTCGCTTCGCTCAACATGACAGTGGCAGTGATTGAGATGATTTATGTCCGCAGCAATTCCAGTAGCGAAGCGAACGCACTCAAGCGAACCCGCAATAATCGCTTCCTTCAGCGCGGTAGCGTTGCTGGTTCACCTGCTGACAAACGGGCGCTACGGTTATTTTCGCGACGAGCTCTATTATATCGCTTGCGGGCGCCATCTCGCTTTCGGCTACGTCGATCAACCGCCGTTATCGATTTTGCTGCTACGATTGAGCCAAATCCTCCTGGGCGACTCATTGTTTGCCATTCGCTTGCTACCAGCACTCGCGGGCGCGGCGGCCGTTGCCCTCACAGGCGCAATCGCGCGTGAGCTGGGCGGCCGCGGATGGGCAATCGCGCTCGCCTGCGCGGGTTCGCTCTGCGCGCTGTTCAATCTGGCAGTCGGCAATTTTTTTTCCATGAACCCGTTTGAGCCGCTGTTCTGGATGGGATGCGTTTATCTATTTGTCCGCATTATCAACGGTGGGTCGCCAACTCTTTGGCTTTGGTTGGGCGCGCTGCTGGGACTCAGTCTCCAAAACAAACATTCCACGGCGTTTTTCGCCGTTGGTATTTTCGTTGCGCTTCTGCTCACGCCTGAGCGCCGTCATTTCGCAGGAAAATGGATCTGGTTCGGAGGCCTGATCGCCTTTGCTATCGTGCTGCCGAACATTCTTTGGCAAGCACAGCATCACTGGCCCACTTACGAACTGCTAAACAACATCTCCCACAGCAACAAAAACGTCGCACTCAGCCCGGTACAATTCATCGTGCAGCAGGTCGTTTTCATGAATCCGGGAACGCTTCCGCTATGGCTCGCCGGCCTTTTGTGGTTGCTTGGTTCGCGAGAGGGCCGCCGCTACCGCGCGATCGGAATCATTTATCTCATCACGCTCGCCGAGTTCATCATTTTACATGGCAAAAGCTATTATCTCGCGCCGGCGTATCCGATGCTCTTTGCCGCGGGAGGCGTGGCCATCGAACGCGTTTTCGCTTCTCATCTCAAATGGCTGAAGCCGGCATTGCTCAGCGCAATGCTCGTAACGGGCGCGTTATTTGCCCCATTGGTCGTACCGATTTTGCCGCCCGACAAACTTGTCGCATACATGCGAGCCATTCGCTTCCAACCGCCACGCACCGAGACATCGCACACAGCGGCACTGCCGCAGGTTTTCGCCGACCAATTTGGCTGGGAACAAATGGTTGGCTCGGTCGCGCACGTTTATCATCACTTGCGTCCCGAGGACGAGAAACGCGCCGCCATTTTCTGCCAAAACTACGGCGAAGCTGGCGCGATCGATTTTCTTGGCCCAAAGCTCGGATTACCATCAGCAATTTCCGGCCATCAGAATTATTTTCTGTGGGGACCGCACGATTGGACTGGCGAAGTTGTTTTGGTTCTCGACACAAGCGACGACGATGAGCGAGAACTATTCGGCTCCGTTCAAGATCTGGGCCAAATCGTGAGCAGCCCCTGGGCGATGCCTTTCGAGCGACGAACGCACATTTTTCTCTGCCGCGACTTGAAGGCAGGCGTGCAGGAATTTTGGCCCCGCGTAAAAAATTGGCTGTAAACCCCGACTGCTTTCGGGATCAACTCCGAAAGAGTTCGCGAATCAATCGCGAAGCGTTTTCATCCCTTGCCGCGCGATTCGATCAATCAAGTCCGGATACGGAAGGCCAGCCTTTCCGGCTGAAAGCGCGAAGTCCTCGTCATCGGCGAGGATCGGATTCGGGTTCGCCTCGATGAAAAAGAGTTTGTTGTCGGGCGTCAGTCGAAGATCGATGCGCGCGTAGCCGTCGATTGTGAGCAGACGATAGATGCGTTTGCACGTCTGCTCGATGTGGGCGACGAGCGCCGGGTCGAGCCCCTCGGCGAACCGATTCTCCAGACCCCAGCGTTTCCGATATTCGTCGTCCCATTTTGCGTTGTAGGTGGCGATCTTCGGTTCGTTTTGCGGCACTTCACGAAAGACCAGCTCGCGAATCGGAAAAACGGTCAACCGCACATTGCCAATGAGACTCACGTAAAGCTCGCGACCTTCGATGTATTCCTCGGCAATCGCGTCGCTGTTGTATTTCTCGTGAATAAAACCGACCCGCTCACGGAAATCGTCGTCGGTCTCGACGAACGACGCTTGCGAAATTCCGTAGGACGCTTCTTCTTTCACGGGCTTGATGAGGATCGGAAACTTGAGCTGCTTCGGTCGGCCGATCCGCTGGCCGCGCGGAACGACGACGAAATGGGGCACATGGATTCCGTGATAGTGCAGAATCTTTTTCGAAATGCCTTTGTGCTTGCAAAGCGTAAGGCCGGTCGAGCCGCAGCCGGTGAAGGGCCGCCCTTGCATCTCGAAAAATGAAACGATGTTCTGATCGAACCCCGGATTGTTCCTGAATTGTTCGACAAGGTTGAAAAGAACATCGGGCGCGAATGTCTCGAGTTTTTGTCGCAGAAGATCGACATCATCAAAGATGGCGAGATGCTCTGCCGTATGGCCGACCGCCCCGAGCGCAGCCATGACGTCCGCTTCGGTTTTCCAATCCTTCGTTTTCATCTCCTTGCTAAAGTCCTGATCGAGACTGGTGGGACTTGTGCCGTCGAAAAGCACGAGGACTTTGAGTTTCTTCTTCACAGCAATTTCAGTCCATTGTCATTCTGAGCGCACCGAAGAATCTCAGATCCTCTGTTTGGCCACAGCAAGGCCACATTCCGAGATGTTTCGCTTCGCTCAACATGACAGGACGATTGGTTATTTCGTGCGTTTGAATTTGCCGGTGAAAAGATAATTCATCACCAGCGTCGTAATAAAAGCAGAGACGCGAAAATCCTGCTGCGGGTCATCGTTGTGCACATGGAGCCCCAGCTGGTCGGAACGTTCGATCAGTCGCGTCAGCAATCTGTTCACACTGAACTTTTTCTCGTTTGTCCACTGGCACACCGAATTCATCAGCCGCCGCCGCCGCTGGCGCAGATACGAACTCGCTTTAATCCCGGCCGGTGCGGCGAAAAGCTGCCGCAGATCGGCATCGTAGAAATCCGGATACGTGTCCGCGTAGAGTTTTCGTTTGCGCGCGTAATAAGTTTTGAGCTTGACGTTCAGGAAATCATAATCGGCGATGCGATACTCCGGCATATGCGGCGGTGGTTTTCCCGCCAGGGATTTCATTAATTCATCAACGTAATCGAGTTTTTGGAGCGCCCGCCATCCAGCGTAACGTTTGCGCCAGTCAAGTCCCGGCGTGAGCCAGACCGCGAAAGTCTCCGCGAAATCTTCATCCGGATGGCTCTGCGCGTACCAATCCTCGAGATGCATCACGTAACTGCGGCTGAACGGGCGCGGCCGGTAAGTATCTGGCGTCTCCTCGCGCGATGTCGGCCCGAAAATCTGTCGCCACTTTTTCTTACGGGTAAGCTGGTAGGCGTAGGTATAGGCGTGGCCCGCCTCGTGCCGCATCAGTTTCATAAACCACTCTTTCGTCCCGCCCTCGACTTCGAGCATCATAGTGCGCTCCAACGCGCGCAGCCGGTCATGAACGAGAAAAAACGGGACGAAGATCGCCGGGATGCCGATTGGCACAAACCACTCATCGCCGACATGACACGGCGGATGAAACACGAGTCCTTTCGCCGAAAGCTCGTCGTAAAGCTGCTTGATCAACGGCTCCAGTGCCGTCCCCTCCAGCCGCAACCCGAGCTTGGAAATGCGCCGCTCGAGAAGATCCTGGTCGCTCAGCGATTCCCAATCAGCCGCTTCCATTTACGGCATGGTATCAGTCTCAACGGATGGGGCAACCAACCCGTCCGTCCGTTCGCGTCTTCATTGGGTTCTGGACATTGAACGCCTGTCGCGCCGGAACCTTGCTAAGGGGGGACGGGTATTGAACCTTTGCTTCCATGCACGACGTCTTTCGAATCCGTCGCGCCACACTGCAAGATGTCGACGTTATCGCCTGGCATCGTGCGCGGATGTTTCAAGACATGGGCGACGTTTCCGATGACGCCTTTGAAATTCTCCGCGCGAAAGCGCGTTTGCGCCTGACGGAATGGCTCGAGAGCGGCGACTACATCGGCTGGCTCGCAACTCCTGCCGATAAACGAGAAACGGTCGTTGGCGGCGCTGGTGTTCAGTTGCAATCGATCCTGCCGCGCCCGCTCGATGCATCGACAATTGGCGAAGGCCCACAGGGAACGATTGTGAATGTTTTTACCGAACCGCAATGGCGACGGCGCGGCATCGCCGGGCTGCTAATGAAAGAGATCATCACTTGGTCAAAGGATGAGCACCTCGACCGACTGTTGCTTCACGCTTCGGACAAAGGCCGCTCGCTTTACGAACGGCTCGGATTCATCGCTGGCAACGAAATGCGTTTCGTCGGCCATCTCTTGGATGCGACCGACTAAAGAAAGCCATCTGCAGCCGGAAAGCGAAAGAACTCTGGATCCAAGTCGAATAGCTGTACCGGCCGACGAACTACGCCTATACCATTGCGGATCATGCTTTCAGCGATCGCGTCGCCGTCAAGCAACAGCAGCGAGATCGCGCCTTTCTTAATGGAAGCAGCTTCGGCGTCAGCCGTGAATCGTCCCGTGGTCAAAAATACCCCGTGGTCATAATCGCCTTGGATCGCGCCGCGGAACTTGTCGATCTCCGGGCGGCTGACCGGATTTTGCCGCCAGCGCTTTGCCTGAAAAGCAGAGCGAATCGTGACAACACCTTGTCGGAATAGGCCGAAGCCGTCGATCCCGCGGTCTGCGCCTCGAGCAGTAACTTTGAGTTGCTCGTAACCAAGCGGCCCAAGAAACGACATGCAGAATTGCTCGAAATCTGTGGCTCCGAGATTTTGAAGTTCTGAAATGATGCGGCGCTTCACCTCAGACTCGTTCTCGTACACTAGGTCTTTGAGCGTCGCTTGATGCGCGAGCAACAACTCCTCGGACGAATCCGCTGTAGCACCGATCGCACGCGCTCGGCCTCTCGGTGTCAGCTTCCAAACACCGCGCGTCGAGCCGTCGATTTCGCCTTTCTCTACGAGCTTCTGCCGACTCCACTGAACAAGATTGTGCCAGCGAAATGTCGAAGGACTGCTTGGCAACCGCGCAGCTAAGTCTTCCTGGGTGAGCTGAGGGAAGATGGCTGCTAATCTCGGGTAGAGTTCTTTTGGCTCGGCTTTTCCGCCAAGCTCCTGCAATGTCTTAAGAAGCGGCAATTCGATCTCGCTCTGCTTCGGGAAGCTCATCGCTTTTGAACTTCGTAGGCACGCTCACCGCGGAAGTGCTCCCACGCCCGCGACATTACTTCCTGCGTCCAGTCGATTTTTTCCCGCTCGCAATACTGCAACAGGTCTATAACAAGACTGCAAACCGCATCTTCTGGTGCCTCCGTCAGGTCCACCCTGTCTCTCATTTCCCGCATCATCCTGTCTCCTTCCGTCACCTCAGCCAGGATCTCAGGATTGGATCTCAACACGTAAGCCTTCAGCGCCAGTTCGGCAGCCGCAGCTCCTTTCTTATTTATTGAATTCTTCATGGGCCTTTTTTTTGAGCCAGTCGACGCGTGGGGAGTCTTCATCGCGATAGGGGATTTCCGTATTGTGATGTCTAGCATGTGATAGTTTGGAAGGCTACGAAATTGCAGCATTCGGAGTGGATGACTGATCTTCGTTGTGCTCTCGGCAATTGCTCAAGTTCGCCCCGTTTCACTTTCTCGCGTTGATCACGGTCGATTGACAAGTCGCCCAACTCGTCTATAAGGAGGCCGGCTCGTCACACCGAGTCGCTGTTAGAAGTCCGCGCGTCCCCCAAGGGCTAGCGCGCCGGGGCTGTTCCGAATCCGAAGTAAAAGCTGCATTCCTGCGGCTTTCGGCATCGAGAACAGGGTGCTCCGCCCAAGACTCGACAACATCGGAGCAACCCCAAAACGCCATGAAGCTATTTTACACAGTCATATTTTTCTCATTGCTGGCATCGGCCGCTTTCGCGCGCGAGGAGTCGATCCTGGCGCGTGTCACCAGTTACTGGGCAGGCGAAGGCTCTAAATTCGCCAGTACCGGCCGACGACTGCACTCCGGGCATTGCGCCGTCGATCCCAAGCGAATTCCGTACGGCAGTAAAGTTGTCTTCCCTGATCGCGCTTGCACGGCGGTCGATACCGGACCGGCGGTCATTAGTCGCAAAGCCGCTCGTCTATGCGGGCGGACTGCGAGCCAGCTCAAGGCCATCGTAGTCGACCGATTTTTTGAGACAAAGCGAGAGGCGATCGCGTGGACGAACGCGCATCCCCACTTTATGACCCTTCAAATTGTCCGGCCCGGATCTCACTCAGAACCGTCCGAGCTATGATTAAGTGGAAAAATATTCGTAATCGTTTCTACCACGACGAGAGAGACTTACAGCTGAGTTCGCAGGCCGCCACTGGACAAACACGGAAACGGCTGTACATGAAGAGCCCATGAAAATGATCAACGCGCCGATTCGCGCTGCCCGCTGGGGCGGGCGGGCGGCATAAAGGCTCGTTAGACTTCGCCAAGTTGGAGCCCGCAATTCGCGGCACCCCAGTGGTCGAACCTTACCACGCGCGGGTTTTTTGCGCCGGTATCCCGAACCGACTTCGGCAATCACACTTAACAACTTAGAAACTTATGAAACCAATACTTCAAATTAATCACAAACAGCGAGACTCACGTCGCGACAATCGCGCACGGCGTAGTCACCAGAGTTTTCCATTAACGGATTACAACTACCATCCAACCGCGGAAAGCCAGGTAAATTCCTCCGTCGGCTGGCGAGCAACTAAGTCGCCCGCCTTCCACAAATTAAGCAGTGAATTCTTCGGCACAGAAGCAAGCCGGGATTATGTTGCCGAGCTTTTGTTTTTCATGCTGATCACTGGCATCGCCGCCTGGCCGGTCATGTCGATGCTCATCGCAGTGATTCGCATGATCAGGAATTACTAGAGCGGAAAAAGACCATTTTAAGAAGGCAGGCAAGATGCCCGCCTGCCGGGTCAGGCTCGCCGCAGCGAGTCCGTCCGGCGGCGGGCTGGAAGTCTAACTTCCGATCGGAGTTAGCGCGAAATTACAACTTCGCGTAAACGCCAAGCAGCGGGCGGCGCGACGGCGTTGGCGAACGAAAGTCGCTGACGAAACCTTCCCTGGTGCGGATCTCGACATGACCGACGCTGCGGGAGGTGCCATACACGAGCACCGAACCGACCGGCGCGGAGAAGGGATCCGTCACTGAGAGTCTTTTAAATCCATAATTACTGACGAGCTCTTGAGCGGCGTCTCTTGCGAGTTCAGTCTTCGGGCGGGAATCAACCGCACCAGAAGCGAGCAACGCTTCCTTGACGTAATGCCAGCACATCGAGCGCGAGTGCGCGTGCGCGCGTTCCTGCGCGATGCTCGCTGCTTGCATCAGCCTGCCATCGATGTGTCGATCAACTCTGCCGAAGGGATAAACCATCTGCTTGGGGTAATACTGCGAGATTACGGGCACCGATTCTTTTTTGCCCTCCGCAGATTTAAAACTGAAACGGCTGACAGGCTTTGCCGTCGTGCTTACCGTCGGTTGATTCATCGGCCGCACCGGTTCTACTACTAACATTCGGGCCGAATCTTTGGCGATCGCTGGCGCCGGCTCTTTCGCGATGCCTTGCGCCGTCTCTTCTTTAACGTGCTTTGGCGATTTTCGCGCGATAACTGGCGCTCGCTTTTTCGTGATAGCTGTGATCGGTTTATCCGGGGTTTTCCCCGCAGACTTCTCCGTAATCACTTGGACCATGTCGTCAGCAGTCTTCTGATCGTGGCTCGCAAGATTCAGTCCGGAAGGGGCCAGCGCTTGCGCGAAAGCGGTCGCGCTAAAAACAGCGAGAAGCGAAATAGTTAAGGATGCGACGCAGATCACCCGCCACATGGAGGCGAGGTATGCCGGGAATTAAAACGTTAGGCAAGCTTTTTTTTAAAAAAAATGCGCCGGGAAAAACGCACGCTTACCCGCGTGGGCCGTTAGTTAATGGCGCGTGCCTGATCGGCTGCTAATCGCCAGGATAATAATCCGGCTCAAATCGAGGCGGTCTGCCGAACGTCTCATCTTGCTCAATGACAGTACGGCGGTGACGCCGCGGCATGAACTCGTGTTCTTCACCATCCGGCGACACGGTCGCGGTGCGGCCTGAGGGTAAACGGAGAATTAACCTCCCATCCGAGGTGATGCCAACGACGCGAGCGCGCACCGAACCACCACGGCGTTGTGGCGAGTCTTCCGAAAAACCCTGAGCCGCGCGCGCACGTCTTGATGTCGAAGCGACGGGTTTCTTCTTGCTGGACGAACTCGATTGACTGGCAGTGGCGGGCTGCGTTGCCTCGTCGGGTTTTGAGGATGGCTTCATCTCGTCAGCAGAAGAGGCAGAACTTTCGGCGATCGCCGGCGGCGAAGTTGCTTCCGGAACGTTCGGAGCAGCTGCTGAAGATTGAGCATTCATTGTTTGAGTCTGCTGACTATCCGGCGATGCAACCTGAGGCGAATTCGAAGCCGTCGCCACATTTAACGCCGGTTGGCTCCCATTCTGGCTCCGGTTGGGTAAAGTCGAGTTTGCTTCTTCAGATGCCACAGTCGCGGGTGCGGCCGTCGGAGCATTTTGGACCGCTTGCGGTGGCGAAGACTCGGGCACGCCAATCAGAACTCCGACCTTCTTTGTCTCGCGATCCCCGTGCACTATTCTCCCAATCGGCTCCGAGAACAGGACGGCTGCGATCACTGCTGTGGCTAGCAACAGCGCGGCAACTGGCAATGCTGTTCGCAACCATCGCGCCGGCCGAGCGTCGGGTCGCCGCGGAATTGTTGTCCTGTACGGGATGCCATACTTGTCCGCGAGCGCCCGCCGCCGTTCGATTTTCAGCAGACATTCGCGGATCATCTCAGCCAGCACGACCAAATCCCTTGGGCGTTGATCGGGATCGCGATGCAGCATCCGGGCAAGCAAGGTTCGCAACGCTTTTGGAAATCCCGAAAACTTTGGAGGCCGCTGGAGCGCGTCAGCCGAAAGTGCAACGCCTGTCAGAAGAAAGTAAAGTGTTGCACCGAGCGAATAAATCTCGGAACGGACATCCGTCGTTCCGTGCGGTAGCTGTTCCGAGCTGGCCAACTGCTCGGCAGGGGGTGCTTCTTCGCGCGTCTGTGAATCCTCCGCCTGGACCTTGGGACTCGACGTGAGTGCGGGCAAGCCGAAGTTAATCAACTTCACTAACGGCCAAGTGCCTTCAGGAGTTTGTCCCGGGACGACAATGATGTCGGAGGGTTGAATGGGGGGGAATGTGAGTTTGTGAAAACTCGCAGATGACAGGACGCTGACGACTTGCTCGGCCACTCGCAAAGCGGCATCTGCCGGCATCGGACCGTGAGCGGCCAACCACGCCGCGAGCGTTTCACCCGGCAGGTGCTCTGAGATGCAAACAAGATCTCCGCCTTCGCGTCCAAAATCGAAGACCTTGGCGATATTGACGTGACGCAAGTTCTGCGCCGCGCGCGCCTGCGCCTCCAATTGCCCGGGTATATCCGGATCGATGTTTTGGAGCGGAATCAGCTTGAGATCAACTGGTTCACGGGACCTTTCATCCACGGCTTCGTAAGTAATCGCTGCACCGTCCCGGCTGAGTTCACGCGGGGTGCCGTCCGATCTAAGGCAGATGCGGTAATGCTGAAGGAAAATTGTGCGCTCCATAACCGTGTGCCTTTTTCTGCGGCGCGAGAATCACACTCGCCCCGTTCGCCCATCATTCAACCTCGATTGTGGGAGCGAGTTGCTCCGCGCACCCACAACTCAGGGTTAAATTTTGGGCGTTGCGCTCTAATCGAAAATCGCCAATCTAAAATCACAAATCGAGATTACCCCGTGGTGTAACGGTAACACAGCGCCCTTTGGAGGCGTTATTCTTGGTTCGAATCCAAGCGGGGTAGCCACCGTTTCACTCCAATTTGGAGGACAGGATGCCTAACGAGAAAGTCCGCCCGCCAGTCTGCTTTCGGCAGCTCTTC
>Ga0193721_1000542_pt1 | contig 10798 bp, 7 predicted proteins | sample U2s2metaG_FD_145078 | JGI IMG/M metagenome (GOLD analysis project Ga0193721, IMG submission 145078) | Soil microbial communities from a riparian zone of the East river system, Colorado, United States - U2s2 | ecosystem: Environmental > Terrestrial > Soil > Riparian zone | place: USA: East River...
TTACTTGCTATAACACTAAGAAAAGTGCCAGTCGTCGAGAATTTCTCGATGCGTCCGTTACCAGTGTCGGCGACCAGAATGTTTCCGTTGCCATCAATGCACATTCCGCTGGGTAAATCGAATTCTCCTTTGCCGGTTCCCCTGCCACCTTCAAACATGTTTGTTACTCCCTCAGGCAGAGCGTTCAGCTTGGGAGGCGATGTGTCTGGCACCTTGTAAATAACCAGTCCGTTGTATCTGCTGTCTTCAAACACCTTCGGAAAATAAGTGGCATACAGCTGTTCGTTCGGTCGCTTGATGAACTGACCCTGCCGAACCGCATTGTCGTAAACCACGTACTTGATGCCATTGTCTTTCAAAAGATGATATACTTTCCAGGGGTCCTTGCCCTCGAACAGCTCTGTATATAGCTTGTCGTGCTTACTCGCATCGTAACCGGCTGACCATCCGTAGTAGGGCCAGCCATAAAGGACGCGGCGTCCAGCCATCAGAATAGGATGAGTAACAAAGCGATCCGTCAGAAAGATATCGCGCGGCTTCGTGTTTTTATTGAGCCAATCGATCAATGGATCGTTCCGATACTGTACTTCGCTCCAGCCAGTGTTGTGAATCGGAAAGAAATCAATGACGCCACCCGGAATGACTAGGAGGAAAAGAACAGTCGCAACGAATTTCCCGGGCAGTGTAGTTCCACCCAGTGAGAGGCGCCACAAACGCCAGAGCGCAAAGGCGACGAACAGGTTGGCGATGATTACCCAGATGTGCAAAAACTTTTGATTGGCAAGGACCTCGATCGTGAACTGGAAGCAAAACGCAACTCCAAGCAGGCTCAAGGCTGCCAGGAACAGGCGCCTTTGGAACCAGCTAGCAAAAATCAGCGCCAGCGCAATTAACAACCACTTGAAACCAAAGGTAAAACCAAGATACTTGGCCACATTCATAGCCGTTGGCTGGTCAACCATATAACCCCAGTGAAAGAGGCGCGGCATCGGTGCCCTGCCGCTGCCAGTCCCCAAATAGAGCATCTGTGGCAGAGCAATCAGGCCCGCGGTGATAGCCAAAGCCAGCATTTGCAGCCGCAGTGGAAACAAAATGAGCAACACTCCCAACACAGCAGCTGCCGCGATAAACAGCGCACTATTCCACATTGGTATGAGGCCTAATAGTACCCCTGAAAAGATGAAGCCTGGTACGGTGGCGCGGAAAGATTCTGCCGGCTTTACTTCTGTTGCCAGTTCTGTAGCCGCTTCGGTGTGCGAAGCGTCCTCGCTCCCGGAAACTGAAGCCGTCTGCTTTTGTAGATCTGGAAAACCTTCCGACGTATGAACAGTTTCTTGCTTTGCTTCTGTTGCCAGTTCTGTAGCTGCTTCGCTGTGCGAAGCGTCCTCGCTCTCCGAGACTGAAGCTGCCTCCTCTTTTGATGATTCTGCAAAAGCTTCCAGCTGCGTGATATCGTCAGAGACTAGTTTCGTTGCAGTTTCCGGCACCGCGTTTGGCTCTGGCGTGATCGCATCAGTAGAAGGACGTATTTTGGCTCGCTTTGGTGGCACAGCGCGATAGCGGATGACCAGAAAAACCAACACAAGTAGAAAAATTCCAATCGCGCTGGCGAAATGCCGCTGATTGAGATAGGTCACTTGCGACCACGTACCCCACGTTTCCCCGCGATATGGGAAAATGCTTGAGAGAAAGTCGCCTCGGTGTTTAACAGCTTCGATCGCAGCGCGGATTGAGACCTGCTTTTGAAGGAACGGAACGTAAGAAAGCGAGCCGAAAAAGAAGAACAGGAGAGAGCCGAGCCGCCCGACAGTACGGGAATTGAAAAGCATTTCGCCGAGTGTCATCACGACGATGAGCATCGCCACCAGCGTGGTTATGGTAAGCAGATTCAGACTCCAAGCCGGATCGAGTCCGAGGAATTCAAGGTTTCCCGCCTGAAAGTAGAAGAGGAAATGGTAACGGATGCGGTCGCCTGAGAAGTGCGGGTACTCAGTTGGAAAGTTATGTCCCACTGCGAAGCTCTGCATCAGGGCAGTATTGGGCCCGAAATCGCTGTACTCTGGGTTGGAGATCTTTAGCTTGCCACCGCCGGAATTAAAAGAGGCAAACATCATCCATGATACGAGGACCACATATCCAGCAATGACTAGCCAGTCAGCTATGCCAGAGCCATTAGGGCGTGGAACATATCTTTCGGCTGTTTGGGAAAGGTGAGCCGCATCTGGAGCGGGTTTAACAATTCTGTGCTTCCATTTGGGCCAGCTCAGCAGCGCGAGCACCGCCAGAAAGAACAACAGATTAGCCCATAAGAGCGGCCTCGCCGTCCATGCAAATGCGAGTCCAGCCAAATAGGTGAACCACGCACTGATTAGTAGCCCTACGAGTAATGCTGCCGCGCACCGATGCGCAACCGACACGAAGCGATAAAAACGTCGGCAAAAAAAGTCGCCGACACAAATGGCCAACGCGAAATAAATCAGAGCTAACATTCCTAAATCCTCGATCTACGATCCACACCCGTCTTCGGCCGGCGGCTGCCGGGACTTCGGGGTGCAGGCGTAGGCGCAAATCCTAAACGGGCGATTTTTTCCGTCAAACGTTCAACTGCCTTTTTTTACCCGCAGACGACCACGGATATCTGTTAAAGAATCAGCGAGCCCGATCAAGAAAACAATCGTGACGCAAGTTTTCCATGCCGCGCATTCCGTTGATGCTAAGGCTGGATTTGGTCGGTCCAAAGAAATTGCCAAGTAGCCATTGCGTTAATCGCAATCGAAACCACGAAAAGCGAGATTTCGCTGACGCTGATTTTCGCTGGGCCATTGCCTGTCAGTACCAGAAATATCCAGGGAAGGAGAATCATGGCGTAGCGATACGAAAATTGCCAGCTTCCGGGGTTTCCGTGACACCAAAGAACGAGCGTCAAGACGGCTATCGCCATCCATGCGGTGACCTTGTATCTTCCGCCCTCGCGAAAAAGTAGGCATAGGAATGGGCTGGCAAGGAAGATTGAGCATCCAAATCCGTTTGGTTGGATGTAAGGAAAGTAAGAGATATTCTCAAACCCTTGAAAGAGCATCGTGTAGATATTCCACGGAATGGCATGGATCGAAAACAGCCCGTGCTCGTACCAGGGTTCCTGAGGCACTTCCGGGATGTGAAGATAGCCAAAATCGAAAATTGAGTGAAATCGCGCGAAGTTATACGCAGCCGTCAGGAGCGCGAGAGTTGCTGGCACACTTAGAAAACGGATCGCCATGGGCCTATTTCCCCAAAGCTCTTGCTTAAAATTCTTCCAGTTGAGCGCGGTTGGGCTTGAGCGGCGCCAGAGAAAGTAAAGAAAAAGGGGTAACGTGATGAGCAGCTCGGTGCGATTGCCAAAAGCCAGTGCGAAGAACGCTCCCGCGACAAAAGGGGACGGTCGCACCAACGTGAAATAGAGCGCTGCAGTTTCTCCCAGTAAGGCGAGACCGAGAGCGATTTGCCATGCTCCGCCGAACCCGAGATTACACCACGTCCACGTCCCGAAAATGGGGAACAAGGCCAGCAAAATCCGCCGAACCAGTGAAGTTCCTTCGAGCTTGGAAGAATCGGCTCCGAATGCCTTTGCGAGTTGAAAGAAGAAATAAACACAAGAACCAGCAATCAACGCGGCTAACACGCGTCCGGGAAAATTCTGGATTAGTCCTGCTTTCTGCAGAAGTGCGATCGGAAGCATGCTAAGCACCGCGCCCAGAGGGAAGGCTGAATAGTATCGATGTCCGTACGGGATCATTTCATTAAGCCAGTCGGGTGGTTGTTCCCGAAGGCCCAGGTGGCCACGCAGCAAAGCCGAAGCGATCTGGCTGGTGTAATCCAGATCGCGCAGCGTCGCGTTGGTTGAGAAGTAAAAGCCAAGCGCCGCGAACAGCGACAGGCCGGCGGCGATCCAAAATTCGCGGCCATTGTCAGGCTTCGATGCTTCGCTAACCGTCACAGTCTCTACTTATACTGAAACTCATGTCGCAAACAGACCGCTATTTTCTACCTTATTCTGGATGGCCACAACAACGTCCAATGCCGAATCCAGTAAAGTAGCGAGGCCGTCGATCTGCCGGGTCCTCTGGGCGTGCGCACTGGGAATTCCTTTTGCTCTCTCAGTCTTCGCTGCGTTTCGCGGCGGCTACATTGGACCAGATTATTATCCTCACTTCGAGCGACTGACGGAATCGTCTAAGATTTTTGATTTTTCTACAACTAGCCCACCGACGTACTACTGGCTAGGACACGGGTTATTTCTGCTTATCGGGAGCAGCAACGCTTTCCCAATCACGCTTTCAATCGCGCAAGCAGCTCTAAATACGTTGGCGTTGTGGTGGTTTCTTCTCTACACAGAACGCTGTTTTAGTTCACGTCTCAATCATTTGGGTCTCGTTTTCTTTCTGGGATTCCTCCCCGTCCGAGTTATCCACGCGGCCACCATTGGGACGGATTCAGCCACGATTCCCTTGTTCGTGTTTCTGCTTTTCCTTTTCGGCAACCTTTCGTCTGAGCAAAGTTCCACTTTGAAGAACGCCGCCTTTCTCGGCTTGGGATTAGCTGTGGCGGTGTGGACGAAGTACAGCTTTATGGCACTTATCCCTGCCAGCTTCCTCCTTTTGATCGGCATTTGGGCGAAGCGGAGGTGGAAGTTGAAACGTTTTATCGCGGTCTGCACTCTCAGTCTCGCTCTTCCTTGTGCACTTGCGCTCCACAGCTTCTGGGCAAGCAGCCGTGTCCACGGCTATAACACCGAAAAGCATTGGCTGGCTAAAGGTGAAGCGCCTGACATGGATTACCGTGACCTTTTCTCGGTCAAAGCCAACGACATTCAACTTTTCCGCGCTCCCCAATATTTCGCGCGGGAAATTCTGGCGCCGCATCGCCACAGCTATCTCGGGTTAGTGCACCTTGGCGTTTTCACGGACACCATGAATTTATTTCAGCTTCCACCGGCGGGCAAAGATCTCGGAAGCGTTTGGGAGCCTGATGATAAGACAAGGCGGCCGTGGAAGACTCCGCTCATGCAGGCGTCTATGTCTTTGGGTATCCTCTGGACGCTGTTGGCTCTGATTGGTGTGCCATGGAGCCTTTTTCGTGCCGCTCGAGATCTTTTCAATCGCAAACTGCAACGAGAAGATGTCGTTGCGATCCTTGGAACCGCGTTTTTCTTAGTGATTTTTCTTCCGATCCCGTTCGTTCGTTGGGGCGCGCTCTTTGGATACTGGACGCCACGGCTTATCCTGCCTGCGTTGCTTTTCTTTTCCCTGGCGGCGTTTCTCTCCGTTGACAAAAAAATCGCACGGAGTTCAGAGCGAATGTCATGCGCCGTTCTCGCTCTGGTTGCGCTCCAATGCGCAATAGAAGCTGTCATGCTTATTTGATCGAGGCTGGCTGTTCGCCTGCAATTGTGCCCCAAAATATCCGTGTCTCGGGCGGAAGGTTGGGGTCGGACGCCAGCCAGAAAGCCGTGGCCAGGAGATTGATGACGATCGAAACGGCGATTAGTCCGTTTAACATATGGCGCACACGAATCAGAACGATTCCGCCTGCGCCTAAAAAGACGATGAAACAGAAAACCAGAAGCGGATAGAGATCAGCCGCGTAGCGTTGCGCGAGGGCGAAGTAGGATAAGATGCAGACGAACTGTGCGAAGAGCGCCGCTGCAATCCAACGCTGAAAGCAGTCGGCTCGACCTCGTCGAACGAGACAGACGGTTCCCAAAACAGCGCCCACGACAAGCCAGCTCGAGCACCATGGAACCGATAAAAAGGTCTCGCTGAAGGGGAGCGAGAAGGGCGCGGAATTCGGGAGAAGATGTCTGTCAACGCGGAGAAAAGGCCGCTGAAGGTAAAGCGGTGGAGGAACCAAACTGAAATAATCTGCAAAACTGTAAGGAATTCGGAGCGGGCTGAACACGCCAAATTTGTGGGCGAACTCGGCATGAACCGGGTTAATGTAGTAATCGAAGTTTACTCCGAAGGGGCTGCCGAATCTTGCGTAGCTCAACCAAATATAAAAGGCAAGCGCAGCGCCGAGCGGGAGGAGGAGCGCCGCGAGATTAATGATTCGATTCTCCGGCCGAATTGCTAGAGCAAGAAACGGGGCGATCAGGATGAAAGGGGCGCCAAAGGTGACTCGGGAGAGCAAAGCACAACCGGCACAGAGCGAGAATCCCAGCAACGCGCCCGTCAGGGCGCTACCCTCGGCCTTTCGCGATCGGAAGGCGAAAAAAATCGCGCCTAGCGATAAGGCCAGTCCCCAGATGATCGGTTCGTTATAGATGGTAAGGTTCCCAAGCAGGAAAAGCAACGGCGAGGCGAGCGCGAACCCAATTACACACGCGTTGCCGAGCCAGTCACGGGCGCGCGGTGAAAGCGGCGACGAACACAGCGCTGTGCGCATGAGACCGGCAAAGGCAAACAGCGCAATGACTCCAGCACAAAATCCTGAAATCCGGGACCATTTTCCGTATCCCGCAGGGTAGATGAAATTGAGCGGAAGACGGAGGAGCGCTGGGAACGGCCCGAAGTACATGCGCACTTTGCCGTTCACGATCATTGCTTCGTGCCCGATCGCGTCCGCATCGACGTCCACGTCTCCGCGCAGAAAATGTTCTGCCTGTGAATCGTAGGCGCCGCCCAGCACCTCCTTGACAAAAATCTGCTGTCCGCCCGTTGTCGTAAAAACCCATAGAAGCACGCTCAACAGCAACGTGAGCGGCAGAAGAAATCGGGGAGCCGCGGAAGAACTCAGAGGAAGCTGGTTACTTTTTGAAATCCAGCGCGCCTTTTTTGAGGGCGTAAACGTAACCTACCATCAGGATCGCGATGAAACTGAGCATACTCCAGAAGATGACGCTGCTTTCTTTGATGGCGTCTCGATATACGACCGCCCACGGATACATGAAGACGATCTCGATGTCGAACAGGATAAAAAGCATTGCCACGATGTAGAACTTAACGTTGAATCGCGGTAGCCGTTCCCCCTCCGGAAGCATCCCGCATTCATAAGGCAGATCTTTGGCGCGGGTGCGCTTTCCGCGTTTGCCTACCAATACACTGACGAGCAAAGCGGAAACGGCAAACAGCATTGCAACAAGTATTTGCAGGAGAACCGGCAAATATTCGCGCAGCATCCGGGAATCTGGCCTGAACCCAATTCGTCGTGAAATAGCAGGCTTATCTTACCCCTGCGAGATGACCATTCTGCTGGGCAATCGCATTCGCCAAAGCCGCTGGCAAGCCCTTGTATTTCTTGCCGTTCTTCTTGACCGCACCGCGCGCCACGAGATTCTGTAATTTCTCGTAAGCTCGCAGCCGCAGCATCTCTTCGCCGCCGCTTGCAGCATTCCGGGCACGCAGATTTTCGTGCACGATGTCGAAAAGCTGCTTAAACTCAAAAGAAGAGCGCCGGGAGAGGACAGCAACCAGCTCCTCAGTTACCAAGTCGGGAACACGACGGGAGAATGCATTTTTCTTTAGAATAGCCATAGGGCGAGAAAGCTAACACGTTTTCCGAAAACTGCAGCAGTTTTCTTCGCTCAACGGCCCGGAAGGGTAAAAAGTGCCGAAATGACACAGTGGGCACTCCGCGCGTCCAGCTTGCCGTCCTGCCTGGCACAAACCGAGCGGTCCCACGCCGGCCTAGGGAGTCGGGGATGGGCTGGGTGTCAGCTGCGTGGCCCCTGGAGAAGTGCCCCAGCCGCCTACCCCGGTACCGATTTTCTGTCGTGCCGTGCCAAGGCTGCTAAGAATAGCCACGGCAATTGCCGATTGATCAAGCGTGATTGGCCCGATTGACTCAGCAACGTAGCCGTCATGATCGTATCGTTGCGAAGTAACGATAGGGCTTAAGTGCTTCGTAATCACCTCCGGCGACGGAAGCTTAGTAGCATCGATGGAACCAGCTATAGCCGGCACAAAAGCGGCAGCCATTAACAACATTGGACGCAGCGAAGCGTCCAGACGGGAATACAGCAATGCCGTGTCGACGTAGGCAAAAAAATTCGTTGGCGCCGGCAGCAATCGCTCGGCTGCTTTATAAGTCGAGGAATCGGAAAGACCAGCCGAGCCGGTCCCGCTGCGTTTCATTGCCTCTTCAACCGAGACTGGGTTAATACCAGCTACAAGAATCCGATTGGACACGGCGATCGTCGGGGTGATCGCCACGAGGCTCGCAGCCGATTGTTTCGAAAAATAGCGCACGCCGTCCTTCTCTGTTTGCGTCCAAATCGCATCTTCATCAGCGCGTATGAGGGCATCAGTGATCTTCCCGGCTTTGGCCGCGTCCGTGACTGGCAGTGTCAGGAGCAAGGATGGCCAATGCGCACTCGACGGCCAGTCTGCCAGCGATGCCAGGTCGAGGCCAAATGCAGCCTTCCAATCGTCAGCGGTGATCCCGCTATCGACGAGCGCCTGAAAAACTTTCGTGCCAGCAAAGGCCGCCGCCTGGTTCAGTGTGTCGATTTTCTCCCCCAGATTGAGAAGCATCGATAGATAAAAAAATGTCTCTGTCGTACCGAGCGAGACGGAAGACCGAGTGACCGTAGCTTCGTGCTCCAGCTTCGGCATGCCGAGAAAAAGGACGTCGTGCATTTTCCCATCGTCGAACCGTATCGAACCGGCGATGCAGCGCATTTTCTCGAGCATCGTGGTCTCGCTCGGCGTCGGCGTTGATCGAACAGCAGCGCGCAACGCTGCAAGCCGTTCGGAGAATATTTTTGGCTGCAGGTAAAAGAACGCCGCGTAGTTCGAGGGTCGGTGCGAGAGGGCTTCGCGATATGCTTCGTCTTTGTCGAGTGTGGCCTGCGAATTCTTAGCTCGGTAATCAGCGCGATCGAGCAGCGCCTTTAATTCGGTCAGGTCCGTTGCCGCAAAAAACCACGGCCGATCGTAAGTGGTCGCGAGAGTAAACGGAGCCGCGGTGACCAGCTCGATTTCATGGCGCTGATATTGCAGTTTCTCGCGTTTCGCTGCCGGAGTTTGTCCTAAAAAACCCGAGCGCCATCTGCTGATGATTCGCTCAGCTTCCTCCTGGCTGCCACGAAAACGAAAACCGCCGACAAATCGTGGATTATTGTTATCCATGGAAGTCAAGGCGAGGAAGGCTTGCTTCGGGTCGAGCTGTTCCACCTCCTCCAGCGTTTGAGCCCCGAAAGCTTTCGGGGTTGAAAGGTTCCCCAGCGGCTTGCGCAGAAAATCCTGGACCGCAGGTTCACGGTATAGCTGGTAAATATCGCTGCGATACCAATCATCGCGGGTTCGCTTGAAGTCAGGCATGTGTGCCAGAAAAATTGTTTCCCGAGGCAGAAGCGCGCTTACTGGCGCGCTCGAAATTTGTTGGGAAAGATTCCAGTAGTACCACCCAGCGAATGCCGCGGCGAGCGCGATGAATAGGAACATCAGGCGTCTCATGGAAGCGGAACTGTAGCGGCAGGAATCTCGCTGCGAAATTTAAATAATCGGCGCTCGAAGGATTTTGCGGCTGGACCGCGTCTCCGTAAAGAAATGAAAATTACGCCCGGGGATGAAATTGCCGATGCACAGCTTTAAGCCGCTGTTGATCGACATGCGTATAGACTTGCGTCGTCGAAATATCGGCGTGGCCGAGCATCTCTTGAATAATCCGCAAATCGGCGCCGTTTCGAGCAGATGCGTCGCGAAACTATGGCGGAGAAGGTGAGGGTAAACGTTCTTCTCCAGCCTGGCGCGCCGCGCGTGTTTCTTCACGATCTGCCAGATACGCGCCGTCGTTAACTTGCTACCTCGTTCAGAAAGAAAGATTTCGCTGCTGCTACGCGGTTTTACCAGTTTGGGCCGCTCCACCGACAGATAGGCCGCCAGCGCTTCGCATGCTTTTCGACCCACCGGCACGAGCCGGGTTTTGTTTCCTTTTCCAGTCACACGCACAACGCGCTCTTCGAAATTGAAATTCTCAAGCCGTGCGTTTGCCAATTCGGAAATGCGCAAGCCACTTGCGTAAAGCAGCTCGATCATCGCGCGATCGCGCAATCCGTGAACAGCTTTCAGGTCGATGCTTTCCAGGAACTGCTCCACTTGCAATTCATTTAGTGTTTCGGGGAGATAACGCTCGATCCGTGGCAGGGCCAACGCCTCAGCCGGATCCCCTTCAATCGTTCCTTTTGCGGCCAAAAACCGAAAAAAAATCTTCAATGCCACCACGATTAGCTTGATCGACGACGCAGAAAGGCCGCCTCGTTTGCGATCGGCGAGATATTCGCTGATGACCGGCAGAGTCACACCACGCGGATTAACGATTTTTTTACTGGTAGCGCACCAATGCGCGAAGTCGCTCAGCGACCTTTGGGTGGAGAATTGGTAATTTTCAGAAAGACCGCGCTCGACTGCGAGGAAACGGATAAACGAGTCGATTGCGTCTTCCACGACGCAAAGCTAAGTGAGGAGTGATTGGTGACTAGTGAAAAGTTGGGAAGACGTCCGGCCGCGACATTATTGACAAGCGAAGGTTAAATGCTGGATGTTTCTATTGCCATGAGCCTCGACTTAAACACTGTCTTGAAAGATTGGCCACATGAGAGCGGCAGTATCAAAGTGCGCAAGATCGCCGGGCTCGACGGCCGCGAGAAATTGCAACTCCGAGTCGATCTCGGCGTATTGCAAATGGAGATGACCGGGCGGCCAGATGGCCGGCGTCCGCACAATTGCGAATCGCTCCTGGAATATTATCAAAAACGAGCGGCGCGCGCCGGACAGAAACACGAGGCATACGAGCTTACACCTGAGCAATGCGCGGAGCT
>Ga0193721_1000543_pt1 | contig 10796 bp, 11 predicted proteins | sample U2s2metaG_FD_145078 | JGI IMG/M metagenome (GOLD analysis project Ga0193721, IMG submission 145078) | Soil microbial communities from a riparian zone of the East river system, Colorado, United States - U2s2 | ecosystem: Environmental > Terrestrial > Soil > Riparian zone | place: USA: East River...
CTGGTGGAACCTGTGGCTGTTGGCAGGTCCGGTTGCGTTGCAGATCCCACGGGACCTCGACAGCGTGGCAAACGGAAAAGCGCTGCACGCGCCAGCAATCTTTTTGCTGGCGGAAAGAGACGAAATCGTGGCACCGCGTTTTCACCGGCTTGTTGTTCAGGCGTATGCCGGGAAAAAACGCGTGATCGAATTGCCCGGCGCCTATCATAATGATCCGATCGAAGGCACAGCGTTGGCCAGTTTGAATGACGCGCTGGATTGGTTGTTGCCAACGGTTACTTCGTCGCGCGCGCCAAGCGATAATTAGGTAGAGCGCTTCGCGCGCTGCCATTTGCCACTCGATTTCCGGAATCGCTCTGCGGTAACTTGAACCCCGCGATGCAGAATGCACAAAACTTAATGAGCAGTTTCGAATTCATTGCGGCGCTGATGTCGATCATCATCGGTCTGGGCGTTACCAATCTGCTCTCAGGGGCTGGCCGCGCGTTTTACCGTCGCAACGAAAACCCGCTCGATGAAGTCCATCTTGTGCTCACCATCGCGACTTTGGTGCTGCTGATTTTGCAGTGGTGGGTCACATTCAGGTGGAACACCGAGGTCAACTGGACTTTCGACAAGTTCCTGGTGCTGATTGTCTGGACGATCGTCTTGTACTTGCTCACGGTTTTCCTTTACCCGCCCGACTTGTCGGAGGCAGAAGAACACCAAGGTCGCTTCGAACGAAACCGGGCGGGCTACTACTCAGCGTTCATCGCGATGTGTTTTCTCGATATCGCGCAAACGGCAATTCATGGCGAACTTTTTCAACCGATTTGGTACGTTCCCTTTGTCGGTCACTACGCCGTGCTGGCTGCCATCGGTCTCTTTGCGCATCGACGAGGCTACGATCGTTTCTTTGCGTGGTACCAACTGATCACGCTTCTGATATGGGCACTAGTCGTGAGAAGATATTTGGTAGGAGAGGCGATGCCCGCTTGACCGGGAGTCTCGTTCGCCGGGGATCGCTATGTTGTATTCAGCGCTTAATCGCTACCCATTCATTCCGCGAGCGGGAATCTGCGGCCGCTTGCACGACGCGCATGTATCCAAGGCCGTCGTCGAAATTCGGATGCGGCTGTACCCGGCCCTTTGACTTCACCGCGGCGAGAAAATCTTCTTCCACGCGCCATTCATCTTCGAGTTCGGGCGGAATGTCGACCACGTGCAGCGCCCGATCCCCGAGCTTCCCCGCTTGCACGACATCGGAGGTAAAATCGTACGTAAGCGTGCCGGCGTTGCCATAAATTTCCAGCCGATCCCCCAATGCCAACGCATTAATACCGCTAAACTCGAGAACACCTTCCGCGCCGCTTTCGAAACTGCACAGAATGGTGAGCAAATCAGGAACGATCACATCGTACCCTTCGCGAACCGGATAAACTATCTTTTCGCGGGCAAAGACGCCATTGATCTCGCCAAGCCAGCGTTGCAATACCTCCACGTAAATTCCGAGAGTGAGAGTATTCAGCCCGCTGATCTCAATCTTTTGCCGCCAATGCGCCGGCGCTTTGGAATCCAAATAATTGGCGGTGAAGCTTTGGAGCCGCACATGATGCGGTCGGCCAATGTAATTTTCCGCCAGAATTTTTTTCACCATCAAGTCGGCCTTCAGTCCGAATGGCGGCGGGCAAAGCATGGTCACCAGCTCGGGATAACGTTTTGACGCCGCAAGCATTTCTTCTGCTTCGGCCAAATCCATCGACATCCGCGCCTGGCAAAAAACGTGTTTACCGGCCTCAAGCGCGGAAATGGTCACCGCCGAATGCATGTAAGGCGGTGTGCCGATCCAGACAATGTCGATGTCTGGTAGCGCCACCAACTCGGGCCAATTCCTTATCGGCGTCGCTTGTGGTACATTTTCGCTGCAAAATTTATCGGAGCTTTCGTATGTCAAATTGGAAACAGCAACAATCTCGACCTCCGGATGCTTCTTGAGAGCGGGCAAATGCCGAGTCCGAACAATGTTGCCCGCTCCGACAATGCCGATCCGCAGTTTGTGATTATTTTTGTGCATTGGTGCGATATCAATGTCGCAAACTCGAATCGCTTATTTGTGCGAGCTTACTTGGACTCTGAAGAGCAATGGCGCGTTCAACCAATCACAGATCGCCGATGGCTGATGTCCCCTTCGCTTTTGTGGTCCACTTGACGCGCTGACCTTCGCGCGGCAGTTTACGCGTCTTCGTTGGGCTCAGCTTATGTCAAGAATTTGCGATATTACAGGATCCAAACCCATGCGCGGCAGCGTCATTCACCGGCGTGGTTTGGCCAAGAAAAAAGGCGGCGTAGGCCGGCACATCACTAAAATGGTGCCGCGCATTTTCGCACCAAATTTGCGTCACCAGCGCATCTGGGTGCCGGAGCTGAAGAAATTTGTCCGTGTCCGCGTCACCGCTCGCGGTCTCAAGACGATTAACAAACACGGCGCTTACAAGGCGCTTAAAAAAGCTGGTGCCGTTTAGGCGGTCCGCAGCGCAATAAGATCGTCCGCTACGAAGAGGGTAACTCGGGACCGTCGCTGAGGATTGTGACCGAGTAAGGTGCGGACGAACTCCTCGTGGCGAGCGCCTCCTCTCCTGCTTCGACCGATTCGAGTTCAGCTGGCTTGGCAATTTCCGCGGTGACCGCTGTCACAGGCTCGTGCGTCCTGGCTTTCACTCGCGGCAGATCCAGCGAGCCATCGTTGAACTCGATGACGTAACCCTCATTTATCAGCCAACGCAGGTCGGACGCGAGTGCCAGTCTGCGCGGCTCTGCATCTTCCGTCGAGCCATCGCCGATCAATGTCTCAAAAAGCTGTTTGCGATTGATTCCCGCCTTCAGCGCCTCAAGAATTGCATTCACAGACGGAGACACGCCCGCCTGTTCATGAACAAAAGGCCGTACTCGGATTGACGAAACAAACAGCATGCCGCGGCGATGGCGGAAGACATGCAAGCCGTTTTGTCGAAACCGGCCGGCTAGCTCCTGCATCATGTTCGAAGGCGAACGGGTCTCCTGCGCCCAGGCCTGCTCGATCGCCCGATTTAGTTTGTGATCCGGCAGATTTCGACTGGACGCCCCGCCGATGATCACTTCCGCAGAACTGCGGATTAGTCCCGGCAAATAGTTCGACCGGAAATGCCGTTCCGCTTCCACCGCAGTCGAAAATGTGAGAGAAGTCTCTTCGCGTGACGTCGTATAAGTCGTGACTTTGCGAGCTTCCTCTTTCCAACGCTCAATCAGCGCGGCATCGTTTACAATCTCGATTTGCCGCTGATAATCGCCAAAACTCATTCGCCGGCTGAAACGTTGCTCGTAAAGGTTGCGCAGCTGCGGTTGGTAGTTGTGATGATTAGTCGGGCCCAGGAGCGTTCCGCTCAGCCGGCATCGCGCCACATTAGAAAAATTTCCCTTGATTGCATCGGTCTCCACAACGTCGATCTGATAGAAATCGTGTTGAGCCCATCGGAAAGCGTTTCGTTCGAGGAATTCTCGGTCCACAGACATCACCCCGTGGTCGCCAAGCTGATAAAGCGGCGATCCCTGCTTGGCCGTGACGCAAACCTGGTAGCCTACCGGTCTTTCCAAGAACAATCGAGCCAGCGCAAATAGCGAATACGCAGCGGAACCAGCCTTGATCTGGGCGACTACGTTTTCAACTGCAGGCGAGTACGCCAGGAAACGGATCGTGACTGGCGGCGTAATCGGCTCAGAAGGCCGATTTGTACGGTGCTGCTTTTCTCTGCGGTCGTCCTGTCGGCGCCCCCGGCCGTCGCGCTCTGTCTTCTTGAACTTGTGGCGACCCCCTTCTCTTCCTGTGGACCTTGAACGTTGAAACTTAGGCTCGGAACGTTTGTTCCTGCCATCCTGTCGCCTGCGTAACTGTGGTGTTGCCTCTTCCCCCTCGTAGTGCTGGTAGTTTCGCGCCTCGACGGGTTCTTTTACCCACGCAGGTAACAGCTTCAGATCAAGAAGATCGACAGTCTCGACCGTGGGAGATGTCATCGGTTTCATCTACTCGAATGGCAAATGGAAGCAAACGGCAAGAATCTGCGTGAGGTATTACTGTGGCCGCGGCACATCACAGCGGGATGGCCCTAGCATAAGCCTGAAAATGATTGACAACCTCTTTAATTCATTTACTTGCCATGCTGTGCCCGGACTGCTGTAAGCTTTTCCACGCGCGACTAACACAAACCGAACAAATTTATGGCGGAAAAATCGATCGAAGACAAGGTCAAGGACATTATCGTCGAGCAACTTGGCGTGAACCCGGAGCAGGTCACGCCGCAGGCGTCTTTCATTGAGGATTTGGGCGCAGACTCGCTGGATATCGTTGAACTGGTAATGGCCTTTGAAGAGGAATTTGGAGTCGAAGTACCGGACGAAGACGCGGAGAAACTCCAGACGGTCGGAGACGTCATCAAATACATCGAAGACAAAGCGTCCAAGCAGCCGTAGCGCAGGCGTTTTTAATCCTGTAGCCACCGGCCTGTGGCCGGTCAATTTTTCAGCGCTGCTTTCCATCCAAATGAAGCCGGCCCCACAGGGCCGCGGCCAGAGCTCGTCACTCAGAGATTCTCACCAATCGGGTGAAAATCACGGACTCGGGCGAGGCGCTGGAGTGGGACGAGCCCGCGGCGTTGGTAAAGGCTTGGGCGTTGGCAGCGGCCCCTCACGGAATCCAAGAATCTGAAAGACCTGATCGGGCCAAACTTGATCCGTCATGCAAGCGCTCTTCCGGTTCCAAGTGATGCAGCCGGTCCCGTAGCCGTCACCTGGGTTCTGCCAGGTAGCGCCCGCGTTGGATTGAACAGTCCGATTATGCCAGAACCACTGGCCATTCGGATTGGAATCTTGCCGGGCCTGCACTGAGACCCAATACGTCCCAGGACTGACGGCGAACGGATACGGAAGACAGATCAGGAAATCAGGCGGCGTTTCGACGTACGGCAGGTTCATGAACGCCCCGATGAGTGTCCCTGGAAGATTGCCTGCACCATTCCTGGTAAAAATAAATGTTGAACGATGATGCGGCCCCGCCGCCAGCGGAGTATTCACCCATCACGCGTACTCCGGTGATGTACGGCGCCCCCCATCCGCCGCCAATAACGAAGTCGTCAGCAGCCCGGTTATCGAATGCGGACATCGCCGACTCGAATTGCTGCGACTCGATGCCGAGAGGCGGTTCTGTTGCCGGGTTGTTGTACTGATCCCAGAAGCCTCCTCCTTCACAGTACAAGATGGGTAGAGCTCCCGCGTCACCGTTCATGTCGATAGAAGCGACAGGAAGCTGTGTCGCGCCGCCGACTGCGCCTTGGTTTCTGGGATTTCGCTGCGCCGGTGCGCGCGGTATGGCGTACATGCTCAGAAGAAGGGCGACGACCGCAGACGCAAGCTGAGCTGTAACACTGGCTCTAATTCTTTTCACGCTGACTTTGGCTGTGCTTTGCCGCTGTGGTTGGCCACCGGAACACCTTTTTACGTATTCGCGCTAACTCATGTCAAGCCGGTTGCCTCTTCGTCCGTTCGGATTGTGAACCGACGTTTTCTGCTCGACGGTTGCGAAGACCCGCAACGCATTCACACTAGATGTCGTGGAGATGACGCTTCTGGAGCGGCCGCTCTTTTATATTGGCCAGCATTACGTCACCTTTCTCGGTCTGATTGCCTTCGCCGGCTTCTTCGCAGCCGGACTCCTAATCGCGCGATTTTTACAGAGTCAAATCGTCCGCCGTTTTTTCAGCCGTTTCAAGATCGACATCAATTTCATTGCGATCGTCACGACCATATTAAGTTTGGCGTCGATCGTCTTCTTTACTGTCACCGCGATTAATGCAGCCGGCATCCCGTTGGCTTGGGAGTCGCCGCTTCCGGCGATCAAGTTGAGCCTGCTTCAGATTTTTCTGCTGGTGGCGCTTCTGATCGTGGTGTTTTGGATCTCATCCCGGACGAAGCGTTTTCTTTTTAATCGGCTTCTTGCTGATAGTGGACTCGATCGTTCGCTCCAATACGCCATCGCCCAGATTCTCAGCAACATCGTTCTCGTGGTGGGCATTTTTATTGTCCTGGAGAACACGGGTATTCATCTGGCTGCATTGACCGTTTTTGCCGGCGCGGTTGGCGTAGGCATCGGATTCGGTTTGCAAAACATCGCCAGTAATTTCATCAGCGGCCTGGTCATTCTGGCAGAACGACCGATCACGATCGGGGACCGCGTGGAAGTGGCGGGGATCGTCGGTAGAGTCCAGCAAATTCGCGCGCGCAGCACAGTTATCCTGACGGGCGATAATATCGCCATGATCGTGCCGAACTCGAAATTCATCGATTCGCCCGTGACCAACTGGCATTACGGAGATCAACGCGTGCGGTTTCGTGTTCCGGTGGGCGTGGCTTATGGCAGCGATGTGAACAAAGTGCAGGAAGCGCTCATCGCCGCAGCACGCGAACATTCAGCGACGTTGAACGATCCGGAGCCGACTGCGTTTCTGGAGAAATTTGGCAATAGCACCATCGATTTCGAGCTGGTCGTGTGGACCCAGGAGATGAGTTACAAGCCGCGCCGATTCAGAAGCGACCTGAACTACCTGATATACAAACACCTCACGGCGGTCGGTATTGAGATCCCGAATCCGCAACGCGACCTCCACATCAAAAGCGGCGTGCTTAAAGTGGAAAACGTGGCGGAGCGTAAGGCAGCGCAGCGACTAGAAGACTAGGCTTCTCGGCAGTTCTTCATCGAAGCCCCATTGGTTTTGATTTTCCATGCAGCATGGCGACACAATCCGGTTTGCTCAAGGCGTGATGAGAGTCGTCACACGCACTGAGCTCGAAAATTGCGACCCGTGGAAGCGGGTGTTTCAGAATCGGTGCAAGGATCATCGCTACTACGAGATCGTCGATGAAACACTGCAAAACGATTTTGAACATCATTACCTAAGGCTCGAGGACCCTTCAGGTGCCGTACGCGCCATCCAGCCGGTGTTCTTTGTCCGGCAAAATCTTGTTGAAGGGGTGCCGGGCAGAATTCGATCTGTCATCGACGTCATTCGCAAAATTTTCCCGCGCTTTCTGACCATGCGTGTTTTGATGGTCGGCTGTGCAGCCGGCGCAGGCGATCTCGGCGCGTGCGATGAAAAGGATGAATCGTGGACAGCAGACGCCTTACCGGAGAGTCTTCAGACGTACGCCAGGCAAAAGAAGGCTTCCCTCGTCGTTTTGAAGGATTTTCCCGCGAACTATCGCTCGGCGCTCAAAAGCTTTGCGCTAAGTGGTTATGCCCGGATTCCGAGCATGCCGATGACGCGGCTTTCGCTCCGTTATCAGAACTGGGATGAATATTTTCGCACTCTTAGCAAGGCGACCCGGAAAGATTTGCGCCGAAAATTCCGTAAAGCCGAGCGCGGCCCAAAAATCGACATGCAACTGGTAAGCGACATCGCCCCTTTCATCGATGAAATCTATCCGCTGTATCTGGCCGTCCATGAACGGTCGCCATTAAAATTTGAAACACTGACGAAAAACTACTTTCGCGCCATTGCGCAACGAATGCCGGAACTCGCGCGTTTCTTCATCTGGCGGCAAGACGGCAAACTTATCGCATTCAGCTTTTGCCTGGTTTGCGGGGATGCGATTTATGACGAGTGCATCGGGCTCGATTACAGCGTCGCGCTCAATCTCCATCTCTATTTTTACACACTCCGCGACATCATTTCGTGGGCGCTGCAACAAGGATTGAAATATTACTACAGCAATCCGCTAAACTACGAGCCGAAGCTGCATTTAGATTGCGAACTGATGCCGCTGGACCTTTATGTGCGGCACACCAGCGCTGTGCTGAATCCGATACTTCGTCGCGTGATCAAATATCTGGGACCAACTCGGCACGATCCTGTTTTGCGGCGATTTCCCAACGCCGATCAGCTTTGAAGCCTCCGCCGTTCCACTTCTGGTTGAAGCGCAACATCGGGAGTTTGCCGTGCAGAACGGAACGGGAACTTACTTGCAAGGCGTGGTTTCTTTAGCGAAGTTTCTATTCGAGGTTTTTCCGATGAGTGCTGATGCTATCCGAATAGAGCGCCCGAGTACGAATTCAAAGCTCTTCGCGCACACGCGCTGGGACGTTGTTCCGGTCGCGGCGGGTCTTTTTCACTTCGCCTATTTCCTGGGGCTGTACTTCCTTTTCCCGCACGCGCCGCTGTGGGTAATGCTCATCCTCGGGTTCATTTATTCGCTGATGATCAACGCCAACGTCAATGGCGTGTCACATAACTTCATTCACAACCCCTTTTTCCGCTCGCAACTGCTCAACCGAATTTTCGGCGTGATCGAATCAGTGGCCTGTTGCTTTTCGCAGACTTACTACGACGTGGTTCACATGCAGCATCACAAGGGCAACGCCGATCGGCCGGATGAAAAGGGTGAGACGGTTGATTGGATCTCGATTTACAAACATGGGCACGATGGCGAGGCGGAAAATCCGTGGGGCTACGTTTTTCTCAGCTTTTTTCGCGACAATCCCGGCGCGATCAAGCGCGAGTTGGCCAAGCGCGGTAAAATCGAACTGCGTTGGGGCAACATCGAACTGGCCGTGTTCATCACGATTTTGATCGCAATGGCAGTCATTGTCCCGACCAGACCGATCCATTTCATCAACTGGCGGTTCATGCTGTTTTTCCTGCCGTTCTTCTATCTCGGCCATTGCTTTAGCTACTTGAATGGTTACTTCCGCCATTACGGCGCCAACCCGGATAAACCCATTGCCTGGGGTGTGAGCAGTTACGGCAAAATTTATAACTGGCTCTTTTTCTATAACGGCTATCACGCCGAACATCATTTCCGGCCGAAAGTGCACTGGACGAAAATGGAAAAATTTCGCCAAAGCATTGCCGATTTACAGAAACGGGAGGGCGTCCGCACTATCAAGCGAGCGCATATGCTTGGTTTTCTCGATCCCAATTTGCCAAAACGTCGCGAGCGCAGCGCGCACATCGAAGCCGCCAAGGCATCAACTTCTGGGTAGCCCACCGCGTCTCGCGCTGCAATCTGTTTACCCTGCCTAGCTGTGCCCGCGCGTCTGCTCGAACAAACCGTTGCCCGACTGGTTGATTCGTTCCCGGTCTCGGGAGGTAGCGCGCACGTCTACAAATACGCCGCCGATGTCGATCCTGCGATTTGGGGCGCGGCCTTCGGCGATTCGCACAAGGATTTCGAATATCATCGGCTGATCGAACAAACGGTGTTGGTCGGCTTTTCTTATTTTTATCTGCTTCTTTTCGACGAACGGAGCGACCCGATTGCGTTGCAACCACTTATTGTGTTCGATCAAGATTTACTCGTGACGGCGGCAGCGACAATCAAGGTCGCAATCAATTTTGTCCGGAAATTTTGGCCCCGTTTTCTCCGGGCGCGAATGCTGCTTGCCGGTTGTGTTGACGGCGATAGCAAACCCGGTGTGATTGCGCCGGCAAATCCCAGACGCGTAAACGGTCTACTTGCGGAAGCGCTGTGCGTCTGTGCGCACCGGCAAAAAATTTCACTTGTCTCGACCAAGGATTTCCCAGCCGGGATGCGCGAGGAATTATCGCCGTTTGTCAGGGCGGGATACACACGCGTCGGTGGTTTTCCCCCGCTTGTGCTCGATCTCAATTTCACCTCCTTCGATCAATACATGGACAGCCGTTTGAGTCGCGTCACCCGTAAAGGTCTCCGACGCAAATTGCGCAAGGCCGACGCGATATCGCCGCCGATTGCGTTTGAAGTTCTGACCGATTGTCGCGAGGTAATCGACGAACTTTATCCACTATATTTAAGCGTCGCAAAAAGGGCGCCGCTCGGGTTCGGAATTTTCTCGCACGAATATTTCGTCGAGGCCGGCAAGCGTATGCCTGGTCGACATCGTTATTTTGTTTGGCGCAGCAACGGCAAGGTGATCGCATTCAATTTTTGCACGATTTACAACGGCGAAATTTGGGACAACGAGATCGGGTTCGACGACGAGGTCAGGCACGAGCTCAATTTATATTACCGTACCTTTCGCGATGTAGTGGTCTGGGCGTTGCGCAGCGGACTGCGCCGCTATCATTGCGGGCCGTTCAACTACGATCCGAAACTTCATTTGCGGCTGAGACCCGTTCCGGTCGATCTCTACGTGTGGCATAGATCGAGAATCATCAATACGCTTATTCGCCGTATCGGGCCAATGTTCGCGCCGGCGAAATCGGATCCGGCTTTGCGGAAGTATTTTCGCGTCCATACTAGCGCGTGATGTCTCTGGCGTTGCGTTGGTGGGCCAATCCGTGGTTCGTTCTCGGGCTCGAAGCGATTTTCGTTACCGCCTCTGAGGTGTTGTTGAAAGTGGGCGCTTCGGAAACGAGGCGGGTCGCGGGCTGGGAATGGACCGGCTTAATGCCGCTCGCGTCGATCTGGATCTGGGTGGCGATCGTTTTCTTGATTCTCAGTTTTGTCTGCTGGATCTACGTTTTGCGCCGTATCCCGCTCTCCATCGCATTTCCGCTCTCGAACGTTGTCCATGTACTCGTCCCGTTGAGCTGCTGGATTTTCCTGGGTGAACACATCTCGGCGACACGGTGGTACGGAATCGCAGTCGTGATTTTGGGCCTCGCGCTCATCGCCAAACCGGTCGCGAAGATTGAGGAGAAACTCTGATGGCCATTTTCATTTTCATCGTCGAGATTGCGTCGGTGGTTGCCGGCCAGTTGTTGGTCAAACACGCCATGGAAGAATCAAACCGGCTCGGCTTTCGTGATCGCCGC
>Ga0193721_1000544_pt1 | contig 10777 bp, 7 predicted proteins | sample U2s2metaG_FD_145078 | JGI IMG/M metagenome (GOLD analysis project Ga0193721, IMG submission 145078) | Soil microbial communities from a riparian zone of the East river system, Colorado, United States - U2s2 | ecosystem: Environmental > Terrestrial > Soil > Riparian zone | place: USA: East River...
GGACTGGTCCTTGTTCCCTTTCATGGAGGCCCTGATCGAATATGGTCACGCGCTCGGACGAGCGCATACCGGCGATCTCGACGGCGCGCGGAAAGCAATCGCCCGAATGCAGCAACTGCGTGACGCGACGAAGGACCCCAAGTTCGATTATTTCAAGAACCATCTCGATCTGCAGATGCAAGCGGCTTCAGCCTGGGTGGCAGCAGCGGAGGGAAAAAGGAACGAAGCGATTGACATGCTGCGGCACGCTGCGGATGCCGAAGACATTCTAGGCAAACATCCTGTTTCACCCGGAGCGTTTGTTCCCATTCGCGAACAACTAGGCAGTCTCCTCCTCGAAATTGGCCAATCAAAAGAAGCGCAGCAGGAATTTGAAGCTGCGCTCAAAATCTATCCGGGACGATTCAGAGGACTATATGGAGCAGCGCGAGCCGCCGAGCAAAACGGGGACAAGGAGAATGCACGCCGTTATTACGCGAAACTGGCCTCGCAATCAGCGAAAGCTGCGAGTTCACGAGATGAATTGAATCACGTCCGCGAATTCCTTACCGCCGAAGCTAAAGCAAAGGGTCCAAGTAACGTCAGCGTGCACGAATAGAAACCGGCCGGCGCGTCTTGCGCGCAAAACGGTTTGCGCAAACTGGGATCTGGATTAACCGCCGAACGTATCGCCGAAGACGAGGTAATTTGCCTGGCTGAGAGTTAACCGGACCGATTATACTTTCACGTGCTTACCAGGCGCGACTTCATACGCACCGCGGCGCTCTTCGCGCTGGCGCCGCGCATACTGGCAGAACCCGAACGAGAGATTTGGGTCAATGACGTTCATTCGCAGCTCAATCGCACCCGCGTTCGTGAGCTTCTGACGCCGCGTACCCGCGACGAACTCGCACAGATTGTGCGTTCCGCGTCACAAAAAGCTTTGCCCATCTCCGTTTCTGGATGCCGACATTCGATGGGTGGTCAGCAATTCGCCAAAGACAGTATTTGCATCGATACGCGTTCACTCGATCGCGTAATTTCCTTCGATCGAGAGCGTGGTTTGATCGAAGCGGAAGCGGGCATCCAATGGCCGAAATTAATTCGCACTTATCTGGACGCCCAGGCGGGTAGCGCAAAACAATGGGGTATCGCGCAAAAGCAAACCGGCGCAGACACATTTACCCTTGGTGGGAGCCTCTCCTCGAACGTGCATGGACGCGGGCTGGCGATGAAGCCGCTTATTTCCAATGTTGAATCATTCACCTTGATCAACGCCGATGGAAAATCGATGCGCTGTTCCCGGGAGGAAAACAACGAATTGTTCCGACTTGCGATCGGGGGTTACGGACTGTTTGGATTAATCGACAGCGTCACGCTTCGGCTTGTTCCCCGGCAAAAACTGCGACGTGTAGTCGAGATAATTCGCGCGAGTGATCTTCCCAGGCGGTTTGAAGAGCGAATAGCCGAAACGTTTCCTTACGGTGATTTCCAGTTTTCAGTCGATGAGAAATCGCCGGACTTTCTCCAACGCGGGGTGTTTTCTTGCTACCAGCATGTTGAAGAAGACGAACCAACAGTAGCCAAAAGGCAGCTACGCGATGACGATTGGCTGGAGCTTTTGCGATTAGCCCACACTGACCGCGAAAAAGCTTTCAAGCGTTACAGCGATTACTATTTATCCACGAACGGACAGACTTATTGGTCCGACACAAATCAACTTAGCCCGTACCTTCCGGATTATGCGCAGCAGATTCGGGCGCAGATCGGAGGAGACGAATCGAGTCTTATCATAACGGAAATTTATGTTCCGCGAGCGGATCTTCCTGACTTTTTAGCGCAAGCGGCGGAACTCCTGCGCTCGAATCGAACAATCGTCATTTACGGCACAGTCCGGTTAATCGAAAAAGATAATGAAAGCTTTTTGGCTTGGGCCAGGAAACCATACGCGTGCATCATTTTTAATTTACTCACGTTTCACACACCGACAGGCATTGAAGCGGCCGCGCGCGCCTTCCGCGGATTGATCGATTTGGCCATAGCCCGCGGCGGAAGTTATTATCTGACTTACCATAAATTCGCGAAACCAAAGCAGGTCACGGCGTGCTACCCGCAGTTCAAAGAATTTCTCGAGCTAAAAAGAAAGTACGATCCGGCTGAGCGCTTTCAGAGCGATTGGTACCGGTACTACCGGAAGCTATTCGCAGGCTCGTGAATTCTCTGTCATGTTGAGCGAAGCGAAACATCTCTGAATAGTTCGGTTGGTTTGGCCTCTAGACACAAATTGAGATTGAAGTCGTTCATCTCCCGACTCACTCGCCGCTACCCTATGCGGCTTTGCCGTCCATGTCGCTCATCCCACTCGCTCCATTCTTCGCATCGCTCAGAATGACATACTAGAATGGCGTTTCATGCAGCCCTTTGCCATCGTTGCCCTGGCTTTAATTCTTGCGCGCGCCGTCGCTGAACTGTGGCTGAGCCGACTAAATCGACGTTACGTATGCACACACAGGAATGAAATGCCGCGAGCATTTCGGGGAATCATGGACGAATCGACCTATCGCCGTTCGATTGATTACACGCTGGCCAAGAACCGCTTTGGAAACATCGTCAACGTATTTGATGCAGTGGTGTTGATTGCAGTGCTTTTTAGCGGCCTGTTGCCATGGGCGCTTGGAAAATTCGGTTTCGGTACTTCGATCTGGGCGACGGCTGGCTTCCTCTTCCTCGCGGGGATCACCTTGAGCATACCCGGATTGCCATTCGACTGGTACGCGCAATTCAAAATCGAAGAGCGATTCGGTTTCAACACCACAAGCATGAAGATGTGGATCGTGGATCGTCTCAAAGGGTTGCTGCTCGCCGTGGTGTTTGGATATCCCTTACTCGTGTTGGTGTTGAAACTGATCGAATGGACGGGCGCCAACTGGTGGCTTTGGGCTACGGCAGTTGTTGTCGCGTTTCAATTGCTATTGATGCTCCTCGCGCCGGCGATCATCATGCCGCTCTTCAACAAGTTTACGCCGCTGGGGGAAGGAGCCTTGCGCGAACGCCTGTTTGCGCTCGCGCGACGCACAAGTTTTCCCACCCGGAGTATCGAGGTAATGGATGGCAGCAAACGCTCGCGTCACTCCAACGCTTTCTTCACCGGATTCGGACGATTTCGAAAAATCGTTCTGTTCGACACACTGATCGCACAGCTCACTGACCTGGAACTCGAATCGGTCCTTGCGCATGAAATTGGCCATTACAAAAAGCGCCATGTAGTGAAACTGCTCGGCGTTTCCATCGCCGGCATTGTTATCGCATTCGCCACCATCGCCTGGCTGGCGCGTCAGCAATGGTTTTATCATGCATTCAGTTTTGAGTATCGAGTAGGATTTGCTACAAATGTCATTCCTGCTGCGATGCTGCTGTTTGTGCTGCTGGCGGGAACGATAACTTTTTGGGTCTCGCCGTTCATTCACATCTGGTCGCGCCGTTTTGAATACGACGCGGACGCATTTGCAGGTGCGACAATGGGAGAGCCGCAGTCATTGATTCAAGCGCTGCGGAAATTGAGCGAAAAAAACCTGAGCAATCTCACGCCGCATCCGTTCTACAGCAGCTTTTATTACTCCCATCCGACGTTGCTTGAACGGGAACGCGCGCTGCAAATGACGAGCTAGGTCGAGCATGCCATGGCAGTTTCGCATGCGGCGGCTCACATTTTCCTTGTCATGTTGAGCGAAGCGAACATCTCTGGGCTTTCGATGGAGCGTTGCGGGAATAACAATCTGAGATTCTTCTCCCGCGACTGCGGGATCAGAATGCCAGGCTTCTAAAACATGAGAGTCACCGTTGTTGGGGCGGGAATTAATGGCGTCACCGCCGCGATCGAACTAAAGAAACGCGACCACGAAGTCATCCTGGTTGATCCGGGACCATTACCGCATTCCCTCGCGGCATCTACCGACATCAGCAAAGCCGTTCGTGCCGCTTATGGAGCAGATGAAGACTACACCGAGCTCGCGGAACGCTCGATTAAACTCTGGCGCAAATGGAATGAAGAGCTCGGGGTTGAGTTGTATCACGAGACTGGCGTGATGTTTCTCCGCCAAAGTGAAATGAAGCCGGGCGATTTCGAATACGAAAGCTTCAAAACACTACAACGGCGCGGACACAAGATTGAGCGCATTAATTCAGCTCAACTGTTGACGCGATTTCCAGCCTGGAATCCTGAATTGTTCCGAGATGGTGTACTTGAGTTCGAAGCGGGCTATGCGAAAAGCGGGCGCGTTGTTGCGGCGCTGATTGAGCACGCGAAATCCGCCGGCGTCGACCTTCGCGAAAACTCCAGATTTTCTCGTCTAGATGAAAGCGATGGTCGCGTGAAAGGAATCGCACTCGACAATGGCGAGCGCATTGCGGGCGATCGTGTTGTAATGGCGGTCGGCGCGTGGACGCCATATCTGTTGCCTTTCACAAAAAAATTCTTTCGTGCCAGCGGGCAACCGGTGTTTCATTTAGAACCTCCGCGCCCTGATCTTTTTGCACCGGAGCGTTTCCCTGTCTTTGGCGCGGACATTACGATGACTGGCTATTACGGATTCCCACTCAACCGGGACGGAATCGTGAAGATCGCAAACCACGGTCCCGGCCGCGAGATGTCGCCCGAATCTCCTCAACGGACCGTTACTTCCGGGGAAGAAGCGAGCCTGCGGAAATTTTTGTCGTGGGCGTTCCCGGTGCTGGCGGACGCTCCAATTGTTTACACCCGCGTATGCATGTATTGCGAAACGCATGATGGAAATTTCTGGATCGCGCCCGATCCGGAACGCGAAGGTCTCGTGATCGCTGCAGGTGATTGCGGACATGGATTCAAGTTTGCCCCGGTGCTGGGCGAAATTATTGCCGACGCCGTCGAGGGAAAACCCAATTCGATACTGGAAAAATTTCGCTGGCGACCAGAAGTCTCTTCGGGAGCCGGGACTGACGTAGCGCGCTTCCGAGGCGACCACGATCAACGGGATAATCGATCTCACAGTCATTGACTGGGGACCTGCTATGCTTGGAGGTCTACGTGCAATCGCCTAAACAAATGATGAATCGACTATCGCAATTTTGTACGCTCGGCGCGACGCTGATGGTTTTGAACGGCTGCAACACCGTGAGCGACCTGGTCACGTCGAAGCTACCGGAGAGCCATTCCGGCCGGCCCACGATCATCGTGAGCTTGCAAAAGCAGGAAGCCTATATCTACCGGGCAGGGCATATAACCGCGTCGTCCCGTATATCCAGCGGTCGCGAAGGATACCGCACTCCGACTGGTCGATTTCAAGTCATTCGCAAGGACGAAGATCATCGCTCCAGCGTTTATGGAGACTACGTTGATAACTCAGGCCGAATCGTGAAAGCCAACGTCGATAGCAGACGTGACAGCAAACCACCGCATGCCCACTTCGTAGGCGCCCCAATGCCCTACTTTCTCGGGTTCTCGCCGGGCTACGGGTTGCACCAGGGCTACCTGCCAGGGGAGCCTGCGTCGCACGGATGCATCAGAATGCCTTATTGGAAAGCGCGTCAGTTTTATGACGCCGCCCACATTGGGACACCGGTAGTGGTAAAGCCTTAGACAAAACGCGCGTCGGTCGCGTTTCAGACCTGCAATAACGTGGTTTTTCGGTGGCGTCTTTCAGCCGGCAACTATACGGCGATACAACGCTTCGTATTGAGGAACAATGCGATCTGCTGAGAACCTTTCTCGCACGCGAGTGCCACTCTGTTCGCCGAGTTCGCGGGCCAACTTCGGATCTTGTACCAACGCATCCAACGCAGAAGCAGCCGCGGTTACATCTCCGAAAGAATATAGAGGATAAGAGTCGCCTAAAACTTCGGGAATACCGCCGACGCGAAAAGCAACGACAGGTTTACCATGAAATACCGTTTCAAGAATGCCCAGACCAAAGCTTTCGTATTCAGATGTGTAGAGTCCCGCGTCCGCGGCCTCCAAATATTCATCCACCACAGCCATATTCTGGCGAACAATAACGATGTCGCGGATTCCTAACTCGTCGAGCAATGGCTCGTAAGGTTCAAAAGGGCCGCCTGCTAAAACTAATAAACGAAGACGCGCTCGGTTCTTTGATAAGGCGATCGTGCGCAATAAAAGGTCGATGCGTTTGACCGGGCGCAAATTCGACATGTGCAGCACAAGAAATTTGTCGTTCACGTCCAAGTTGTGTCGAACCTCTTCGCGACTCCTCTTCGGTTTATTTGGAATGAAGAAATTCGGAATCACTTCAATCGCTCGTTTCACAGAAAAGATTTCCTGGGTTTGATTCCGAAGATTTTCTGAAACTGCTGTCACGGCATCGGAGTGCACAAGGGCATGCTCGATGGCGGTGCGGTAATCGGGATCTTGCCCCAGCAAAGTGGTATCGCTTCCATGCAACGTCGTGACGATACGCGGAGCTGACGGTCCGACGATCTGCGAAGCCAAACAAGCAGCCAACGCGTGTGGCACCGCGTAATGAACATGAAAAAGATCGAGCCGCTGGGAGCGCGCCACTTCCGCCATTTTCACCGCGAGCGGCAGAGTGTAGTCGGGACACGGAAACAAAGCGTTGTCCGCGAACTCGATTCGATGAAAATGAAGACCCTCTTGCGGTAGGTCGAGCCGAACGGGTAGAGCATAACTGAAGAGGTAAACTTCGTGACCGCGGCGCGCCAGTTCTGAGCCAAGAGCTGTCGCCAAAATCCCACTCCCGCCAATCAGCGGAAAACACGCAATCCCAATTTTCAGTGGCCCCGATTCCATTACGATTCCGTATACGCCCTGTCGAAGTCAGAAATTTCGTCGCGTTTGATGAATTTCACCATGGGAGCATCAGCCTTGTTGATGTAATGCTGCTCGCTGGCACCCGCGACGTAATGGGTGCATCGAATCACTGACTGCATCCAATGGAAGCGCGTATCGCGGGTCGGGCTGATCTGCTCCGGATCGAATTCGCCTACGGGAATCTCCAGAAACCGATCGCCGCCTTTGTGCAGCAACAATTTCCCGTCGCGGTAGCGTGCGCGAACGATCTCTCCTTCGTAACGCTGATCGACAAAATAGTCTGAAACGGCCACAGCACGCGTTCTGAAGTCGGCTGAACTGGATCGCTCCACCCTTACGCCTTCGAGCAACCCCATTCGCTTGTACATTTCGAGACAAAAGTCGGCGACGTTCGAGGATTTGATCTCCTTGAACTGTGTGACCAGAGACTGCCCAACATAATTCGGAAGTTGGCGCGCAGTTTTCTCCTGCCACTCTGGAACAACACGTTTGACATACAAAGGCGAGAATTGCTTTTGGATCCGATTTTCGAATTGAAAGTTTAGGGCGACTTCCTGGTTGCTGTTTCGGTCTCGCAAAATGGTAATCGTCTCGCGCGGGTCATGGTCACTGTCATGAAAGAAGAATACAATTTCTCCGCCAATCTCCTTTTGAAGCCGCCGGGCCGCCAGAATCTTAGCGAACAAGAATCGCTTGGGAAAAAAACCGCACGGTTGCTGGCCGAAACAAATAATCGGGTGATCCATCTCCCAGAATGAGTTTCATGCCCCGGCAGAAGCTTTCGTGTTGCGAAAGATAGTTTGCTGCAGGGCCGGCGCCAGGATCAGCACGGTCGCGCATCCAATAAAATTATACCAAAGGTAACCGATATTCGTTGTAGCGAACAGAACGAAGACGAGCGTTTGCGCAATGATCGCCGCGAAAAACACGGCGGATCCGGAAACTCGACGAATAAAGAAACCTGCTAGAAAGAGACCGAGAATACTGCCATAGAACACCGACCCCAGAATGTTGCCCGCTTCGATTAGATTTTCGACCAGACTTGCAAACGAGGCGACGCCAATCGCCATTAATCCCCACGCCGCGGTCAGCGCTTTCGCCGCGACGACATAATGGTGGTCCGTCGCGTGTGGGCGAATCAACGGACGATAAAAGTCGATCGCCGTGGTGGAACCGAGAGCATTCAGAATTGCTGAGGTCGCCGACATGGTCGCGCACAAGATCACTGCGATCAGTAATCCGACAAGTCCGTGCGGCATTTGTTGAAGAATAAAAGTAATAAATACGTAATCCGACTCCTTGCTCTTTGGATCCGCGCCTGCTTGCTCGAGAACTCCCTTGGTTCGGCTGCGCAACTCATGCGCCTGCGTGTCGAGTGCCCGCAGTTTGGTCATAGCGACATCGCGCTCGTTTGACGAAAGGTTCGACGATACGCTGGAAAGGGCACGAATCGCAGCGCGTTTTTGTACGAAAACGTCATCGGATTGCGTTTGCAACGCCGCTAACTGGGGCCCATAGCCACTCTCCACCGCACGCTGGTACGCAGGCTGATTGAAATAAACAGGCGGCTTTTCGAATTGATAAAACATGAAAACAATCGCGCCGAGCAGGAGAATAAAAAATTGCATCGGGACCTTCACCACGGCGTTGAAGAGCAATCCGAGACGGCTCTCTTTGAGCGAGCCGCCCGCGAGATATCGTTGCACCTGCGATTGGTCCGCTCCGAAATAGGAAAGCGCGAGAAAAAAGCCGCCAATCAAGCCGGACCAGAACGTGTAGCGCTTATGCGGATCTACCGAGAAATCGACCGCCTCCAGTTTGCCCATTGTACCTGCGACCGATAGCGTGCCTTCAAATGATAGATCCGGCGAAAGCCGGTAAACCGCGACCGCAAATGCAATCGCCATGCCGACCAAAATCACGATCATCTGGTAGCGTTGGGTGATGCTAACGATCTTGGTCCCGCCCACCACCGTGTAGATGATAACCAGTCCGCCTGCGAGCCAGATGGTCAGGTTCAACCGCCATCCGAGCAAGGCCGAAAGAACAATGGCCGGCGCATAAATCGTGATTCCGGCAGCGATGCCTCGTTGCACAAGAAACAGGAACGCACCGAGTAGCCGCGTTTTCTGGTCAAATCGCTGGCCCAGGTACTGATAGGCGGTGTAAACTTTTAGACGCTGATAGATCGGAACGAAGACGGCGCACACAACGATCAGCGCGAGCGGCTGGCCAAAATAATTCTGAATAAAACCTATGCCGCTCTCATACGCCTGGCCCGGCATGGAGAGAAACGTGATCGGTCCCGCCTGTGTCGCGAGCACAGAAAGCCCGATGGTAGCCCAACGAATGCTCGCATCGCCTTTGAGATATTGGCCTAACGAGGCGCTTCCGCGTGTTCGCCAGAGACCATAAAGCGGGATCGCCAGAATCGTGGCGATGAGAACGAAATAATCCAGCCGGTTCACGAAAACCGGATGGTGAAGAGGTAGAGCAGCACCACCTCCACCGCAAAAAGGGAAAGCGCCAGGCCGTACGCTTTGCGCCAGGAACGCGCATCTGGCTTATCATCAGCTGCGTTCATTTCCCCAATGACAACATGTTCGCGAACAATCGATAAGCTCCCGGAACTCCGGCAGGCAATTGTCGAAACCAGGAATAACTCGTATAGATAAAGAAACCTTTGCCAACCTTTGCAACCAGCAAACCGCCATCGAGTGGCTTTTCTTTTGGATCGTTGGACGAAAGGATCGCCGTCCAAGCGGGGTCCCATGTTTTAGGAAAGTAAAGTCCACGTTCTTGAACCCAACCCTCGAAATCTTTCGACGTGATTTTGTTCGGGGAAGTCATGAGTGGATGATTCGGCGCCAGAATGCGCATCTGTGCGTTTTCGTCAGTAACGCGATCGCGAGAGATTTCCAATGGATACGGCCCGAGTTGTTCGGTCTTAAGCTCTGCCAGCGTGTTGTACTGTGCGATTACGACTCCACCAGCCTTTGCATAAGCAAATAGCTCCGGCAACCAGTTCGCAATTCGGTCCTGCGTGTTGTAGGCGCGGATTCCAAGCACGACAGCAGAGAACTGCGCGAGGTTCTTTGCCGTAATATCAGATTCCGTCAGAATCTTCACTGAGTACCCAATCTCCTGGAGACTTTCTGGAACGTCATCGCCAGCACCGGGAATGTAACCGATGCGATCGCCTTTTTTGCGAATGTCAGCCCGAACAAGCTTTACTTCTGCCGGCGGCATGAGCGTTTGGACGCCGATATGCGGATAGGAAATCCGCACGCGCTCGAATGAATAATCGCGTCCGTCGATCGAAACGATGGCTCGCAACATTCCTTCGCTATTCTGATCTGGCGGCTTGACGGTAAACGTCGATACCGTCTCGGCATTGGCTCCCTTTAAGTCGATAGGCACGGATGGCGGATCGACTCGCCATCCCGACGGCGCAGCTAGTTTAAGTTCTCCTTTCACAGGGCCAGTGGCCGCCGTGACGTGAACTGCAACGGGTTTCGGTTGATTCGTCGGGAATACCAACGCGCCGTCCCCGATCTTGGTGAAAACGGGCGGCGCAATGACCAGCGATCGTCGCAGCTCGCCCGCCACCGGGTCAACCGTGCGGTACTTCCCGTCGAGGGTGTAACGGAGTTCCTGCCCGTTGATTTGAAGGACAATTTCTACCGGAAGATTGGGCGGATTTTCCGGGAGACCGATAAGCTGTTGATCATCTACAGCGAAGGTACCGAGCGTTCCCGGTTTACGAAGCCAATAAGGCTCGGAATAAGGAGTGTTCTCCGGGATCCTGCAAGACAGATCCTTCGTTACAAGTTCGTTTGGTGGAAGCGCCGCATCAATTTTCACCGAATCGCCGGTAAGCGAACAACTTGCTTCCTGCAGTGTGACTGGAATATCGCACCGGTTAATTGCCTCCAGCTTTATTGTGACCGTTTGCCTTGGCGTGACGGATTCATTGGT
>Ga0193721_1000546_pt1 | contig 10773 bp, 7 predicted proteins | sample U2s2metaG_FD_145078 | JGI IMG/M metagenome (GOLD analysis project Ga0193721, IMG submission 145078) | Soil microbial communities from a riparian zone of the East river system, Colorado, United States - U2s2 | ecosystem: Environmental > Terrestrial > Soil > Riparian zone | place: USA: East River...
CGTTCGATGGGAAAGCGCCGGTAAAAGGATTCACCCAGGCGCGCGAGCCGAGAAGGCTGTAAAAAGCATTTTCAGGTGCGCTGTAAGGGTCCGAGCAGCCCACGCCGAGCTGCGTAGAATCAGGCCAGGGTATGCAGCCGAAATTACATTCGTCATCCTGGTCTGCGCCGAACGTATGCTTCACCCAGGCTTGGCCGATTTGTTCAAAGCGATCATTATTTTTAGGCCCACCGCTCATCCGATAAAGGTTTTGCGAGACAACCGAATGATCGGTGTCTGGTATGGCGAAAAAGTGCACTGGCTGATCGCCGTTGTTGCACGAAGTCGTGCCAATGCCGAGGCCTACTTGACTGTCGCTGCTGGGATCTGCCTGCACCATGGCGCTCAGATCGCCAACGATAATGTCAGGCCCGGGCGCGGGTACGTGGCCACCCGGAACAAACGCGTTGCGTGGCGGCAAGGTTGATGATTCAACTTTGCCGTTCACTACAGTACTCGTGGCGATTGGAGTCACGGCCGTGTCGATCGAAATCGTGCCGGCTTGCGTGCCCGCCGCACGCGCACGACCAAGGCTGTTAGCCAACGCTTTGGAAATCAGAAGCCGTCCGCCTTGGATACCAAGCAGCTGCGTACTCGCATCGTAGTGGAGATTTCCTTCAATATTAAAAAATACAAAACCGCTCATGGCATCGCGCACTACCATGTTGAAGGTTCCCCCCGAGTGGGCCTGTTCAATGGTCAGCCTGTTAACTGAAGCAGTTAATACTGCAGGAAGCGCGACGTTATTTTGCGGCACCAGCGCCATTGAGCCTGCCTCTGCTCGGCGCAACACTCTGTTAAAGACAAGCATCGGAAAAAAAGAAGTCGGCGCCACGCCAAAATGTAATGTCTCCAATTTTCGTGTCGTGGAGTTGACTCCATTGATCCGATTCAGATCGATGTTCATGCTCACGCTCCCGCTGGCCACAATCATCTTCTGAAGTGTCCCGCTCTCGCTTTGCCTGGCGAGACTTGTCTTTGCAGCGTTGGGAGCGTTGGAGGAGCCGCCGTCGCGTGAGCCAAAAAGCAGGAGCAACGGAAGCATTAAGGCAGTGAGTGCGATTTTTAGCATTGTGTTTGTTCCTTCGGATTATTCGTAGATTCGCAAAATGGAATCGTAATGTTTGCTATGGACAGATTGGAAACGTAAGGAAAATCTTGCGAAATTCGATAACGATTATTTTGGAATTCGCAGCTCTGGGGATCGCAACCGCATCTGCTCGGTAGCGAAAAGCGCGTTTTGAAGTAAATTCGCCAACTCTGTGAAAAGTGGTTGCATCAGCCCGGAATTGAAAGCAGCTGGAGCGATTCCGGGTCGAGCCAATGCCGGGGGCAACGCCCCCGACTACAGCAACATCCCCGGCTATAGCAAAACCGGCATTCGCAAATCAAAGACCGGCCGGTGGCGCGCCGCCGCATTGATCCTTCTGAACCTGTTCATGATCGCGCACATCATTCAGTGGCGGTTAATGGGCAGAACGATTTCGCCGATCGAGCCCTCGGAAACGATGTACACGCTGCAGAACGGGTTCGTGAACGCGGGCTTCATCTTTTTTAGCCTGGCAATTTTGGCTACGCTCATCTTCGGGCGTTTTGTTTGTGGCTGGGGTTGTCACATTCTTGCGTTGCAGGATCTCTGCGGGTGGCTGCTCAAGAAAATGGGTCTTCATCCGAAGCCGTTTCGGTCGCGGCTCCTGGTGTATGTCCCGCTGGGTGCCGCGCTGTACATGTTTGTTTGGCCCGTGGCTTATCGATTGTTTTCGAAACCGGCGCACGAACCAATCATCCCGAAGTTCACCAATCATTTGGTGACCACGAATTTTTGGGCGACCTTTCCGTCCGTCGCGGTTGCCATCCCGTTTCTGTTTATTTGCGGCTTCGTGACAGTTTATTTTCTGGGCCAAAAAGGCTTTTGCACTTATGCCTGTCCATACGGCGGTTTCTTCGGTCTCGCCGACAAATTCTCGCCAGGAAAAATCCGCGTCACCCCTGCGTGCAATCAGTGCGGGCATTGCACTGCCACGTGCACTTCGAACGTGTTGGTGCATGCGGAAGTGAAACAGTACGGAATGGTGGTCGATCCGGGTTGCATGAAATGCATGGATTGCATCAGCGTATGCCCAAACGATGCGCTCTATTTCGGCTTTGGGAAGCCGACGCTCGTGGCTCCGAAATCGAATGTCATTAAGAGACATTATTCGTTGACATGGCCTGAAGAGATCGTCGGCGCACTGGTGTTTCTGGGAAGTTTTCTTGCTGTTCGCGGTGTTTACGCGCTGGTTCCATTTTTGATGGCGCTTGGCTGCGCCGCCGTCACCACGTTTCTCGTTCTAAAAACGTGGCGATTACTGCGGGCAAGGGAGTGGTCCTTTTACCGGTTCAATTTGAAATCGTCAGGGAAAATGCATAAAGCGGGCCTGGTATTTGTGGTCTTCGCGTGTGCCTGGATTGGCTTAAACGTGCATTGCGGCTGGGTGCGCTACCACGAGTTCCTTGGCAACATCGCGTTCAACAAGGTTCGTCTGCCCGACGAACTGGCCTTGGCGCAACTCGATCCAGCACGCTGGCTCAGTCCGGCGGATCGCGGAAACATTCTTCAAGGAAAAGAGCATTATCTGGCGGCTTCGAGGACGGGGTTGTTTGTAAACAACGAAGCTCTGCCGAAGCTGGCTTGGTTTCACTATTTGTTAGGCGACGCTGAGCAATCCGTACAAACGCTCGCCAAGGCCGCAGCTCACCAGAAAGACCAGAGCAAAGCTTTGAGTTTCTATTATCGCGGCGCGATCCTCAATCGTCTGGGCCGTTATGACGAAGCGCGAGCCGCTTTAGATGAAGCGCTGGCGGAACGAAATGATTTGATTCTCGCGCGCCAGGAGAAAGGCGAATCGCTTTGGCAACTCGGTCGAAGGGACGAAGCTGTTTCGGTTTGGACTGATGCCGTGCAACGCAACCCCCAGCTGGCACTGGTCAACAACGAGCTTGCCGGAGCGGCGCTTGCATCAAACAAGCGTGACGAAGCGGATCTGTACGAAAGACAAGCCGACAAATCCACTCCCAACAATCCACTTTACCATTGGATGCTCGGCCGCCGGCTCCAGGACCTCGGCATGATTCAATTAGCCGAAAAACATTTCGAGCAAGCCGGGCAAGTCGGCCCCGGCGCAGGGACGCCCTAACGAACTTTGATTGCTACAGTTACGGGCGTGGCCACGGTGTCGGACGAGGCCGCGGTGTGGGCAGGGGTCGCACTGCTGGCAAGACGTTAACAACTCCAGTCATTCCAGCAAAGCAGTGCAAGGCGCAGAAATACTGGTACATGCCCGGCTGCGTAAAAGTGAACTCATACACGAACCCTGTGTCGTTAAGAATTGCCGCCTCACAGTTCATGTTATCAGGCGAACAAAATTGCCCATCGGCGATGCAGGACTTGCCACTGGTAACGCTGTGAGAATCGCTAGCCCACGTCCAGCGCACAGTGTCGCCCACGCTGATGTTGACGGTATCCGGCATAAAAGTGAATTCGTTTCCTTTCGGTCCCACTGCCACATCAAAAACCTCGCTCCCGACGTACCGCTTTCCACTCAGAGCCTGGCGTCCGTACTGATCGACGATGCGGATCCCTGCAATCGCACGACTTTCCGGTATCGCGTCAGCACCTGGTGTATCACCGGCCTCAGCGGGCCAGACAAATACCATAGCAAGCAGCAATGTTAGCCAACGGGTTTGCTGCGAGATTGCGTTTGATTCTCTTATAATTTTCATAGGCTGTTTACTAGGGCGTTGGCCGAGGCCGCGGACTAGGCCGGAGCCTTGGGGTTGGATTGGCACGGACCACTTCAAATTGCGTCATCATCCCATCGTCCTCGTGCTCCAGCATGTGGCAATGGAGCATGTACATCCCCACATGGTCGGTGAACTTTAGTTTCACCTCAAGCACCTCGCCAGGTGCGAGGTACCAGGTCTCCTTCATCGTCTCGTATGGATAACACGCTCCGCCGTTGCGACTCAGGCACTGCTGCGAAACGTCATGTATATGCACCGTATGCGCCTGTCCCGTGGGATTTGTGAACACCCATTTTTCGGTCGTGCCTAAGGCCGGCCTGGCATCGACACGGTTTGGATCGAATCTCAGTCCATTGATCGTCCAGTGGCCCGCTGTCTGGTCAAAGCTCCAGTTCCGCGTCACTGAAGGTTCGCCGATGTCTGGAAGTGGGCGGAGCGTTGCGGGTACTACGCTGTCATCGGTGACGTGCTGAGTTACCCGGAACTCAAGCAATTGCGTGCCAGTCAGCGCATCCACGAGATAGATGTTTTGTCCCAGCTCACTGGCGAAATTGACCACCACGTCCAGACGTTCAGCCGGTCCCATGCGCATGCCAGTGCGTGTAACAGGTGCCGGAAGCAGACCGCTCTCAGTGCCAATTTGGACGAAGGAGTCACCACTGCTTAGCTCAAGAAAATAGGTGCGGAAGTTGGATGCATTCAGGATGCGGAAGCGGTATTTACGATCGCCCACCTCGAGGTATGGTTGGTAGACGCCGTTAACCAGAAACTTGTCACCAGTTACGCCATTAGGGTTAAACACGTACGGGATTTGGTTCTTCAGATCGAATTGCCTGTCAGCGATTGCCAAAGGCAGGTCGAACTCGCCGGAGGGGAGGGTTTGGGGATCGGCTGGATCATCCACAATGTACAATCCAGTAAGCCCCATCCATACGTTGCGACCGGTAACGTCCATGCGGTGGTCGTGGTAAAACTGCATCTTACCTCGCTGGTTGTTACCTTCTTCAACCCCTTCGTAGGTGTAGGTGCGCGATCCTCCCATCGGAATAAGCAGAGTGTCTGGTTGGCCGTCGTTATCGGCAGAGGAGTGATTGCCATGATTATGGACGGTCATCTCGCCGGCCCCTGGATCGAGATTATTCGTGAACGTGACATACGTTCTCTGCCCGGTAGGTCTGCGAATTGTTAAGCCCGGGTACGTCCCGCTATACGTCCACATGTTCGTGCATGGCCCATCCAGGATCTGCACGCATGCTTCGTCGATGCCAATCGGCACGTCCGCGTTAGTGTTCACGGGCGGAAAAATCAGTGGATGCGCGAAACCCCCAGGTGTTAGTGTTGCAGTGCGAGTGGCACTTGTAGTTGCCCCAGAGATATTGGGTCCAGCCGCTAAGCGGATGCCGATACCAGCAAGGGCAGCCGCAACCACAATCGCGAACAAGGCTTTGACGCTCATATCGCCTTACTGAAACGACAGTGATGACTAGCTCAGCTCGGCCGCGGGGCCGGACTGGGACGCGGCCTCGGGGTAGGCAGAACTCTCGGTCCCGGGATGTATTGGATGGTCAGCACTGGCGGGCTGGCGCTCTCACGAGTGTCGAACCGCTTTGCCGTGGCGATGGCGGTCTCGTCCCCCAATACGAGCCAGCCGAAATTGCTGGCCGGATTGTTCACCCAAGATTGCACATCGGCAATCATCTGTGCTGAACTCCACGTGTACTGCCCGACACCGCCAACCGACTGGCTGGCACTTACTGTAGCCGAAAAATCTCCGCCCTGCATTGTCCAAAAAATGGTGTCGAAAAAACGGTGTCGCCATGTGGCATCATTAGGGGTAGCCGGCGCTCCGTCACCTTCCCCCATGGGCGCGTGGGAGGTTCCTTCGCCCCAATCGGCAAGCAGCTTGTGCAGCTCCACTGTTAGAGCACCAGCGGGCGTCATAGACATATTCATGGTCAGGCTTACGGCTGTGATCGTTGAGCCAGGCGGAACGCTTCCCGCGATGTCGAAAGCGAGCACGCCGCGGCGGAGTTCACCCATACCGTTCTCACCGGCGAAGAAGTGAAAACCAGCGCCGTTGCTGTGGTCGCCCTCAGCAGGATCGTACTCGTAGAGCGTATTATCCTTGCTGGGCATGATGCTGATAGTCGCTGCCATCGTTAGAGTTGCGGCGGTACAGCCAAGTGCAGCCGCGAGTATTAGTGCCAGTAATATCTTAGAACTTCTCATTGAGTGTTGAACGTTGAATATTGAATGTTGAATATTGGATGTTAAGCGTTGAGAGCGCTACCTACTGATCCGCGCATTCACAACTGATAACCGACATCTGTCACGTGGCAACCGATCACTAGTCACTTCTCACCGACCACCGCGCATCAGGGCCGCGGCGGCGGAGTAGGCCGAGGCCTTGGTGGCGGACTGGATCTTGGTGTCGGACTTGGACGTGGGGTAGATGTTGGCGTTGGGGTTGCTGTAGCCGTCGGTGTGGCCGTTGCCGTAGGCGTAGCAGTCGCTGTCGCAGTAGCAGTAGCTGTAGGCGTTGCAGTGGCAGTAGCTGTCACTGTTGGCGTGGCAGTTGCCGTTGGTGTAGCAGTGGCAGTAGCAGTAGCAGTTGGTGTTGGGCTCGCTGTAGGCGTGGGAGTTGGTGTACCATTCCCTGCTGGCCCTTGGATCGCAACCATCATGGGTGACCCCGTTTTGAAATAACCGACTATTGCATTGGCACTCTGTGGCGGTTGATCGGCATCAAACCGGAAATTGTACAAAGTACCCCATCGAATCGCGTTGGCGTTCTGGTTTTGGGCAAACGTTTCTGTGTTCCACGTTATGGAATTGACAACCTGAGTAACAGTCCATGGTGAGTTGCTATAACCCTGGTTGTTAAAGGTGCCATCATTTGCCCAACCGGGTTCTTGGGGTGGCGCATGAAAACCGACGTTGCTGATGTTCACTCCGGGCGAGAGGGGCACGCTAAAAGATTGGATAGCGCGATCAAGATTCTCGTTGTACAAGGCATACTCATAGTGCCAGACCCCAGCAGTGGGATTCGTCACTTTGTACCCCATAAACCAAATACCATCGTTACCCGGGTCGGGCTCAACTTGGCTTACTACCGCTGCTGGCCAGGCCATGATGGCAGGTTGCATCCGCGTCGTAGAACCAACACCCGCAAATGTGAAATTGGTTGGGCCGCCGCCGACGGTAAACTGACGGTAGGAAGCGTTGTTGTACATATTGCATTGACCTGGATGCGACTGGCACCATGAGTACTCGTGCGGAGTGACATACTGCGCTTCGCCAAAATAGGTGGCACCTGGATTCTGCGGTGGGTCCAAGTCGCTCATTGCAACGGTTACCCGGTGTGAAGTGCCGATGTGACTATGACCGTTGTGATTGTTTGCGGTCGACGGGTACGACCCTGTAAATGGATTCACCCACGCGCGCGAGCCTATCCCGTCCTGACCAGCATTTAAGCCGGAGCCGTAAGGATCGGAGCATCCTGGGCACAGATTGGAGCCAGTAGTGCAACCGCTGGTGTTACAACCAAAGTTGCAGGCATCGTCTTCCAATGCCAGGAACGCATGTTTGAGCCAGGACTGGCCGATTTGTTCGAAGCGGTCGTTGTTATTGGTCCCACCGCTCATCCGGTAGAAATTCTGTGGGATAACCGGATGATCGGTTTGCGGCAACGCAAACCAGTGCAGCGGCTGATCGCCATTGTTACAAGAAGTCGTTCCAATTCCCAATCCGACGAAGTTTCCATTGCTTCCGTATTGCGCCATTTCCGGCAGCACACCGACGATCACATCGGGGCCGGCCACGAGCGTTGGCGTTTCTGGACTGGCTGCGCCTCGCAGGGGCGGCATCACCATCGACTTGATTTCGCCGTTGACGATCGTTTGCACCTCGACCGGTTGCATGGTCGCTCCGATGGAGATTTTTCCAACCGTACCACCGGCGTCTGAAGGTCGCGCAAAGGCGTTGGCAAACTCTTTTGAAACAAGCAGGTTTCCGCCGGTGATGCCCAGCAACTGCGCATTAGCGTCGTAATCGTATTGGTGTCCTTGGATGTTAAAAAAGACGAACCCGCTTTTGCTGTCGCGCACCGCAAGATCGAACGCTTCGCTCGCCGGAAGTTTTTCCACGACGAGCTGTTTTAGAGACGCGGCCAGCGCCGCGGGTAAACTGTACCCGGGGGCGTTGACCCCGGCCGCCAGAGAGTCTTGCAAAACGAGTGCCATCGACCCTGAATCAGGGCCACGCAGGAGATCGTTAAAAACCAGAATCGTGAAGAAGGAACTGGCGGCAACGGAGAATTGTAGCGCGGCAGGTCTTGCGGGCGCGAAGCTGATTCCATTCAACCGGTTGAGATCGAGATCCATTGTGACGCTTCCGTTCTCCACGATCATCTTCTGAAGCGTCCCGGTCTGCCCCTGGCCTTGGACAGTTTTCTTTGGAGCTCCGAAAGCTTTCGGAGCGCTTGCGTAAGGCGAGGCAAAGAGCAGGAACAGCGGAAGCACGAAACCGATAAGTTTTAACTTTGACATTGTAGTGGATTTCTCTGGTTACGGTGAACGTAGCTGAGGTTGAAGGAGCTAATTTCTCTCATGCTCTGATGGCGAAAGCCAATAAGAATTTTTTTAAAATCTTTGCGGGCGCTCCAATCAACCGAAGATGGATCTGCTTCGTCTGGGGCGCACAGGCTGCCAGCCTGTCCTTTTCGGCAGCCTTGCCGAAAAGCTCTTCGAAGGCTCCGTGGCGAAGTGCCGTTCTAAACGTTGCGCGGTCGTCAGCAAGTTGCCGACGACTAAGGTTCACCACGGCGAATCCGTCCTGTGGCGGACTGGCACCTGTACTCCCCAGATGTTAGCGCGGTTCAACTGATTCACCGTCACGCTACGGCCGAGGTGCAGGCGTTGGCCGAGGTCTCACTGTCGGGCTAGGCCGCGGAGTGGATGTCGGTGTTGGTGTGGCTGTTGCAGTCGCAGTAGCTGTCGGAGTCGCCGTAGCGGTGGCAGTCGGTGTCGGTGTCGGTGTACCGCCCCCTGCGGGTGCCTGGATCGCAACCGTCATGGGCGATCCTGTCTTGAAGTAGCCGACGGTCGCGCTGGCACTTTGCGGAGGTTGATCGGCATCAAACCGGAAATTATACAATGTGCCCCAGCGGATCGCATTAGCGTTCTGATTCTGCGCAAAGGTCTCCGTCTCCCAAGTCAGAGAATTAGCAGTCTGCGTCTGGTTCCACGGCATGCTGCTGTAGCCGGCATCTCCGAGAGTGCCATCGTGCGGCCAGCCTGGATGCTGAGGCGGGGCATGAAAACCAATGTTGCTTACGTTCACTCCAGAGCCCAAAGGCACGCTGAACGACTGAATGGAGCGGTCAAGGTTCATGTTAAACAGGGCATACTCGTAGTGCCAGACACCAGCACTGGGGTTCGTGACCTTGTAACCCATGAACCAAATACCGTCGTTTCCGGGGACCGGTTCGATCTGGTTCACTGTTGCACCCGTACCTGCCCAAAATTGGATAGCGGGTTGCATTCGCATCGTGCTGGTCAAAGGTGTAAACGTGAAATTAGTAGGGCCGCCGCTAACCGAGAACTTACGGTAGGAGAAATTGTTAAACATGTTGCACTCCCCCGGATGCGACTGGCACCAGGTGTATTCATGCGGGCTAACATAGGTGGCTTCGCCGAAATACGTGGCGCCCGAATTCTGCGCTGTGTTCAGATCAGTCATGTTAACCAGGATCCGATGCGACACACCGTCGTGGTTATGGCCACTGTGATCGTTGGCGTTCGATGGGAAAGATCCCGTGAACGGATTTACCCAACCCCTAGAGCCGATGCCGTCCTGACCGCCATTCAGGCCTGAGGTATATGGGTCAGAGCAGCCCGGGCAGAGGTGCGAGCCTGTTTCGCAACCGCTGGTGTTACATGCCCCGCAGACGGTGTCTTCCAATGCAAAGAAGGTATGTTTCATCCAAGACTGCCCAATCTGCTCGAAGCGCTCGTCATTATTCGCGCCGCCGCTCATCCGATAAAGATTTTGCGGGACAACGGGGTGATCGGTTTGTGGCAACTGAAACCAATCGATTGGCTGGTCGCCATTGTTACAAGAGTCAGTTCCTATCGCCAGGCCAACCTGTGTCGCGTTGTTCCCCTGTTGGTCTACATCCTCAATCTCTCCAACAATAACATCCGGGCCTGGCACCCCGTTTGGCACTCCTGGGCTGAGCGCATGTTGCAGAGGAGGCATCATCATTGATTGCGGTTGCCCGTTAGCAAGCTGCGTGATCTCGGTCGGCTGCATCGCCGCACCGATCGAGATTTGTCCAATCGCTGCATCGGCGTCCGCTGGTCTGCCGAGCTCGGTTGCAAACTCCTTTGAAATGAGAAGCCGGCCATTGGTAATGGCTAGCGACTGCGCAGCGACGTCATAGTGATACTGGTGCCCTTGAATATTGAAAAAGGTGAATCCTGTATTGCTGTCGCGCACGGCAAGATCGAACCCTTGACCTGACGGAAGTTTTTCTACTGTCAGCCGCTTAAGAGACGAGTTTAATGCGGCAGGCAGATTGCTGTAACCGGGAGCGTTGACCTCGGCCGAAGCAGAGTTTTGCAAAGCCAGTGCCATCGACCCGGGCTGGAGCCCGCGTAACAAGTCGTTAAAGACAAGAACAGGGAAGAAAGAATTGGGCGCCGCTGCGAAGTGCAGAGTGACTGGCCTTGCCACGAGAGAATTGCTTCCATTCAATCCGTTCAGGTCGAGTTGCATCGTTACGCTTGCGTTTTCGACAATCATCTTTTGAAGTGTTCCAGTCAGCGCTTCGGAAACGTTTTGTTTGGATTGACTCGCGTCATTGTCCGAAGCGTTCGCGAAAAACAGAACTGACAGCAAGGCGAAGCCGGTAAGGCGTATTTTTGACATTGTGGTGAATCTTCCTTCTTC
>Ga0193721_1000547_pt1 | contig 10766 bp, 8 predicted proteins | sample U2s2metaG_FD_145078 | JGI IMG/M metagenome (GOLD analysis project Ga0193721, IMG submission 145078) | Soil microbial communities from a riparian zone of the East river system, Colorado, United States - U2s2 | ecosystem: Environmental > Terrestrial > Soil > Riparian zone | place: USA: East River...
CTTTCAGCTGTGAATCGCCGCATTGTACTGCTCGTGAGCCGCTTTGACCGGCTTGTGAGTGTAATTCTAATTCTCCGGTAAGGGCTGTCTGCTATAGTGCGAGGCCAAAGGAGCGTCAGTATGCAACCAGCACAGATCCCCTCTCTTTACGACAGACTCGGTGGTGTCTATAGCATCGCTACCGTGGTGGACGACCTCATCAACCGGGTCATGAGTGATCCGAGGCTGAACTCAAATCCTCTGGTCGACGAAGCACACCATCGCGTGCCCCCTGCGGGATTCAAGTATCTGGTTACCGAGATGGTCTGCTGGGCTGCCGGCGGCCCGCAAAAGTATTCGGGCAAGTCGATGGCAGACTCGCACGCACATTTGAAGATTACCAGCAAGGAATGGGAGGCTTTCCTAGATGTTCTTCAGCAGACGTTGGATCACTTCGCCGTTCCCGCCCAGGAGCAGTCGGAACTGAAAACGATTGTCAACAGCACGCGTTCGGATATTGTCACCGACTCCGGGCTCGGGGAAGGCACGAGCTCGGCGGCAGCCTAGAACTGAAAGCACGGTTCACAAATTTTTCGACGATCTGTGGCACGGATTCAAAAGATGCTGGCTGCCACTGCCTGAAGAAGCGTCGAAATCTGGGCAGAACGATTTCTTTTTCCTAACCACCGATACATGTCATCTCTTCGGCAGGTGCTCTGAGTGCCATGAAATCATCTGCGTCGAAAAGGCACTGATACACAGGATACGCAACCAGAAACCAATTAAAGGCTGTATAAAGCGTTTCACACACACGTTAAGCTGAAGCACTCCGAGGATGCCAGCCACGCCGCTGCGCGGATCGCGTGAGAGAAGTACAAAGTTATCAATGAGGTTTTTAGTGCCTCTGCTGGCATTGTGGCCACCAATGCCGTTCTCGTAGGACCTTGTCGGCAAGTCCGATATAGTAGGCGTCTGTCTTGCCAAGAATGGCTTCATCCTGCTTCATTTCATGCAAAGGGATGAGCCGAGGCCCTTCGTCCCAGGCGGCTGCCTTGCTTGGCGGGACACGCTGAACCCATTTCCTGCGCTGCATTTGTTTTGGGGGGTTTTTTGTTTCTTCAAGTGAGCCGTCCTCGCCTGTGAAATGCTCTCAACAAGGCTCAATTTTACGTCTTGAAGAAATAGAGTTGTACGGTGTCGAAAAGAAACCCGACATAAAAACAAATTAAGGAGTACTTCTGAGTTTTAATCCTGTGGCCTTCGACAGTATACTCAACCGCAAAAAGCCACCGCCAACCACAAGAAAAAGCCTGCAGCTGGGGCGTGGACGAGGCCCAACGGCAGGCTTTTTCTCTTACTACCTCAAACTACAGTAACCTTGACGGGAAGCATACGAAGTCGTCAAGCTGGCCCAAGCAACGCTCAGATCCAGGTCCCCATTTGAAGCCCGTCTTGGAAACTTCCCCCAGGCGGGCCCTTCTTTTTTTGCTTAAGCTTCTATCAGTTTCATTTTCCGTCTCGTTTCAGCTGTGAATACATCATGCGGTAAAAGATCCACCCGGCTACCACCAGCAGCAGTACAACCACAATAACGCGACCAACCATATGGAAAGATTACGCTTGACTGGCATCTGTTGCACGACTAAAGCAGTCGTGGAATTCGGGAGTATCAGACGACATTGTATTGGCAATGGTTGCGGGCGAGCTAAATGTGGGCTGAGGTGATCGGCGGAAAAACAATGTTCTCAATCTGATGCTGGTCCAAAAAGACTCCGCTAGAGGACAGGGCTGGACACTCAAGCAGGGCTCAGCTCGAAGGAGAGCTCGGCTTGAGTTCTGTGGCCTCTCGCCGTGCACCGAAAATTTGGAAACGGCTGACCTCTGCCGTGTCAATTTTGAGGTCGACAACCTAAAACCTTTTGCTTGTCTTGCTTCTCCGCAAACCTCATACCCCGAAACCCTCCGTAAACGGCCTATTTTTGGTGACGAGTCAGTGACGAGTTTTCATCGCGGCAGTGAGTACATTTCCTCGCTGCGGAGTCTTGGCACAGCTCCGTCCTGGTAAACGGTATCAACTACGCTTGATGTCTATCGGGTGGTTCGAAAAGAAAAATCTTTCAGACCAGCTTCCGAAAAGCCGACTATAACGGTCGTCACCGTGCCCCGCGCTGCGCCTGTCCACTCATGCGCGGGATATAAAACCGAAAGAAGGAGTCGGAATCTGAATCGAGGCAGACCTGGGCATTGGGATTGCCGGACCCTGCGTGCGTAAAACCTTGGTCATCGACCGAAATATGCATGGGTGTCACGGGACAGAGCCTGGGATTCAGGATGTAAGTGACCGCCATCGCATCAAACAACGTCGGGGTTTCCTGACCCCACTGGTGATACAGCAACGTCAGCGCATCAGTGAGGGGCGTCCCAGCCTGAAATAGAACAGCTCTTTTAACCTCGTCCAGCTTAAGCTGGGTTGAGTCGAGCGGCATCATGAAAAGCGGTACACCGGACGCAAACAGTTTCTGTGCAGAGGGAATATCATTCCTGATGTTCCATTCCGCCTCTGGCCCACGGGGCGTAGAATAGCCCATATCGCCGTATCCTCGCTCGATCGAGCCCCCCATCAAGACGACCCGTCGGAGCTTGCGGAAAGTTTCCGCGTTCTTGTCAACAAGTGCGCCTAGGTTGATGAGAGGACCAATCGCGACCAGCGTAATCTGGTCCGGGTAAAGTCGAATTTGCTCCAAAATAAAGTCAACTGCTCGGGGATGAGAGGCCTTAGCGAAGTGTCCGCCTTCCGCATAGCGACGCTGCGTGAGGAGATTGCTGGTGTGGGTTGGAGTGCCCACGGCGACTGGAATGTCCTGCCTTCCAGCCTCGCCCAGGAACCGATCCAGGAGTTTAGCCCGCGTCTCAGTATCTCCAAAGGTCGTCGAGATGCCGAGAATTTGCAGCTCGGGGCTGCTCAGCGCCAGCGCCACTGCGAACGCATCATCCACATCGTCGCCGATATCAGTATCGATGATGATTTTTTCCGGCACCCTCGGCTGCGCAGACTGGGCTATACAGAGGCCAGCAAAGAAAAAGAAGAAGATGAGAAGACCGACGACCGAAATATGTCCCGAGATCCCGGCTGGGTGAGACATCATCGCCTCCCTATTCGAGAGAGAGTATTCCATAGAAACCTGGATCCTTGTCCGAGTGAAGGGGGGTTATCGACCGCTTTAGGTCAGCAATCCCGTTGGTTGCGGGAGCTCACAACCATCCGAACGTACCCTCGATTCCCATCTCCTTTGAGCTACACCTGAATCATTCGAAGCGGGATTCGGAGTGTCACAAGACCCGAAAATTGAATTTCGACGCAAACGGCGGTAGAGTCTCTCCATCTCGGCACCCGGCCGCTCCGGAGGCAAGCGATGATTGCTCAAAAGCCCGCAAATGAGCAGCAGAGACTTGCGACACTACGTGGCTATGAGATTCTCGATACGGAACCAGAAGCGGCTTTCGACGATCTCACGTTATTAGCTTCGTACATTTGCCAGACTCCGATTGCACTGATTAGCCTCATTGACGTTGACCGGCAATGGTTCAAATCGAAGGTTGGTCTTTCACTCAGCGAGACCTCGCGCGACATTGCCTTTTGCGCTTCAGCGATTCTCCAGTCAGATGTATTCGTTGTGCCTGATGCTACTCAGGACGAGAGGTTTGCGGAGAATCCTTTGGTCATCTCCGAGCCGAAAATCCGTTTTTACGCCGGCGCGGCTCTGATGACTGATGGCCACGCACTTGGAACCCTATGCGTAATTGACCGGGTGCCTCGGAAGCCGAGCCCGGAGCAATTGGAGGCACTCAGAGCCCTGAGCCGCCAGGTGCTGGCGCAACTTGAGCTGCGGCGCAACCTTAAGAGGCTGGGGAAGTCTCTTTCGGCGCGTGATCGAGCAGAACACGAAAAAGATAGTGCCCTCCAAGAACTCAAGGCGGCTTTAGCGAACATACGCACTTTAGAGGGATTGTTGCCAATCTGTTTGTCTTGCAAAAAGATACAGGATCAAAGAGGCAATTGGCAGCCCTTTGAATATTACGTGAGAGCGCATTCGGAAGCGAAAGTCACTCACAAAATCTGCCCGGATTGTTCCAAGGCGATCTCGGCGTGAGCGCCAATTGATCATTCCACAGCGGAAGGATTGCCTAGCGACTTCCAGATCTGGTCCACAAGCACCGACGGTATCCTTGAAGCAAGCATGAATGCTTGGGCCGTTGACTTGCTGACAAGGGCAGCCTAACATGGCGACCTGCCGTGGGTTGGATATGATAGGCACGGTAATTTCCCACTACCGCATCGAGGAGCGACTGGGGGGCGGCGGTATGGGAGTGGTCTACCGCGCCCAGGATCTCAGGCTAGGCAGGAATGTAGCACTCAAGTTTCTTCCACCAGAGCTGGTGCTCGACCATCAAGCCTTGGAGCGATTTCAGCGCGAGGCACGTGCTGCCTCTGCCCTCAACCATCCCAACATTTGCACTATTCATGAAATTGACGAATCTGATGGGCAACCTTTTATTGTGATGGAGTTCCTGGAAGGGTGCACGCTTAAACACCTCATCAGCGGAAAGGCGCTCGACAGTACTCAAATCCTGGAGATTGTAATTCAGATCGCTGATTCGCTCGATGCTGCCCATGAGTCTGGAATCATTCATCGCGATCTCAAGCCTGCAAATATTTTCATCACGCGAAGGGGCCAAACGAAAGTACTGGATTTCGGACTCGCTAAGCTGGTTACGAAACCGCGCAGAGTCGTGGAAGAAGTGGGCGTCTCAGCTCTCCCTACGCTGGGAGCAACGCAGGATTTAACCAGTACCGGGGTCGCGGTTGGCACGGTTGCTTATATGTCGCCGGAGCAAGCCCGCGGAGAAGAACTTGATCAACGCAGCGATCTTTTTTCGCTCGGTGCCGTGCTGTACGAAATGGCTACCGGCCGGCTAGCATTCGGTGCTGGAACTACTGCTGTTGTCTTTGAGGCGATTCTGAATCGAACGCCCGTGCCAGTTTTGCGGTTGAATCCTGATCTCGTCCCAGATTTTGGCTGGATTACTGCCAAATTGCTGGAAAAAGACCGGCGATTGCGTTACCAATCTGCCGCCGAACTTCGAACCGATCTGAAGCGCGTCAAGCGTGATACCGACTCTGCCGGTGTTGCCACGTCCGCCGTGGCGATCCGACGCAAGACTTTCCGACCTACGAGAACGCTTGCCGCAGCCGCGATTGGTTGCGTTGTACTCGTGTCACTTGTTGCTTTTGCGCCGCGAAGCTGGCGGCCGAAACTATGGGGTGGACTGGCGTCTGGACGGGTTCATTCAATCGCTGTGCTGCCGTTCGTGAACGCGAGTGCGGACCCTAATCTTGAGTACCTCGCCGATGGCGTCACTGATGGAATCATCAGCAGCCTTACCCGCGTACCGGAACTGCGGGTAATGGCTCGCAGTACGGTTTTCAGTTACAAAGGCAAAGATACCAATGCACGAAAGATTGGGAAAGAACTCAATGTTGATTCCGTGCTTTTAGGAAGAATCGCGCAGCGGGGAGACACTTTAACAATTCAAACAGATTTGGTTCGTGTGGACGACGGATCAGAATTGTGGGGCGACCAATACAACCGCAAAGTGTCTGACCTTGTCGCCGTGCAAGGAAACATCGCACAGGAAATCTACAACAACCTTAGACCTAGGCTTACCGGTCAAGAAACAAGCCAATTAACTAAGCACGAAACTGAGAACCCCGAGGCCTATCAGCTCTACCTCCAAGGTCTTTATTATTGGAACAAGTGGACGGAAAGTGGGTTCAAAAGAGCAATCGAGTACTTCAATCAAGCAGTCGAAAAGGATCCTAATTACGCTAAGGCCTATGCTGGCCTTGCCGACACTTACAATTTCATGAGCGACTCCGGGTACGAGACTCCTCAGCAAGTTTGGCAAAACGCGAAATCGGCAGCCATGCAGGCCGTCAAGTTGGATGATACGTTGCCCGAAGCCCACATCTCGCTGGCGTTGGTTCGTGAAAACTACGATTGGGATTGGCCCGGAGCTGAGAGCGAATTCAAACGGGCTATTCAGGCGAATCCCAACTCCGCGACAGCTCACCAATGGTATGGCGATTTTCTTACCAAGACGGGCCGTTTCGACGAAGCGAAGACGGAACTAAAGAAATCGCAAGACCAAGATCCTCTTTCATTGCTCATAAACACCAGCATCGGGCGGCAACTCTATTTTGCACGACAATACGAAGCGGCCATACAACAACTAAAAAAAACATTGGATATGGATCCGAACTTCGTACCTGCACAGCATGCAATCGAGGCAGCCTATGCACAAAACGGCATGTACCAGGATGCTGTGGGCGAAAGGCAAAAAGTTCTAACGCTTTCAGGCAATCCCGATCTCGCTGCTGCGGTTGGTGAAGACTTCAGAAAGTCCGGCTACCCCGGAGTTTTGCAAAGTTGGCTAGAGGGTTTGCAAGAAGTTTCCAAACGGGGCTACGTTCCGCCCTACAACATTGCAATCATCTACGCGCGGCTGGGAGATAAAACTCAAGCCCTTGCTTGGCTCGAACAGGCTTATAAACAACGTGACAGCAAGCTCACATATATAAAAATCGAGCCCGCTTTTGATCAGGTTCGCTCAGCTCCGCAATTTCAAAATCTTGTACGGCGGGTGGGCTTGCCACAATGAATTGGCCTCCCGAGACTACTCACCGAAGTGGATAGCCCTGCTCTTTCGGCAGGCGGCCATCTACACGAATCACCTTTGTGCCCGGACGAACGTCCCGCGCGTCGATAAACGCGATAGCCCCTGGAATGGCAGTCACGAGTTCATTGGCCATGTCATTGGAGTAGACCACTTTGGGAGCAGTCGCCGTTTCTGCACGAAAAATCTTGGCAATCCAATACTGTTTGAACTGGGACTCTGACATCTGGTAGATGACTTTCAGTACCACGTTTCGCTCCCGAGCCACGGGTGCGCGGATAAGCAAAACCACGGGAACATCCGTGCTCCAGTACTGTCGATCACCGAGGAAGACTTTGCGCACCTCAGCCAAGGTGAGATTGCTAACGGGCGTGTCGGGATGCACCACGACAGCAACATCAACGTCGCCGCCGCTCTGAGCGATGAGGGACTGCAACAAGCAAAAAGACAGACAGCCGGTGATCAAAGCGCGGGAAGCTACTTTCTGATGAGTCGTCATTGTGTCGTTTTAAAAAGTGAAGGCAGTTTGAAAAAATGCCCCGTTGACACGAGGTTCGTTTGTGCCGGTACGATTGTTGCGATACTCGCCCTTGAACGCAGCGTAGTTCGTAATGTCGTATCTTACCCCAACGGTCGAGCTTACCAAGTCTGCGACACTTGAGAGACCCGACACATCCCAAACCGGTTCGTTTGCCGGCCTATGAATATATTCGAAGCGATAATAGGGTTTCCATTTGTTTTCCAGCCATGAAAGACGATAAGCCAGTTGGACATAAAATGCCTGGCTGTTAAATGTCTGAGAAGTTTGCAGATCGCGGTGATGAACATTGGCGAATTCCGATAGGAATTCGGGTCGCTCCTTGGTCCACACCACGTCGGCCGACGTTATCCACTCACCAAAATTTTTTCCCGGGTCGGGAGAGAGTTTGTCGCCGTACACCGAGGCCCCAAGCTGAAGCCCGTAGAATCGTGTCGGCTTGGCAAACACGCTGGCCACCCAGGCCCGGTTATCATTGGAATCGCCGCTATCTCCGGCTTTACTCAGAATGGAGGACCGGCCGTTCCCCAATCCCACGCTGTAACCCAGACCCAGTCCGCCCGAAGGGAGATTGCCTTCGGCCAGTAGCCCAACGAAATGGACGGGAATGAAGGTTCCGCCAATCTGGACCATTTGCGGTCGGCTGATCGTGGTCTGCAGCCAAGCCCCATGGTGGAAGGCAGAGTTCCAATAACCGATCGGCGTGTGATATTTGCCGAACGAGATCTTGAAGTAGTCATTGTAGTCGTATCGAATAATGGTCCGTTCTACCTGCACATCATAGCCTGTTGGCCGAGCCGTGAAACTAAGTTCACCGAAGTAGCCGACCTTTTTTGAGAGAGGCGAAGCTAGATGAAGCACGAATTGTCCGAGGTTGAACCCGCTCACCGATCCCTTTTCATTCGTAGCCGAGAAGTCTATGTCACCAAATCCACGGATTTGCAGCGAAGGATAATGTACCTCCGCTTCTCGAACTTCCGTTGAACTGGGCGCATGTTCAGAACGCAGCGCCGCTGCCAATGTGGCTTTATCCTGCGATCCCTGGCTCTCGACTAGGTTTTGCGAGCCACTACTAGCTGCCTGGGCCGCATCCTGCTTGCGCTGATGGTCCTCAAGTTCGCTGATTCGTTTCTCCAATTGCTGGATACGGTCCATAAGGCCTTGGACCGATTCTTGTTGCTCTGGTGATGACGATGTCGACTGGGCTAACACTGTGCCACTGGCCAAAGCAAAGATGAGAAGCAGTCGAGAGTACATGGTTGACCTCCTACCTTAAAGGGGTGAGTTGGAGCCGATTTCCTACAACTCTGCAAATGAAGCAGCCAGTCTATGCCCCCGCATGTTTTTGTAAAAGCATAGATTGCAAACAACCGCGGCCCCGACATTGAGACCTGAAGATGGCGGGGATGCATAGCTCGCTGGTGTTTACGTGCTCCTCGCCAGCTACGTCCGGCGCGCGATCCACGGGCCAAGGGAGAGATTCTCAAAACACTGTCAGTCCGCTAAAACCAATCGGGCGAGGGGACTCGAACCAACTACCGATCGTCGTTTCTAGTTGTTGCAATTTTCACCGCGTCCTCCCAATTTGGCGTGCACTGCGTCAATTGTCCGGCTTTCATCGAAGTGCTTCTAAACCTCGACCCACTAGGCCTCGATCGATTGGCTAGGTTTCTTTTCTTCTGCTTCGCGGCCAATCGGCTTAATCGCGCCCAGCTTCAATAACCTTCTTCGCCAGGCCTGCAGGGTTTGTGAACATTACTTCGTGGCTCCCAGGCATTTGCACCAGCCGAAAGAGTCCCAGTCGGTTGGACATGCGTGGATGCCAGCCCCATTCCCCCTGGGGCAGGGCGACGTCCTCAGTAGCGTTTATGTAACTCTTGGGAATGTCCAGGGAGTAAAACTTCTTCAGATCAAGCTTTTGCCCAAAAGGCTGATAGGGCTCGGGAGACAATTGCGAATACGCAAATTGCGCTAGTTTCAGGTCCGCATCATTGATAAATACCTCCCGCCAGATGGTAAACGGCAGCATAACCGTGTTATCGGCGGAGGCCTGCGCGATCTGATCAAAAAGATCCACGTAAGATTTGGGCACTTCGTCATTCAGGCTGTGGCCATCCTGGAGGACAAACGCATTCAGGAAAACTAGACGCCGAATTCTTTCAGGGATAGTTTCCGCAACCTTGGAGATGATGGTGCCGCCGAAGCTGTGACCTAGCAGAACAATATCAGCGAGAGAGTTGTTCACTATATAGTCCACGATAGACTTGGTGCATTGCGGATGGTTCACACTTTTCTGGACTCCTTTTCCATGGCCCGTGATAGTGGGAGCGCATGCCTTGTGCCCTTTGCCTTCCAGGTGCTGGATGGTCGGTTGCCAGGCTGTCCCATCGTGCCAGGAGCCATGCACCAGGACGAAAGTCGCCATCGCCGGATTCTCCTAATCTATTTGGATTTCACAAAGGTCTGACTTGCGATGATGTCACGATCTGGACCGCGTCTCTAACGCAGCTTCCATCTCTGCCAGCAGTTCATCGCTCGAGACTACACGTCCAAACAACAGGTCAATGTTCTTCAAAGTTGCCTGGTGCATGGCTTCGTCGAACGTTGCGTTCAGGTCGCTGGGGAAGACTACCTTATAGTCGCGCATGAAAGCCGAGCGAGCCGTGGATTCGCAGCAAGCATTGGTAGCCGTCCCCGTGATGATCATGGTGTCCACCTGGCAATAGCGCAGGATGGCATCCAGATCGGTTTCGAAGAAGGCGTCGAACTTGTGTTTCACAATCTTGTATTCGAGCTCTCCCTCCCGCGGTTGAAGCATGTGCGGGTACATCTCATAGCTGGGCTCTCCTTGCCACAGAATGTGGTCCTCCGCGATCGGTGGGAATTTGCGCAGCATCAGTCCTCCGTAGGGAGGGCGGTGATCGGATTGGGTCCAGACAATCGGGATTCTGGAAGCGCGGGCAAACTGGATCAAATGCTCCAGGCGGGGAATCATGGTGCGGGCTCCGGGCGTCTCGAAGGCTCCGCCTTCAGCCACGAAAGCATTCTGCATGTCGATGACAATCAGAGCACAGCTGCGAGGCTCGATTGTGAAAAAGTTTTTTTCAGAAGCGTTGGGGTCGGGGGACATAGCCTCTCCTTCCGAACTACTTACGCATCGCCGCCGAATATCCGACATTGCCGGTTCTCATCTCGCGAGGCGTTCGATAGCTGATTCCAGCTCCTGCCTGCCCAGTCCCTGGCGTTCCGCAACAGCCTCTAGCTCATCAGGAGACTTCTTCTCCAGTGCTTCCACCGCGATTTCCGCCAAGCTCGGCTCTGCCGACTTCATATATTGCAGACGAACGATGTCCGGACGGGCGTAATGGCCAACGGTATCAATGATGGCCTTCCAGACTTTGATCATGTCAGCCTGGCATTCGGCGTAGAGGATCGTGTCGCCCGACGTCGGAGGAACAAGCGGAATGCCCAGCGGTGCAACCCGGGGCGCCTCCTGCGCCTTGGTCTTGCTGGG
>Ga0193721_1000549_pt1 | contig 10733 bp, 11 predicted proteins | sample U2s2metaG_FD_145078 | JGI IMG/M metagenome (GOLD analysis project Ga0193721, IMG submission 145078) | Soil microbial communities from a riparian zone of the East river system, Colorado, United States - U2s2 | ecosystem: Environmental > Terrestrial > Soil > Riparian zone | place: USA: East River...
GCGGTATCGCGACGTCATGGTGGGGGATGTTGTGACCGGCGCGCGTGGACCAATTGCCCAGCAGTGGGCGACACACCAGGCTTATCTGGTGCTCGGGAATTTTATAACCAGCGCGGCATTAGTGGGCATCGATAGCTGCCCGATGGAGGGATTCCAGCCGGATGAATACGACAGGATTCTCGATCTTGCTCCGAAAGGGCTTGCGTCCGTAGTTTGTTGCGCGGCGGGGTATCGCTCTGCGAACGACAAATCTGCGATGAAAAAGAAAGTGCGATATCCGCGCGAACAGGTGATTCACATCGTGTAAATCAACGGTGTTTAGTAGGGAGCGGATCGTGACGAAGCTTATTTAAGTTTACGTCTTCGCATCTGTCAGAGGGCGAGGAATCCGTTAATTAGATCTGCAAGCTGGCGGGGATACTGAGCCGTGAAGGCGTGACCGCCGCCGCTAAATTGGGCAAGCCAAGCCCGGGGAATGGCGTTAACGAGTGCCAAGGCATTCGACGGTGGAATGACGATGTCTTCGGTGCCGGTCGCGACGAGCGTGGGCGCGCGGAGCTTCCGGAGCCCGCCGCCAGCACCGTTGCGGTGCCAAGTGTCCATCGCCATAGACTGCCGATGAACTAGCTCGGGCGAAAGCCGGGAGCGTGCGGCGGCTACCACGTCGCCGAACTCGCGGTAGATGGACTCGGCGACATTTTTTGGAAACAGCAGAAACAACAGGCGTCGAGCTTGCTCGTGAGGGGGCCCAGACATATCGGTCAGTTGCGTTCGGGCGGCGGGTGAGGCCAGCTCAGCGTCGGCTCCTCCCGGATCGGTGGAAAGCAGGATCAGCTTGTGGATGCGGTTCGGGTGAGCCAGAGCCAGTGTTTGGGCGATAAAACCGCCCATGGACCATCCGAGCACGTTTGCACCCTCGAAGCCGAGCGCCTCGATCACCTGCGCTGTGTCGTTTGCGAGCTTGGGAATATCGAACGCCGCTCCGTCCTCAGTGGATGCCCCGATGCCGCGATTGTCCAAAAGGACGAGTTCGTTGGCGGAGGCAAGTCGACCAATAAATGACGGATCCCAGTCGGCGCTCGTCGCCGCCAGGCCGTTGAGAACCAGAAGAGGTCGTCCGCTGCCCAGCCGACGATATGCGATTTGGCCGTCATCGACCGGGATCGTCGTCATTGGCTCACCGCCCACCGACGTCGATCTTGCTCTCGTTAATCTAGTCAGGATTTATCTTCGTCCAGCTTCGCTTTCAGTGCAGACTCGATCTCTTCGTAGAGCGCGCGGTCATTTTTGAGCACTTCCTTGGCGGCATCACGGCCCTGCGCGAGTTGCGTGCCCTTGTAATTCAGCCAGGAGCCGCGCTTCTCGATGATTTGTTTTTCCAATGCAAGATCGAGAAGTGCGCCGGTGGAAGAAATTCCCTCGTTGTACATGATGTCGAATTCGGCTTCAGTAAACGGCGGCGCGACCTTGTTCTTCACGATCTTGACACGCGTGCGATTGCCCGTGACGACGCCGTCTGTCTGCTTGATCGCGCCGATCCGGCGAATATCGACACGCACACTAGCGTAAAATTTCAATGCCTTGCCACCGGGCGTCGTTTCCGGGTTGCCGAACATGACGCCGATCTTTTCGCGAATCTGGTTGGTGAAAATGCAGCAGGTTCGCGCCTTTGAAATGAGCGCGGTCAGCTTACGCAATGCTGCGCTCATGAGTCGTGCCTGTGCTCCTACGGTTGTGTCGCCGATCTCGCCTTCCAATTCCGCTCTTGTCACAAGCGCGGCAACAGAGTCGAGAACGATCACGTCGAGCGCGTTGGAGCGCACGAGAGTTTCGCAAATCCGGAGCGCTTCCTCGCCAGAGCTGGGCTGGGACACGAGCAAATCATCAAGATCGACACCGAGTCTTTTCGCGTATGCCGGATCGAGCGCATGCTCGACATCGATGAATGCGGCGAGACCGCCCCGCTTCTGTGCCTGCGCAATAACCGTGAGCGTGAGCGTCGTCTTGCCAGACGATTCCGGTCCAAACACTTCCACCACACGTCCCCGCGGAAAACCGCCGACTCCAAGGGCGCGATCGATCAGAATGTTGCCGGTGGGGATGACGTCGATATCGACGATCTTCTCGTCGCCAAGTCGCATGATCGCGCCTTCGCCATAATCCTTGGCAATCTGTTGAATCGCCAAGTCGAGATTCTTATTTCGCGCGGCAGTCAGTTTGTCTGCGCCGGTTTTCTCTTCAGTTTTCGTCGCCATATGGATGAACTCTAATTACTTCTCTGATGACAATTCGCCAAGCGGAAAAGCTGCCGAGAGAATGAACAGGCCGCGGACGACAATGTCCGCGGCCTTGCGCGGTTTGACGTGTTCCGCCTTCGGCAGCGTCAAAGTCATGACACCCTGATCGATTTTTGCGCTGATTTTATTCGCGTTGATCGATGGATTGAGCTCGGACGCGCGCCGATAATTTTCCGGGCGCGATTGACGCCTGCACCCCGAATTCTGCCTTGGAACGCGTGACATGTTTGCCCAGCCGGTGCGGGCGAAAAGCGTTGCCGGGATCACGAACCGCAATTATTCACTTTGGCGTAGCGATGACGGCACAACGACGAGATCAACGCTTTATGCGCGCAGCTTTAAAGGAAGCGCAAAAAGCAGCAGGGCAAACCAGCCCGAATCCAGCTGTCGGCGCAGTTCTGGTGGTTGACGATCTGATCGTTGCAAAGGGCCACCATCGAGGGGCGGGCTGCGAACATGCCGAGGTCGAATGTTTGCACGCATTCGGCGCTAAAGTACCTGCTCGCGCCATACTCTATATCACTCTGGAACCCTGCTCGACATTCGGGCGCACAGCCCCATGCACAAATGCAATCGTTAAGGCCGGCGTAAAAAATGTCGTCACCGGAGCGGTGGATGTAAATCCTCGTCACTCCGGAAGAGGCATTACACAGTTGCGAAATGCTGGTCTCAATGTACGGGAGGGGATTTTGGCCCAGGAGTCTGCGCGTCTTAACGAGGGCTTTAACAAGTGGATCATCACCGGGCGACCTTTTGTGATCGCAAAATGCGGCATGAGTCTCGACGGCCGATTGACACGCCCTCCCAGTGAGCCCCGCTGGATCACAAGTTCTGCTGCTCGTCATCATGCGCATGAGCTTCGCACTCGCGTGGACGCAATTCTTATCGGAGCGGAAACGCTTCGCGCGGATAATCCGCGATTGACCGTGCGACGTATGCCGGACGGCCGCCAACCATGGCGCGTTGTGCTGACCCGTTCAGGAAATCTGCCACCGCGCGCTCGTCTGTTTTCTGATCGGCAAGCCGCGAGAACGTTGGTCTATAAGCGTAAACGCCTCGCTGCTGTGTTGGAGGATTTGGGTAAAAGGAATTTAACGAGCGTGTTGATTGAGGGGGGTGGCGAAGTTCTTGGTCAAGCGCTCGACGCCGGCCTGATTGACAAGGTTCAGCTTTATCTGGGTCCGATTTTGACAGGGGGACCGGTAATCGCATTTTCAGGCCGCGGAACCGGGACTACTGCAAACGCGATCCGGCTGGATCGTGTTTGGTATCGACGAATCGGTCAAAATATCTGTATCACAGCTTATCCCAGCACTTTATCTCCACGATAAACCGGGCAACTTTTCGCCGAACCCGCTGTTTAATTGCTTAGGAGGTAAAATATGAACTGGAAACGACTTCTCTTAATTGGATTGGTGGCAAGCGGATTCGCTTTTGCTTCGGCACAGCGTTCTGACGCTGGAGTGTCGTTCGGAATCGGATTTGGGCCGGGGTACTACGGGTATGGTTATCCCTATTATGGGTATTATCCTTCCTACTACTATCGGCCGTACCCCTACTATTACTACGGGGGGCCTTCCTTCTACTGGTCCGGAGGCCATCGATACTACCGCCACCATCGTCACCATTACTACCGCCGGTATTAAGGTGACGTCGGACTAAATCCGCTGAGCTGGCTCGGTACACGAGCCAGCTCATTTTTTTCCAAAACCAAGGTTTTTCTTAGCCGCAACACCCTTATCGATCCCTTGGGGATGATTCGCTCTTGCCAGATTTGGGCGATTCGGTGGGTTTCATCGTAGGGGTGCCGTTCGACTGCTGAGGCTGAAACTCTTTTTTTAACTGTTGGATCAAAGATGGCAGTTGCTGCTGTCGCTCAGCCTCGATTTGGTGGCGGAGTGATTGTTCGATTTTGCGACGCTCCTGAATATAGCGAGACTCAAACAAATTACGCCTTTCTGGATCCAGCATGAGGCCAGAATCGCGTAGAGCTGTCTCAGTCTCGCGCCTGATTTGTTCGCGACGCAGAACCTCTCGCTGACGCATAAGCTGGCGCTCCTGTGGGCTCATTCGCATCCAGCGCTCTGCATTTCGCTGGAAAATCTGCCGTTCCGCTGGCGGAAGCGAAGACCATCGCTCGCGCACACTCGGTACCGGCCGCCGGGTCGGTCCAAACCCAAGGCTCGGCCCCTCCCTTCGCCCATTACTCCGCTGCGGCTGCGCTTGCGCAAAGGCGCAAGACGAGGCGAGGATCGACAACGTAACGATTATCTTTACAAAGTTGGCTTTTCGTCCCACAGGCTGCCTTTGTCCACAGCGAGCAGGTCATCCAGATCGGCGACGACTTCATAATCTTGGGGATCGATCTTTGCCACCACATCTGGCTCGCTCTCCGAGGATTTCTGTGACACAGGATGATGAGTGGCGATTATCGCCGCCATCAGGGCAATTGCCACCGCAGATGCCGGGATGAGTCCGCGCAAGCCGATCCATTTTCGCATCCGCTCGGAGTGGCCACCGTCTTGCCGGACTTGTCTCGCGATGTTGCGGGCGAAAAATGGCGAAAGCTCGGGCTCGGCCGCGCGGCCGAGGAGATCCCACAATTCCTGGTCATCTTCACGTTTCATATTCTCTCTCTGTGAATTGAACTAATTGCAGCTCTGAAAGTTGCGCTCGGAAGGAATTCCAGGAACCGGTATTAAAGGTCAGCCGCTTCAAGGAAGCCTTCAAGCTGCCGGATGCGGGTCGGATGCCGCATTTTCCGCAACGCTTTAGCTTCGATTTGACGAATTCGCTCCCGCGTGACCTCAAACTGCCGGCCTACTTCCTCGAGAGTTCGGCTGTATCCATCGACGAGCCCAAACCGTTGCTCAAGCACTTGCCGCTCCCGCTCGGTGAGGGTCTCGAGTACGTCCTTGATTTTCTCCTTCAGTAAAACAATGGCCGTCATATCGCTGGGATTTTCCGCGCCTTTATCCTCGATAAAGTCACCAAAATTGGTCTCTTCGCTTTCGCCCACGGGGGATTGGAGCGAGATTGGCTGTTGGGCCATCTTCAAGACCGCGCGGACGCGATCGACGGGCAATAGAACTTCTTCCGCCACTTCTTCCGGCGAAGGTTCGCGCCCATATTCCTGGACAAGCTGTTTTTGCACACGCATGAGCTTATTGATGGTCTCGATCATGTGAACGGGAATCCGAATAGTGCGCGCCTGATCGGCGATCGATCGCGTGATCGCCTGACGGATCCACCATGTCGCGTACGTGGAAAATTTGTAGCCGCGCCGATATTCAAACTTCTCCACCGCCTTCATCAACCCCATGTTTCCTTCCTGGATCAAATCAAGGAACGAGAGACCGCGGTTCGTGTACTTTTTTGCGATCGAAATAACAAGGCGCAGGTTGGCTTCCACCATTTCGGTTTTGGCTCGTAATGCCTGCCGCATCCAACCTTTCAGCGCTTGGTAATGCTCGGTGTATTCAGCTAGTGAAAGCCACAGGCTCTTTTCTAACTCCCCAACCTTGTTCCCGAGTTGCAAACGTTTTTTTCGATCGGCTGGACGTTTTGCTATCTCGGTCTGGAGAAAGAGCGATGCGTGGTAGGCCTCGTCCGCCAGGTGAACAAATTCTTCCATGACTTTTTGCTTGAAGTAGAAATGGGGATAAGATCTTTGCAGCGAAGTCATCGCTCTTTGAATTGATTTGAGGTTTGTCGACCGTTTTTTTGAAGAATTGCGCGAAAGCTGGCCGTATTGCTGACTGATCGACACGCTCAATTGTTCTACTTGTTTACACAAGCGGGGTAGCTTCTTCATGTAGCGTTCGCGGCTCTCGATTTTTTTGTCGAGAATGACGCGATCAAATCTTTCCCGGCCCTCGGCAAGTTTTCTGGCAAGATCGAGATGGGCGCGCGCAATAAAGCCGAACCGGTTGATGTGCTTCTGCACCATGTTCTCGGCTTCCTCAATCCGCTTGGAAATTTCCACTTCCTGCTCCCGGGTCAGTAGAGGGACCTGGCCCATCTGCTTGAGATACATCCGCACCGGATCGTCGAGAATATCTAGCTTCGCTTCGGGTTTCTCTTCCTCTTCTTCTTCTTCCTCCGCGTCTTTTTTCCCATCCTTGTAGCGGTCCACCTCCGAAGCCTCAATAATGTCGATCTCCATACGGCGCAGCCGTGTGAGAATGAGATCGAGCTCATCGGCGTCGGTGATCCCTTTGGGCAACGCCTCGTTCAGATCGTCGAATGTGAGATAACCTTGTTCCTTCGCCAGTTTGATTAGCTCGCGAATGCGGCCCTCAATTTCAATCGCCGAATGCAGATGCATCGCCGCGAAGCCGCTTTGCAGCTTTCGCAGTTGTTCGCCGTTGGGTTGCTGCTCTCGGACGAGAGCTATACGTTTAGCTTTGAGCGCGGCGATTTTTGGCCGTTTCTTCAAATTTCGTCGGCGAGCTGAAGCCTTTTTTAGCGAACGATGGCGAAGCTGTCTCGTTTTAAGCCGTTGCGACGACGACTGTCGGCTGCCTCCCCTTCGTTTCGAATGCCTGGCCAAGTTTGAGTGGTTAAGGATTTGACTGAGACGTTCGATCTCCGCCCGTAGACCGACAATTACTGTCGGCTTCGCGAGCGGGCGAAAGTTCGTGGAGCTGTTCTTGCAGGTCAAGGATTTCTTTCTGCAAATTAACCACGTCGCCGGTGGTAAGTCCGGGCAGCTTCAGTCTGCTTTCTGCGCTTCGCAGTTTGCGTTCTATTGCCTCTTGCTTGAGACCGTTCCACCATGAAACCACCAAAGTTTCTGCATCTGCAGGGACCTTACGTGCCAGGTGTTTAGCCATAAATGCATCTTCTCCCGCTGCAAGCCCAGAGACAAAGGTGGCGACAGACGCCGGATCATCAGGATTGAAATTGGCTTCGAGTATGCGCTCCAAGGGCTCCATGTCTGGGTTCGTTCGCGTCACATCGCGCCAATCCTGAGCTAATAGGTAATCTCTGCAGACCCGACTGCTAAGCGCTAGCAAACACAGGAAATCGATCTTGCGCCAAGAGTAAGGGTTTGTGTCCATCGGACCCGTCGAACCACGCCACGCGGGCTTAATATCCGGAATCAAACTCAGGAAATCATTAGTCGGCACTCCTAATCGCGATGCCGACCTTGTTGCGATTTCGTGACGCATACTACGATCATGCACACGCGCGATGATTTCACTCATCCGGTGTGCAAGCTGCATCTTTTCGCTAAGCGACATGAGATTGACATTCGCCAACTCGCGGTCGGTCCAGTAATCGAAGAAATCACGTGCCGCCGTCACGCGTTTTTCAAATTCCTCTCTTCCTTCACGGCGAACCAGGGAGTCTGGATCTTCGCCTGCCGGCATCTCCGCAACACGCACGATTAAATCATTTTGGAGGAGTGCATCGAGAGACCGCTCGGCCGCTTTTTTCCCCGCCGCATCCGAATCGAAGCAAAGAACCACTTCGTTCACATAGCGTTTTAAAACCCGCGCCTGGTCTTCAGTAAAAGCTGTCCCCTGCGGCGCGACGACGTTTGTTATTCCACCTTCAAACAAACTGATCAAATCGATCTGGCCTTCGCACACAATCGCGCAGTTCGCCTCAATCAGGGCACGCTTTGTCTTGTCCAAACCAAAAAGGACCTTGCTCTTTCGAAAAAGCGGCGTCTCCGGCGAATTCAAGTATTTGGCCGCTCCCTCCTTGTCTTTGAGAAGGCGACCGCTAAACGCAATCACTTCGCCGATATCGTTACAGATCGGAAACATGATTCGGCCACGAAACCGATCGTAAGTTGATCGACTCGGCGCGTCTGCCGCATCGTCTTTAGTCTTGACCAGGCCGCTGGCGACGAGATCGCGCGGATCATAACCCCGGTCACGTGCCCAACTGCCAAACGCATCCCATTCATCGGGCGCATAACCGATCTGCCATCGCTTCGCGATTTCTGCTGTAATGCCACGCTCTCTCAGATATTTGCGCGCTGGTGCGGCGAATTCCCTTTTGATCAGGTTTTCATGGAACCATTCGGCGGCTTCCGCGTGCAGTTGCAACAAACGGCGACGCGCCGCACGCTCTCGATCTTCGTCGACGACGTTACCCCCCTCTTCTACGACTGAGATCCCGACACGCGCAGCAAGTTTGCGCACGGCTGCGGGAAAATCGATGTGTTCATAATCCATGACAAAACGGAAGACGCTTCCGCCTACACCGCATCCGAAGCAGTGGAATGTTTGTCGCTGCGGGCTCACGTGAAATGATGGCGTTTTCTCCTGATGAAACGGGCAAAGCGCCTTGAAACTCGCACCCGCTCGTTTGAGCGGAAAATAGGAACCGATCACCTCGACGATGTCGTTCGCCGCCGCGATTTGTTCGATGGTTTCAGTTGGGATTGTTCCCATGAGACGTTGGATTTTTCGCTCGTTTGCTTTGAGAAGCGATGTCAAACTTACGCAGTGCGCAGTCGCTTTCCAAATATCACAAAGAGAGTCCCAATTTTCGTTCTGGTTTGCTGTTTAGGAGTGGAGACAGCTCAGGCGCGCGACATCATACACAAAGGCGACATAATTGTGGTCCCGCTGCGGGGGGAGATTTCGCCTTCGCTCCTGATGTTTTTGCGTCGGACGGAAAAAGCAGCCGAAAGCAGCGGCGCCTCGGCGATTATTTTTGAAATGGATACTTATGGCGGGCGACTCGACAGTGCCGCAGAAATAACGAACGTGCTCAACCGCGCCACCATTCCAACCTACACGTTCATCAATTCCAACGCAGGGTCGGCCGGTTCGCTTATCGCGCTGGCTACACAGCATATCTACATGGCCGCGGTAAGCGCGATTGGTGCGGCTGCGCCTGTTTTGCCAACGGGAGAAGATCTTCCACTAACCGAACGTGAGAAGACGATTTCGTATTGGACGGCTCTGATTCGAAGTTCCGCCATCAAAAACGGACACAATCCTGATGTCGGTGAAGCGTTCATGAACAAGGACAAGGAAGTAAAAATCGGGGACCGCGTGATTCATCCGAAAGGAACGGTGCTGACTTTGAGCGCGCAAGAAGCGGCAGAAAAAATCAATGGCAAACCATTGCTGGCCGATGGCATCGCCGTTTCGATTGTCGATCTAACACAAAAAGCCGGACTCAAAGGCAACATCGTGGCTTTTAATCCGAGTGGCTTTGAGCAACTCGCCTTTTGGATCACCGCGCTGGCGCCATTGCTGCTTCTGGGCGGGATACTCGGCGCCTATCTCGAATTCAGCGATTTGTTTTGCGCTCTTTTTCCTCGGCCATTATCTGGCGGGGCTCGCGGGGTGGGAAGTGGTTGCACTTTTCGTTTTGGGCATGGCGCTCGTCTTGATCGAGATCCTCTTTTTCGCGCATTCCACAATCGTTTTCGGCGTGCTGGGCATTTTTCTTATGGTGGCGTCTCTGCTCTGGGCAATGATCGATCGCTATCCCGGCGAAACATTTCTTCCCACCGGCCAAATGCTGGCGATGCCCCTGCTCAAGCTTTTCCTCGCGATTATCGCCGCCGCAATCGTAATCGCAATTCTCGCGCGTTATCTGCCGCGCACGGGGTTTTATCGCCGGTTTGCTCTCATCACCTCAAATCCTCCGGGTCCATCTCTCGTCGGCGCGCCGCGTGAATTTGCCACTGCATTTGCACTCACCCCCGGAGCGCGGGGTACCGCGATCACGATCTTGCGACCGAGTGGGAAAGCGCGCTTTGCCGATCAGGTCGTTGATGTTGTGACCGAAGGAGAATTTATCGCCGCACAAACGCCGATTACCGTCATCCAGACGGACGGCATGCGCGTAGTCGTAAAAAGCACAGGATAGAACTGAGCTATCCGCCGGCCACGACGCGAACAAATTCGACGCGGTCACCTGCGGCTAATGATCGCTCCGGCCATTCGTGGCGGTGCAGGGCGATTCCGTTGTGCTCTACCAAAACAGCTTGTGACGGCAATTGATAGCGCTCTACGAGTTGCGCGATCGTTTCCGCGTCGCGTGCATCCACCTTTTCGCCATTAAGCGAAATCGTCATGCACTCATCAACGCCTGATCCCAATCTTTCCAAACCGGTTCGAAACCGCGTCGCCGCAGGGTCGCGGCGATTTCAGCAGGTGAACGCTCGTCGCTGATCTCGAATTGCCCGGTGGCAAGCTGGTCCTTTCCGTCCTGAAAATCAGGCGCCACGATTCGACCGCGCACAGTGCGGTGCAGATGTTCCTTGCCTTGCCGGGTGTACCCGCCAGGCTCGGTATGGCTGCCCGCGCTCATCATCGTCACGCCTAACGAGACCAGCGAATCGCGGAGCAACGCGCGCTCGCGTGTGCTCAGGACGATGCCAACTTGCGGAAATGTGACGCGCAACGCGCAAACTAATTGCGCCAACTCGCGATCACTCATTGAAAAGGGCGGGCGGAA
>Ga0193721_1000550_pt1 | contig 10713 bp, 8 predicted proteins | sample U2s2metaG_FD_145078 | JGI IMG/M metagenome (GOLD analysis project Ga0193721, IMG submission 145078) | Soil microbial communities from a riparian zone of the East river system, Colorado, United States - U2s2 | ecosystem: Environmental > Terrestrial > Soil > Riparian zone | place: USA: East River...
CCAGACGTACTTCGTGGTGGTGGGTGCCGGGCACATGGGTGGTCCGGATGGTCTGCTCGCATTGCTGCGAGGGCGCGGTTACAAGATCGAGCAGTTGTAGCCGGTCCGTTTCAGAATGCGCAATTGTAGGGCGTCTGTGTGAGATGCCAACCCGGATGCCCGGCAAAATCATTGAAGACCGTTGCTGTTTCGTCCCGCAGTCGCGGGGACTTTCGGAGTCCGTGCGCGTCTTCGCGCCGCTTTTGGCATGCGCGTAAAACGTGTCTTTAAAATGCCGGTGGATGTTAGAATGGATGTTTAAAGGATTCAGTTTCTTGATGGGCGCTCGCCGCGGGCGAGCGCCATCTCCTTAACCGGCAGGCCCATATACCTATAAATACGTACGAGCCGCCGTCACCCCGCGCTTGACAGCCGCAGCACTGAACTGGCAAAACAGACCCAAAATTGCGTATACCGCATGCCTACCGAAGGGAACAAGGTAAAAACGCGCATCGTGGTTTTGGAGGAGCACCCGCTGCTTCGCCACGGGATCACCGATTTTCTTAATTCTCAGGCGGATATGCTGGTGTGCGGCGAAAGTGACAACATTCGCAGCGCGCGCGACGAGATCGGCAGGTGCAAGCCCCAGTTATTGGTAACCGCGCTGCGGCTCGGCACCGGCGACAGCTTGGAATTCGTTAAGGCGCTCAAGGCCGAACGACCGGGCCTGCTGATCCTGGTGTATTCGGCTTTTGAGGAAGCAATCTTCGCAGAACGCGCCTTGCGCGCCGGCGCCGACGGTTACGTAATGAAAAAAGCGCCCAAGGAAGAATTGCTGGCCGCGCTTCGGGAGGTTCTGAGCGGTAGCATTTACGTCAGTCGGGACGTGGCGATGCGCGCGTTCAAGAAATCGCTGGAGACGCGGCCAGAACAACAGGCCGCCACTCCTGGCGGTGGCGTTGGAAGACTTTCCGATCGTGAGATGCACATTTTCCAGCTATTGGGTTCGGGACTCCGAAACCAGCAAATCGCGCGTTCGCTGAGTCTCAGTGTAAAGACCGTTGAGACCCATCGCGAGAATATCAAACACAAGCTTGGCCTGAGTAACAGCCAGGAGATGGTGGAGCGCGCCATCAAGTACGTGGAGGAAACCTTTTTCCCGTCGACAAAAGGCACAGTTGAGATGCGCGGAAAAAAGAAGGTCGTTCGATTCCCCGCAGCCTGACCAGCTAATCTGCAGATTCCAGAGATGTGAATCAGGAAAGCAGGAAGCCCTCTGCCCTAATTTCCTTGCTGCCTTTTTTTCTGATTCAAAAATCTGTGTAAATCCGGGCCGAGGGATTCTGTGGACGATTTGATGCAGTTTTCTCTTCACTTAAGAGACGTTTTCCAGACGAAGAACGCCAACCTGTTCACGCCTTTTCACATACTCCCCTAAGGAGATTCCAACTAAAAGATCAGGGAGCGTTACCTACCCAAAAACGCTTGTTTTCACTTTACAGGGCGTTTCGTGTGCGGAGACTCCACCCTTTCAAATTTGAAAACCCGGCTGCTCGAACTACACGACCAATTCGCTCGAGTTTCTAATCGAAGCCGAACTTCTTTCGCGCGTCGCGAGCGGCAATTTCCACTGCAAGGACTCAATCTTTTCCAGTCTTCTTACCCCCCAGTCCCCCCAGACTTTTTAACCCCAGACACCCTCCAGACCTTCCTTAACCCCTCCAACCCCAAACTGTTCCCTCCAGCCCTCCTTTCTGTTTCCCCAGAACTCCCCCAGTAATCCCTCCCACAATCACTAGAAAAATAGGAGCAAACATCCCAACAGACGCAGACCCAATCCGTCCAGCTGCTAACTGCAGCTGAAAAAAGCGCCGGGATGGGAAAATCCCCACGGCGCTTTCCCTTTTTTTAACCAGCGATGTGGGAGGGACCTCAGTGTCCCGATGATCGCGGCGAGGGCGGCGTTCAGGGCTTTTGTATTGTTATGTTAACGATCGTTATCCGGACTTTGCCACCTTTCACGCTGACACCATGTGAGAATGAGTTGCCGCCGCCGAATACGATATTCAAATTGCCTGGCTTTTGTACCACGTTGAGAAATCCCTTCATCCGTTGGGATGCGGGCTTGCCCCATACATTTGTCCAGATGTCCGGCCGTATGGGAATCTGTAATGTTTGCAAATCGTTCGTAAGATTCGTTGCGAGAAAGCCGCAGTTGACGCCGCTCGGCCACCAGCGGTTATCTTCGGTCACGTAATCGTCATGCTGGACCTGCAACATCGGCCGTAGATTAGGCTTCAAACCAGGTGGTGAGGGCGCGGGATCTAACGAGACAAAACGCGCAGGCTTATTACCGAGTTTCTTCACCTTGTACGTGACAGTAATAATGTCGCCTATTCGCACCGCGGGACGATTGGCTTGTACTGCGTTTATGTGCGCGCCGGAGTTTAACGCGAAAACGAATCCGCTACCCTTTTGTTTGATTTTGACGCCGCCGTTCCACTCTGTTGTGTGCCAGTTCATTTGCAGATTAAGGTAGATAAAAATCGGGATGATTTTTGAAAACTCCGGCATCATTCACAAGAACATTTACACATAATTGATCTCTTGTTCTGAGCGTTCAATCGGTCTCTTCGATCTGTTGATTGCTTCCCACGGCCTTGTTCGATCCGAATTGGCGGCGCGGAAGCGAACCCGTCAAACGCCCTGCACCCCCCGAGCATTCCCACAATCCATACAATTCGTATCTATCCGTGGCTAGACTCCGCTGCCGAGTTTAGAATTGGCGTTTCACAGAAACGCCCTACAAAATGTTCGCCGATGACTGCGGCAGACGACCGGCGAATGAGCACCCGCGCCACGGGTGTTGTCGGCATCGCCATTCTCTCCAGTCGCATTCTTGGTTTGATACGCGAGATGGTGTTTGCGGGATTGTTTGGCGCCGGAAAAAATCTCGACGCCTTCCTGATGGCATTTCGGTTGCCGAATTTGCTGCGTGATCTGTTTGCCGAAGGCGCGCTTTCGACAGCGTTCATCACGACGTTTTCAAAGAAAATTGCAGTCGAAGGCGATCAGTCGGCATGGCGGCTGGCCAACAAGGTGGCGACACTGACCGCCGTTTTCATGAGCGCGGTCACGCTCCTTGGCATCATCTTCGCGCCGCAGCTTATCGATCTCTTAACATGGGGCAGTTGGTCGCCCGACAAAACCGCGCTGACGATTTTGCTCACACGAATCATGTGGCCATTCATGTTGATGGTGTCTCTCGCTGCGCTGGTGATGGGAATGCTCAACGCGAAACATGTTTTCGGGCCGCCGGCTATGGCATCGAGCTACTTTAATCTTGGTTCAATCATTGGCGGCGTGGCGATCGGTTACTGGATTGATCCGCATTTCGGGCCGCGGTCACTCGTAGGATTGGCGATTGGTACGCTAATTGGGGGTGCGTGGCAATTGATCGGGCAATTCCCGTCGCTGTGGCACGTTGGTTACAAGTTTCACCCGGATTTCCACTGGCGCGACGAAGGCGTGCGCACGGTGCTGACCTTAATGGGACCGGCAGTGATCGCCGCGAGCGCCGTGCAGGTGAATGTCCTCGTCAACAGTGCTTTTGCGGCCAGTCTTGGAAATGGGCCGGTGAGTTGGCTCAACATCGCGTTTCGCCTGATGCAATTGCCCCTGGGAATTTTCGGAGTCGCAATCGGCACCGTCACTCTCCCGCTGGTCTCGAAGAGCGCCGCTCTCGGAAACACGGCCGAGTTCCGCGCGATCCTGGCTCGTGGAATGCGGCTCGCGTTTTTGCTTACGATTCCATCGGCGATCGGACTGGCGATGCTGGCGCCGCCAATCATCAGTGTGATTTACCAGCACGGACGGTTCACTTCCGAAATGACGCGGCAAACTGCAGGTGCGTTGCAATTTTATGCAGTCGGCCTCGTTTCCTACGCGGTCTTGAAAGTGTTGACGCCTGCGTTCTACGCGATCGGTAAACGCAACACTCCGATGGTGGTAAGTTTTCTGGCGATCGGCGCGAATCTTTTTCTCAACTGGCTTTTTACTTTCCGACTCGGCTGGGGACATCGCGGCCTTGCGTTTTCAACCAGCCTCGTTGCGACAATTAATTTTCTGTTGCTTTACATGCTTATGCGCCGTCACACCCGCAGATTGGAGACAAGCCAGATGTTGGTCGCTCTTGGGAAAATGTGTGTCGCAGGCGGGCTCCTGGCGCTCGTGTGCTGGGCGGCAAACTACTGGTGGCTTGATTCGTGGGAGAGCCTGCGCTTTTTCCAAAGATTAGGCGCGCTGCTGGCGACGATCGCGTTTGCCGCGGCGACATTTTTCGGTGCGGCGTTTTTATTGCGGGTGAGTGAAGTGAATGACATCATAGATGTTTTCCGGCGGCGCTTTCATTAGCACCGGCTTTCAAGCCGGTGCTTCGGGAGCAGTACAGTAGAATCCGTTTAAACGGCTCATTCCATTACGCCAGGCGCACCGGCCTGAAGGCCGGTGCTAATGAGAGAATGAGAGCTCGCGCTTAAGCCAAATGTCGTAGCGTGCGCTGTCCTCAACGCATTCGGCCTGGGCCAGCTGGCGAAAGTCCGCTGAGGACAGCGGACACTACAGCAACGCTATCCCAACGCTTGATCGAGGTCCTCGATCAAGTCGTCCGCGTTCTCGAGACCGATCGACAGGCGCAGCAAACCTTCGGCTGAAGTTGTCCCGGGTCCCTCGATCGATGCGCGGTGCTCGATCAAACTTTCCACGCCACCCAAACTCGTGGCGCGAATAAAAATTTTCGTCTTCGCGGCAACTGACATCGCTGCCTCGCGTCTGTCCTTCACTTCAAATGAAAGCATTCCGCCAAACATCGACATCTGCCGAGCCGCAATCTCATACCCCGGGTGCGATTTCAATCCCGGATAGTGCACACGGGCTACGTTTGGATGTGTAGCCAGGAAACTTGCCACATTCATTGCGTTTTCGGAATGCGCGCGCATCCGCCATGGTAATGTGCGCATGCCGCGCAAGATTAACCAGCAATCGAAAGGCGAGGGGACTGCGCCGCCCTCATATTGAATGCTGCGGATACGCTTGGCGAAATCATTGTCTGTTTTCGCAACGACAATTCCTCCCAAAACGTCACAATGCCCGCCGAAATATTTCGTTGTTGAGTGCAGGATTAAGTCGGCACCGAGATCGAAAGGCCGTTGCAGCACGGGCGCCCAGGTGTTGTCGCAAACGAAGAGTGCGCCGGCACCACGCACGATTTCCGAGACGGCGCCAAGATCGACAACTTTCAACAGCGGATTGGATGGCGTTTCGGCCCAGGCCAATTTTGTATTTGGCTTGACAGCTTTTTTCACCGCAGCGAGATCGCCCATATCGACGAAATCGGCTTCGAGTCCCCAGCGCAGAAAAATTTCGCGAATCAATCGCGATGTGCCGTAGTAGGCGTCAACGTGCGCCAGGACGTGATCGCCGGGCGCCAATGCTTGAAAGATTGACATCGTTGCTCCGGTGCCTGAGGCAAAAGCGACTGCAACAGCCCCGCCTTCCAGCGCACTTATCCCGCGCTCCAATGCCTCTCGGTTCGGATTGTTGTTGCGCGTGTACATGAACCCACGCGAATACGTCCCGTCCACGTCGCGCTCGAAGGTCGTGGACAGGTAAATTGGAGAGGCGACTGCTGCGGTTGCGGGGTCGACACCATGCCCGGCATGAACGGCTAAGGTTTCAATTTTCATTTCGGGCGTGACGATACTGAATTTGAAACACCATTGTCGATCTTTGTGCTGTAGCGTCCGCCGTCCCCAGCGGAATCTCGTCCCTGATCAAGCGCGCTGAGGACAGCGCGCGCTACATCAAAGTTTTCTGGGTTGACGGGTCGATTCGCAAAGCGCAAATAGCAGGTTTCCGATGGACGCCCAAGTTTCTCCAGATTCATCCGCGACGATTTACGACGACGAAGTTTTCAAAATGGCGTGCGACCAGTTCAGAGTGATCGCCGATTATCTGAACATCGACAAAAGCGACCGCGAATGGGCGACTTATCCCAAACGCGCCGTCGCCGTGACCTTGCCGGTACACATGGACGATGGGAGCACCCAAGCCTTCCAGGGATACCGCGTTCAACATCACATCGCGCTCGGCCCTACCAAAGGCGGCACGCGTTTTGCCCCTTCATTATCGATGGGCGAAACGGCCGCGCTGGCGATGTGGATGAGCTGGAAGTGTGCGCTGGCGCAGTTGCCGTACGGCGGCGCCAAGGGAGGAGTAGCCATCGATCCGACGCAGTTGTCGCGCAACGAGCTGGAGGCGGTCTCGCGTCGATACATGCAGGAAATGATTCCGTTCGTGGGCCCGCACACCGACATCATGGGACCCGACATGGGCACAAACGAACAGATCATGGCCTGGTTCATGGACACGTATTCTGTTTACATGGGCTACGCCGTTAATGAAATCGTTACGGGTAAACCGGTCGCCATTGGCGGGACCGAAGGTCGACGCGAAGCAACCGGACGCGGGGCTGTTTACCTGATCGAGCGCGCCATGAACATCCTGAAGATGAATCCTGAAAAGTGCACGGCCATTGTGCAGGGATTCGGAAATGTTGGTTCAGTGGCGGCTCTTTCGCTGGCCTACAAGAGTGGCGTCAAAGTTGTTGGAATCAGCGATCACACTGCCGCGATTTATAATCCCGAGGGAATAGATGTTAAAGCGGCCGAACAGCACATGCTGAAGAAGGGAAACCTGCGGGCGTTTGCTCAAGACGATCATGTCGATCCAAGGGGATTTCTCACTTTGCCGTGCGACATTCTTGTTCCGGCGGCGGTCGATCGAGTGATTACCGGCAAAAACGCCGGGCAACTGAAGTGCCGCATCCTTGCTGAGGCCGCCAACGGCCCAACCACGCCGGAGGCAGATTTGATTCTCGAAAAGCACTGGGATGAAATCTTCGTGATCCCAGACATTCTCTGCAACGCCGGCGGCGTGATCGTTTCCTATTTTGAATGGGTGCAGGGTTTACAGGCGTTTCTGTGGTCGGAAATGGAAGTGACGGACAAACTGTTCCGAATTCTCGAGCATTCCTTTGCGCAAGTGATCAGGCGAGCCAAGGAACACAGAATTTCGCATCGCACAGCAGCGATGGCCATCGGCGTCGAACGCGTCATCAAAGCTAAACAAGTGCGCGGGTTGTTCCCATGAGTAGCGATAAAGGGTCTCTTGACCTGCGGATTTACGCCTCTCCTCTTGGCAAGGGGAGAGGACTAAGGTGAGGGATCGGAGTTCCGCGTTGCGGACGAGAATTGAACTCTCGTCCCACGAGTTTGTATCCGAATGAAAATTTCTCATTCCGAAGAAACGCGGGAAGATCGTCAGCTCGATGTTCTTACCGACGTGGAGAATGGTCTGCGCATCGTTGTTTCACGTCTTGGGGCAGAGTTAATCAGTCTGGCGCGAATCAACGAAGCCGGGAATTGGACCGGTTTTCTCTATCGCGACAATGACCTGTCAGCACCGTCTAAGGGTTGGGCAAACCACGCGACCGTCATGGGGTATTATCTTCATCGGCTTAAGAATGGTCGCAGTCTTTACCGGGGCCGTGAAATCAAAGGCGGCAATCATGGATTCCTGCGCTCGAAGACGTGGCGCTTAGCGGAAGCCTCCGATAAGGGCAGCGGTGTTTCATTGAGATATTCGATTACTCCTGAGGATTTCTCGTCTGTTGAATATCCGTTGAAAGTAAGTGTCGATCTGACTTACGAAATCGAGTCGAACACGGTCAGCGTTCTTTTCGAGTTTGAGAACCACGAGCCTGAACTGACGGCGCATGTTTCATTTGGATTGCATCCTGGATTCGCAGCGACCTCGTTCGAAAGTTTTCATCTTCAAATGCCCAAGGGTCTTTACCGTAGATATTTTTCGCCCGGCAATTATTTGTCAGGCGAAACGCGCGAGATCGAATTCAGCGGCGGTGAAATGCCGTTCTTGAAAAGCGAATTGGCCGGCTCGATCATTCTCGAGTTAGTTGATGTTCCGCGGCGACAGTTCTCCTACGTTGACCCGCCGAGTGGCCGCTGGGTCACACTCGATTTGACGGGTGTACCGTATCTAACGTTGTGGTCTGATGGCGGACCATTCTTGTGCATCGAGCCCTGTTGGGGCTTGACGGATCATCACGAACAGCGCGCGTTTGAGGACAAGCAAGGGATTCAGAGAATACCTGCACGCGGCGAATTGCGCGCGTCATTTAGTATCGCACCGCAGCTGGCCTCGTCCGATTAGACTTGGAATCCGACCTCTTCGGTTTGGGGGGAACTGGAGGGAACAGCCGCACGTTCAAACTAACACGCCGAGGGGATCGAACCCGTGGCGCGGCTCGTGGCCTTAAGACCTAAATATGAATATTTTGCTGGTGGCCAGCTCCCGAAACACCGCGGTTTTGAACGCCGGGGCGCTGGACGTTGTGGCCAACATTGACGTTCGGCATGACACCGCCTTTGGCGTCTTTTGATGGTTTCAGGTCCTGCACTTTGATTTGCTTTTTGGATTTCTTTTTCATGTCTGGTATTTTAGCTCTCTTTTATGGGATTGTTTCTTGTTTGGGTTGGGTCAGAGACACCGAACAACAATTGACGGCCGCCTGTAACGTCCTGTTTTGGAATCAGGTCATCGAGACGAATCAACTTTTCTTTGCTGCGCTTGGGCCTTTGATTTACTGACTCTCCGGCGGGCGCATTCTTTTTGTTCTTCGATGCACTCACTTTTCGTCCTGCATATTATCAGCATCCGTGCCAAGTCCGCGAAAGACTTGGTTGAAACAATATCGAGTGCCCATTAGTCGCTCGATAAGAAGCACTTAAATTCGAAATCCTTCTGCCCAAATCGACGAGTTTTCATACCGGCTGGAATAGATGGTTGAGCTGATTTGAGGCCACCTAGACTCATTTTTGGACAGCTCATGCTTCACTTCTTCGCCATATCTCGCAGATAACGTGCGAGGGTCGAACGAGAAACACCGAGCAACTTTGCCGTGCGCCGCTGGTTCCGATTTGCGTGCTCATAAACGAACTGAACGTGCCTTTTCATGGCGCCGTCCAGTGAAAGATCGCTACCAGAATCATGCTCTTGATTATTACCCGTAAAATCGGAAACCGATTTTCCGGTTTCGGGAAGAAATGCTCGATTGGAGTCTAGATCAGGAGGGAAAACGACATGCTCGGGCAGGATTACCGAACCATTACAAAACAAAGTCATCGTGCGTACCGTGTGGCTTAACTCTCGAAGGTTTCCCGGCCACTCATGATGCAGCAGCTTCTGCATCGCTTCGGGATGGATGGCGGTGATGTTTTTGCCCTCTTTTAACCCAGCCGCCTTTAATTCAGCAGCAATCAACGCCTGCAATTCCTCCCGCCGCTCGCGGAGTGGGGGAATCAGTAAGGTGAGGCCGTTGAGACGCTGATAAAGATCTTCCCTGAATTTTCCATGCCTTACTCGCTCCCGCAGAGAACAGTTCGATGCGCAAATAATTCGCGCATTGGATGTGAGCATTCGTTCAGAACCGAGTCGCTCAAATTCGCCGTATTCGAGAACACGCAGTATTTTCACCTGAGCAAGGGAACTCATTTCGGAGATTTCATCCAAAAAAAGCGTGCCACCGTCGGCAAGTTCGAATTTTCCTTTGACGCTTTGTTGCGCGCCGGTGAATGCCCCACGTTCATGACCAAACAGCTGGCTTTCGAGCAACGTATCGCTAATTGCCGAAGCGTTAAATGCAATGAACGGCCGAGCTGCCCGAGTTGACGAGTTGTGGATTGCGTGGGCGAGCAAAGTTTTGCCGGTCCCTGTCTCGCCGAGGAGCACCACTGGCACATCGGACTTCGCTGCGAGCGCTGCGAGCTGCAAACAACGCGCCATTGCTTCATTGCTTGTTGTCAGGTCTTCGATTCTTAGTTTGGAAAGCGGCGCTTGAGTTGCCATATAGGGCCTATTGCTTCATGCTCTCGCGCAACTGGCGAATTGGTTCAAAGGCATATTCAATCAGGGTCCGGCCACCAACAATAATATGTGCGTCTCCTCTCATTCCGACCCGCAACGGCAGGGTTTGTCCTGTCCGCGGAGAGATCTCAGAACGATCGAGAGATCCCAGCGCAACAAAATGCGAACCATCAGTGGTGGTAACAGCTGATGGACTGATCCAGTCAAGTTTTCCCGTCACGGCACCATAACGCTGGTAAGGAAACGCATCGAAGAAGTACCGTATACGCTGGTCAACAGCCAGCTTTGGAAGACCAGCTTCGTTTAAGGTCATCCGGGCACGCGGTTTCGCATCCTTGGGAGCCAGTTGGCAAAGTACTTGTCCCTGCTGCACAAAACTGCCGACAGTACGCTGATCCATGGAAATGATCACACCTTCATAGGGACTGCGGAGTATGAGTAAGTTTTGTCGGGTATTTTCCAGGTCTGTTTTCAAAGCGCCAAGCCGCATTTTTAATTTTTCAATTTCCGACCGTTGCTCGCCTGCCTGACGCAGGTGCTCGGTTTCCACTCGCTGACGGTCGAGATTCACCTGCTGCAAGGTTCTCTGAGCAACGCTCAAATCTTTTTCGGAACCAGCTAAATCGAGCTTCAACTTTACCAGGTCGATTTCCGATTCGCCGCCCTGCTTTGCTAATTTCTCCATCCGTGTGACAAGGTCACGGCTTGTGGCGGCGTGATTCTCGCGGAATT
>Ga0193721_1000552_pt1 | contig 10695 bp, 8 predicted proteins | sample U2s2metaG_FD_145078 | JGI IMG/M metagenome (GOLD analysis project Ga0193721, IMG submission 145078) | Soil microbial communities from a riparian zone of the East river system, Colorado, United States - U2s2 | ecosystem: Environmental > Terrestrial > Soil > Riparian zone | place: USA: East River...
AACAAATAAAACAAAATTTGTACCTAAAATTATACTACCAATAATAACTAGTTTTTCCTCAGAAAATTTTTTTAATGCTTTACGTAATACAGGTCCCTGGATGAAGACCATTATTCCACTTAATACTGCATAAAATATCCCCAACTGTGTTACTGACCATTTTAGATCATTTACTGCGTGAGTCGGAAATGAAGCATAGTATATATTGAATCCAAGAAATATCAAGAAATATAATACAAGCAAAAACGGAATGTATTCGAGTTTGAAAACATCTCTCATTTTAGGTTTAACAGGGCTAACGGGCTCATAGCAATCTTTACACTCCTGCGCAAAAACCTTTCTAATAGTACCTTCTTCGGGGACTAATATTGGATTTGATATAGACCTCGATTCTTTTAATAGAAAGGCTATTACAACTAACGTAATCAAAGATAGTAATAGCGCTGCTAGAACTGGTAGTATTGCTCCATAAATTGTTCCACCTAAAATTCCAGCTATAGCAGGACCTAAAATGAATCCCAGATTAGAAGATATTGCCATTTTTCCAAAGTTCTTACTCCTGCTTTCATCTGATGAAATATCCGAAAGGTAGGCATTTGCAACCGAAATATTTCCACCAGTAATTCCGTCAATTGCCCTTGCAAGAAATATGAGAAGCAATGGAACAACAATAACAATTGTTCCGAGATAGATGGAGTTAATATTAAAGCTCTGTCCAAAAGGCAAAATTAAAGCAAAAAGAAATAATATCCAACCAATTGCTGTTCCTGCGTTGCTTAACAAAAGTATCTTTTTTCTTCCATAAATATCAGACCACCTTCCTAAAATTGGAGCTCCAATAAGTTGGAAAGCAGGGTAAGTTGCAGCCAGTAGACCATAAACAATAGAATTACCTCCGAATTTCATGACTAAAAACACTAGGAAAGGCAAAACAATACTAAATCCTAGAGTACCTATAAAATTAACCAAAAATATAGGAAGAAGTCCAGTCGGTTTCTCACTACCACTCATAATTTAGACATTAGTAATGTAGATAGAAGTATTGAAAAATGTTTACCTGTTTTCATTTGTAAACAAAGGTGCTATTTTGCTATTTTGCATAACAATTAATATTTTGTTATCTCAATGATTAGCTGATTGAGAATTTTTGATACGCTCACAAAAAGTAAGATTTCATTGAGGCCTACAAACAAGGTAATTAGAATTTTTGTTTGTGGTCCTACTCTTTATGAGAATTGTCACTTAGGACATGCAAGAGTATTTGTACTGGTAGATCTAATTATTAGATTACTTAAATCAAGAAACTATATTCCTCATGTAATAGTAAACGTTACTGATATCGACCCAAAGTTAAACGAAAATAATAATATCAATCCTGACGTTATATTTAAGGCATTTATTGATGATGTAAATAAACTTGAAATCAGCGATTTGATATATGCTAAAACTAGTGAATATGTAAAAGAAGCAATGGATTTGATGGAGGTACTGATCAAGAGGAAGTTGGCTTATTCTGTAAATGGAAACGTATACCTAGAATCCTCCAAATTCAAAGCATATGGTGCTCTTTCACATTTATCCAAAAGTGAATTATCGGATCACAGATATGACATTGATATTAATAAGCGAAACGTTACCGATAATTTTTTATGGAACACTAGTGATGACTATGGAATAGAATTTAATGATAAGATCTTGGGAGATGGAACCCCTTGGTGGCACACGCAGGACACTGCGGTGGCAATGTTCCATTTTAATGGTAATTATGATATACATGTTGGGGGTATTGATTTATGCTATCCACATCATGAAATGTTGCTCTCAAATTTGATAGCACTTTCACGGAAAGAAAGACCTGTAAAGTGCTGGGTGCATGTCGGTATTTTGGATATTGAGAATAAAAAGATGTCCAAGTCTTCTGGTAATGCAATTTATATCAGAGAACTATTGAAAAAATACGATACAAATACGCTGAAACTTTATTTTTACTCACATTCCTATAAGAAATTAATAAATCTTAAATTCTCAGAATTAAATAAATTCGACAGAATAAATAATATGATTAGAGATTTAGTGTTAAGCTCAGATTATGAGAATGAAGACTATGATATTGCGAATGAGAAAGTTAGTTATGCAAAAGAATCAGATACAATAAAAAAATTTAAAAATTATATTGAGGATGATCTAGATACGCCCAATGCATTACAGTTGTTCTTAGATACGGTAACGCAGGAAGATAAACTGAATGATGCAAAAAAGATGATGAAAATTTTTGGACTTAGGTATTGAATATACTGATGATAATGAATCATCTTTTTGTTCTCTGTGGAGCAGAATTCATAAAAAAATAGATTGCGTAGAATTATTTTCAAATCCTGAGCTGGGAGATGATTATTTTTTTAATAGATTGAATATTAAGAATTGGTGTAATAATGTTGATGATATCCTAAATTATATAAAGACTAATTACAACTACAACCTAAATAGTTATCATATACATATGATTTGCAATAATGAAAATTCTGCTAGGTTGAATAAACCTAAATTCGGTACAATGAAAATCTTGAGTCTTGATGTTAACAAATATGTTATGCACAGTAATAAATATATTGAAATTGATATTGTTGATAGGAATTCCTTAAACTTGTGGATTGATGTTTTTTGTAGCTCCTTCGATTCACTAAATATAAAAGATGAAGTAAGAACCATTATTTCTAAACAATTTAAAAGGCTTACATTATTGGTAGCACATTATTGCTTAAATCAAGTAAAGTATCCTGCAGGATGTTGTTTATTATTTGAAAAAAATGAAAGTATTGGTTTGTACTGTTTGGGAACCACTCAAGATTTTAGAAGGAAGGGTGTAGCAAGAGAATTGATTAACAATGCAGTAAAAATGGCAAAGAATAATGACTACAATTCAATCATTGTGCAGACTTTGGCTAAAGAAAGATATGAAGAATTCTACAAAAGGTTAGGATTTAGAACGATATACAAAAAGATGCTGTATACCTTTTACCTGAATTAGAAGAAAATTATGTTATTGAATTATCAGTTTATACATCTTCAAAAATGCAAGCTGGATGAAAATCCGGTGTCAATATGAATATTTAAATTAACATTGCTATTCAGAATTCAAGGGCTCGTAGCGCAGTTCATTTCAAGGGTTGAAGTGAGCGCAAAATGGATAGCGCGGACGCCCCCTAAGCGTCAGGTCGAGGGTTCAAATCCCTCCGGGCCCGTTCCGATATTAGTGCTTTTATGTGGGTTTCACAAATAATATGGTGAATAGAAAAATTGAGGAAAGAAAAAATGTGCCAGATGGTGAAACGTTTCTGAAGCAATATCTCATTTCAAAAAGGTATTGGAGCTGGGACTAAAGGATGTTAGACTATTGTGCCTTATGTATCAAATTTTGTTACGTATGACAAGTATGAGTCAGCCGATACATGCCTACAAGATAAATAAAATAATATATCCTAACTATGCAAAAGTGGAACCTTTATTATCCTCTTCGGGTATATCCAACACCAGTAACAAGTGTCAACAATAGATTTGAATGAATTTTCATCCAATCTCTGACGGGTCTGAACCGATATTATTTTATTAGAATGCTTCTTTAGGATATGCAAACAAGAATATTTAAAAATAGAGATAAAGAAGCCATGGAGGTGATATTCAACTATTGTTTGCATTTACTGTGGTGGAGGACTTGTTCAGCCAACTGTTAAGTATGACAGTAGAGATCATCACTTGGAATGCTACATCAAGAAGGACGGTTCCAAAATATTTTTCCAAACCCGTATTGGGCGATCTGATTCAGAAATTAGAATTCGTGGGAGATATTTGATAATGCATTAGAGGACAAATCGAGTCTTGAAGAACGTCAGAAAAAATATCGAGATCCGGACCAAATAAGTAGACTTTGCAACCGAAACACCAAACGACATCTAGTTTGTACGACAATTTCACAGGCTGGTTACTGACAGCAGACTTTTAAATAAGAATGGAAAATAGAGCCACATACCTCTTTATATTTTCTAATCTTTGTATTCCTATATTGCTCATTCACAGTTATTTTGAAGATGACTATTATTTTTGAACATCATGTTTTTAAATTCTTTTGCTATACCTATGTGTGATGGCAATACGAACAGCAAGAGGAAGTGTCAGAAGCGTGAAGATATTTGATACTAATAGAAGAGGCGAAATCATACTTCGCACAAGTGTAAAGCCAACAATCGTAGACATACCCTTAAGACTTTCAAATGATAACGATAGCGCTTTTTGCGGCATGGCGGCAGTGGTTTCTGCTGCAATAGAGTTTGGTGATGCATCATTTCCGGGACAGGCACCAAATCTTCATGTGAAATATGACGACAATGACATGGAGATTGATGAATTGGAATTTCATTGGCATTAAATTAAAGTACAAATTCTTATTTTTTTTAAGTTTTTTTAATCATTTAGAAGTCGTCAATAAATCGTCGTTTGAGGATATCTGAATTTTTAATACAGTTACAATCGTTCTGTATAATATAACATAATTCATTTTTTGGTAAATTCCTTTGGTCGGATAATGCTTTACTAATCTTAGCAAATCAAGAATCTGCCCAATTGATTTACCTCTTAACTGGTCGTAAATACATTTGGTTCCGGTGTTCTACCAGCAAAATACTGTTCCAGTTTTCAGTACTATACGGTTTTGTAGTTGAAATTCCCTTCCAGGGCGAGGATAACTGTGTGAAAAACTAGCAATAGTTTTGTTTATCAGGCGCCATGTTAGTCATATGCTTCTTGCCGGCCGGTAGCCGGCAGATCGACGTATGAGGCATTTAGATCATTACTCACTATGCGGATTGTTGCAATTTCCTCGATCCCTCCTCCTGCGGGATTGTACTCTACAGTGAAATCGATGTGCTCACCTGCGGGAATTACGATTGGTGTATTGGGCGTAGGGAGGACTGAGAAGCTATTTGATCCCATGAGACGTTGGACACTTTCAATGACAAGATGCCTTACAATTATGCCTCCCCTGCCGGGGTCTCCGACGTTAAAAATCTGTAATTTCAGATACGCTGGTCCTTGACGAACAGTACCAAATGCAAGATTGTTCTCCAGATTCATAGCAATGATTGGGTCTCCAATATTAGTGAAAAATGCAAAAGCCCCCCTTCCGTACGTTGCCGCTACCAATAATCTACCTCTGAGCTCCAAGTCCAGAACCGGGACTCTTGGAAAATGAATTTCATCAAGTACTGACCAAAAAGATCCGCCATCGACAGTACGGAGTACTCCAAATTCTGTCCCTGCGTAAATAGTACTGGGAACGGTTGCGCCATCGAGTGCGATAGCACTGAACGGTGCACTGAAGTTTGGAGAGATATCAGTCCAGCTTGATGCGCTGATGTTAGTACGAAATACATTGCCCTTGTCATTTGGATTATTCGGATCGCTAAATCCTCCCAATACGGCATAGATAGTACTGGGGTCATTAGGATCGAATGCTACTCTCATAACGTCACGACCTGGCAGATTTCTTGTTATTTCAGTAAATGGTTCAACCGTGTCTGCCAACGCATTAGTCGATAAAAATACCTTTTTATCAATGGATATGACTACATGGTTGCCATTCCCCTTCGCGACATCGATACCATCACATGAACCGCTGATTGGAGTGATGACTCTCCATGTAGAACCACTATCAAAGCTCTGCCAGAGATTATGATTGCCGCTAACATACACAATGCCAGAAGTATTGGGGTCAGCGGCGACCGAAGCAATATAGTCAGCTTGTTCGCTAGCATCCCACGGTGTTATCGTTTTTTGAATTGTCAACCCATTATCTGTGGAGCGGTACACATTTGCTCTTTTACCGCCCCAATTTGAAGCATAAAGGAATCGTCCATTTTTATCATAAGCTACGTCTCCACCATCTGAATTTATTTCATCACCTTTCCATTCATCTGCAACCGCCGTAGATGTCGTAAAGATGCCATTGTCTTGAAAAGCACCAACCTGAATACCGAGTCCTGGACCATCTGGCTTTGTAGTAACATTATAAAAAAGGGTTGTTTGTACTAATCCGGAATTAAGATCTTCCCACGTCGCGCCCTTATCAGTTGATTTGAATAGACCACCGTCGTTACCAGAATAAACTATTGACGGAATAGGGCTCGGTTGTCTTGAAAATGCCCACGCATGAGTATCAGGATGCAGTCCACTACTTATGTCTTCAAATTTATTACCAGAATCATCAGATCTACTTTGAAGTACACCGCCCAAATATAATATGTCATTAACACCATCCCCTGGTGAACCAGGATCAACTGCCATATGAAATGCATAATCAAACTGCGGCTTTGGAACATCAGTTCCAGACTGCTGCGACCATGTGGCTCCTTGGTCTGTGCTCAAATAAATGCCTATTGCATCAGGTACGCTCCCAACTCCTCGAAGTGCTACATAAAGTATTTGCACACCTGCAGGATTTGGAGATGAAGTAGCGGGTGCGATATCTACTACGGCTTTGCTAAAAGAAGTCTGAACGGACGGAGTCGCACTACTAAGGATTTGGGTCCAATTAAGGCCGCCATCGTTTGACTTGAATACGCCAATTCCAATAATTCCAGCATAAAGTATTGGCGAGCCTGTTGAACTGTCCAGTACAAGCGAAAGTACCTCCTTAGAAAAGTTACCGGTCTCTGTCCAATTTAAACCACCATCAGTCGATCTGAAAAAGCCATCATCAGAGGCCAAATATAAAGTGCTTGTATTAGTAGGGTCAACTAGAATCACATTTATGTTGATGTTCTGTTCAAAGAACTGCTTTGCATTACCGGTGTTCCCAACAGGATAACCAGATCCGAGTCTGATCCAGCTGTAACCGTAGTCAGTCGATTTAAAAAGTCCCGCCGTAGTTGGCTCTTTAGTTAATCGACGACTAGTACCAACATACAGTATGCTTGGATTGATCGGGTTTATGGCTATGCCACCAGGTTCACCGATGCCCAAAGTTGGTTGCCGATCAAAAAGAGGTTGCCAAAAATGCCCTGCATCCATAGTCCTCCACAAGCCACCGCCGCCAGTTCCCACGTAAACAACGTTTGGATTTGAAGGACTGATGGCTATGGCACAAACAAGTCCGTTATATTTAATAACCTTCGATAATGGTGATGGACCAATGGGTATCCATGACCTTCCTCTAAGACCCAATCTCATTGCCTCCATTATTTGTGTCATCATCAGTTTGTTCAGGTGCAGCTTCTTTATATTGAGACTTAGATGGTTGCTGAATTAACAGCACATTAGTTGGCGACTTCGTTATCGATCCAGGAAGCTTTTGCCATTGCTCCAATGCTCGCACGTATGCCTCAGAAATCTCTTTCTGTGTAAGGGTAACACCACCAGTTATGCGTCGATTGATGATTTCCTCATGTACCTTTCTTTCATTTTCCAGCAGTAACGGTGGTCTCTTGTCACGTTTATTTCGTTCCGTAAAACTTTTCACCCGCCTTTTATGAGATTTATTTTTTTTTGATAAACTAGCCCTCTTCTTGGCCATAATAATATGAATATATTTGGCCTATATAAACACGTAATTAGAGAAAAAGCGCTTCTCCCGTCAACAAAAAGCATAATGATTTAGATCCTGGGGCTCTTAATTAGGAGCATACTTAAATAGTCTCTTTTCAAGAAATACTTATGCAACTTTCATTATTGATAAATAAAATATCAACTTCGGTACTCATTGGTATTGCTATATTAGCCTTTATCGCCTTGACCGCTGAATCACTACCTGAAGTTGAGGCGAAATTGATCGTTATTCCAACACTCATATTAATTATTTTATGGACTGCATGCTATATGGTCATCAGTCGTAGTCTAAAGAAGACTTACCAATAATTTTTTATCATGATTTGATGTACTATGTAATGTCATTAGGTAAGAATACATGTAACAATGTTTATTATTCAGACTGAGAAAACTTTTAGTAACTGCATAAGTCTCAAAAGATGAACGATCACTCCTCTAGAATAACTAAATCCTTTTAACACTAAAGTTCAAAAATCTCTAGAAAAGAACATTTTTGGGCACAAAAATTAGGTCAAATTTGGTTCACAAAACAACTATTTTCAATTAGACTAGTGTAAAATTCTACACTGCTCCCACCGAATCCGGACATAAGTATTGCTTTTCCTGTTTATAGTAAAATCATAATATATTTTGAATCGTTTTCTAGGGTCAAAAATGATTCATAAACCTCATACCCAAAGATTAATTGTTCTCAGAACTCAGCTCCATACCAATCAAACTAATTTTGAACAAATTATGGAAAACCATAAACATTATCTTCAAGTATATTTACTATTTACCATATGAAGTCTGAGAAAAGTAATCTAACTCCCTCATTAAATAATGTAATAAATGCACCAATTCCCGATACCGATCCTCTGAGGAGGAATCATCTTATATATTCATACTTTATAGAAAGGACAGGGATAGTAGAGGTTTTTCGCAAATTATTTACTTCTTTCTTGTTAGATGATGAAATATTGAAGCTTAACGTACAAGAGGATAGTGACCTTATTAGACGGATAAAAGAGAACATAAAAGAGGTGTATTCAAACTCCAGCTCTAGTATTACACCGGATCTTGACAAAGTACGTCGCAACGCATATTGGCGACTATTCGGATATACGTTAAAGGGGAAAGAAACTTTTCCAAAGGGCTCAAGATATAGTGCTGTAAGCTACAATGCAGAATTCAATAAGACCTTCGAATCTATTATGGTCCACATATTTCAGATCATACTTGACAAGGGAATTACATTAGAAAGACTCGGCAACGCAAACGCATTAGCAGAGCTTTTAGATAACCTCAAAAGGCAGCTGGTTGGAAGAACCTACAATACTATAGAAGACATTTCACAGGATTTGGCCTTTAAATTCTACAGTTTGATAACACTCCTTGGTGATAATAAACTAATGCTTGACAGACTTAGCATTAGGTTTGATGACCCAACTAGGAGATTGATCGAGCTTGGTGAAAAGCTAAAAGTACCAGTAGCTAAAGAATCTAGTTATCTTTTTTTGTTGGCTGGTAGAATGAACATTTTCCTTAGAAAGGTGGAAGAGGAACCTGACTGGACTCCTCAGAAAGCAAAGGATATGGCCAGTAGTGATATAGATGAGGTCTTTTTCAAGGAAATACAGAGTGCTTGGTACCAAGTTACAGGAAAGGACTTTCTAGCAGAAGCTATGAAAGCTAGACGTAGGGTATAAGATCAGAAATATAATTATCTTATATGGCATATTGATATAGATGGAAGAATCTCAAGATTCCACGATTCTGGTGACCTAGCCTGGGAAATAAGCTTGGTATCTACTGTTTTGTTACCAGATAATATGATTACAGCAGTTAGAGGCGACGATGGGATCTAAAACTGATATCATGGTAGATTAGTATCAATGCTGGTATCCTATAATTAATTAATAGGAAAATAAGAAGGTAAAACTTGTTACTAGCTTGAGATATAGTCAAATAGTTGATGTCGGACTAAATACATGGAAATTTGCTGTTGATGATTCAATCAGTATCGTAGGAGATATTACTGGTATTCGGTATTAATCATTCAGAGATAATCCTTCGTAATTCAAGCGGTATAGGTATATTTGAATTAATAGGAGATAATTTAGCCTGTCAAACTAATTTTGGATGCGACAAAAGGAAGCAGCAAATAATATTGGATGTACCCCACACAATTTTCAAAAAACAATATGAGCTAATAATTCATTTTACATGCATGCTGATTGATAGAATAGAAATTCATCCTTCACTCAACACTAAAAAAGTATGTCGAGCATGTTAATTCAATGTCAGACGAAAGTCAAGAACTATTCCAATCTATCCGTAGGCGAGATAATAAATGTACATAGAGATGCTAGAAAAAGGTAACAATCAGGTTGAGATTATGTATCTGTCGACAAGTAGTGGGAAAATTCGTTTTCGATACGATGGTAGGGAAGGAAATTGGTACGATTTCAAAGGTGACGCTAGATTTAAGACGGATTATTTCTTAGAAAAGGGTTGGAAACGGAAGAAATCGCAAACAATAATAAACGAATAAAATTATTAGCAACTTGCTTTATTATATTTATAGAATTTACTATCTACAATAATCATAGAAATTCTAATTATGTTCTGCTACAATATTCAATCATATCCCTCCGGGCCCGTACCGATATTAGTGCTTTTATGTGGGTTTCACAATTATTATGGTGAACAGGACTATTGAGAAAAACAAAATTAATAGATTCGGAACTAGACCCATGGATGCTGTTTCTCAATGCAATGAGAGCTCCGATGACAAGAGATAGATACCAGACTAGAATGGCAAAATTTTTAATTTCATTGGAATGCCAGGAAAAACATTAGAACAAAAGGCGAGAGTTTTTACCAACAGAGGAAAAATCGATACCAATTGGGCTTTAGCTAAAATCTTAAAATTTGTATACTTTCAAAAGGAACGAGTTGCTAAAAAGGAGATAACCGGCGCAACGGTCCAAAACTACACAAAAAGTATTAAACTATTCTGCGAAATGGCAGACATACCTATTCAATGGAAAAAATAACCCGAGGACTTCCTAGAGGTAGAAAAAATGACTACAGAGGTATCAAGCTCAAACGAAAATA
>Ga0193721_1000553_pt1 | contig 10682 bp, 8 predicted proteins | sample U2s2metaG_FD_145078 | JGI IMG/M metagenome (GOLD analysis project Ga0193721, IMG submission 145078) | Soil microbial communities from a riparian zone of the East river system, Colorado, United States - U2s2 | ecosystem: Environmental > Terrestrial > Soil > Riparian zone | place: USA: East River...
CGTCGGGACGAACGATCGCGAGCTCCCCGGCCCGCGATCGTTCGTCCCGACGGACTCAGGGGCAAGGCAGCCGATCGACGTCCACGCAGCAACCACGACAACAGCAAGAGGGATCACGGCTACATCAAGCGCTTTCATGCCGGGGCAGGATCGCACGCTCACCTCCCGGGGCAGGACTAGGGCAAATCTGCGTTCAACGCTGGGCTCCTAAGCTAGCACCCTCCGCCAGGCATGCGAGAGAGTTGGATCACACCCCGTTTGGTCATAAGAGAACGGGGGCGCGGGCGTGGTGGCCCGGACCCCCGTCCTTTAAGCGGTACGGCGACGGTCAGCGCAGGGGCACCTCGGCCACGAACAGGTCATACCGTCCAGACCCGTACATGTTCGAGTTGAAGATGGCCACCTTCCCGTCGGGGCTGGGCTGCCCCCAGGCGTAGTCCCAATAGTTGGGGCTGTGGGTGTAATGGTGCACAAGGAGACGGGCGTCGCTCCCGTCGGCCCGCACGAGTCCGACCCCTTGCCGGAACGCGAGCAGGTTGCTGAACGACGATTCATCAACGCCGCTGATGTACGCCCACTGCAGGGCGTCGTCATTCTGGACCCAGTTGCCAGAATTGTTCGTCTCGTAGCCCCCGCTGTTGTTGAAGACGGCACTCGAGCGGGTGAGGCTGCCCCCCACGATCTGATACCGGTCCAGAGGCGGTGGGGCGTTGGCGTTATTGTCGACCGCCACCCAGCGACCGCGCAGGCTCGCGAGATGGGAGAAGTAATTCATGCTCTGTTGCGGACCGAAGCTGTTGTTCGCCAGGTCCCAGACCTTCACGGTGCTCGGGCTGCTGCCACCCGTGAGCACGATATAGCGGCCATTGCGCTCCATACGGGGCTCATTGGTCCATGATTCGTTGTGCGTGAGGTACTGATTCGTCTGACTGTTCCACGCCCATACCGTCTGGTTGTCATCGAGCAGGCCCGTGAACCACACGTCGTTACGGTCTTGATGCAGCCAGGTGTAGATGTTGTTGGAGAGTGGGAAGTTGCCCGTGTTCTCCGTCTGCATCGTCTGCGTGTTGTAGCGGATGAGCTGGCTGCCCGTATGGACGTAGAGAATCCGCTCGGTGCCGGCGACGCTCGAGAACGTCGCGCAGATGTCGCGTCGCGGCGGTGCGGTCAGCTGCCGGTAATTGCTAAAGCCCACGCCCCGCGTGAAATCGACGAGATAGTACGACATGCCGTCGCCGCGCATGAGAATGGTGTGCGTGTTGTGGTTGGGGCCCCAGCCGCGGCTCACCGCGTTCCCACCCTCCCCGTAATCGTGCCCGGCGCCGCTGTTGGACGTGGGCGTCGTGCTGCTGGTGACCTTCCACACCTTCACCCCGGTCACCGGGTCGTTGTACGAGAAGCCGGCGGGCCGCCCGGCGACGTTGAGCGCCAGGTAGGCGGCCACGTTCGGAGCCTGGCCCGTTCCCACCGGCAACAGGGTCGGATCCGGGATCAACCCGAGCGGCAGCGGCACCTGAACCGTGACGGACGACGTCCCGCTCTTGCCCTCGCTGGTGGCGGTGATCGTCGCGGTTCCCACCACGACACCCGTCACAAGGCCGCTGCCGTTCACGATCGCGACGAGGGTATTGCTGCTGGTCCACGACACGCTCCGCCCGGTCAGCGCGCCGCCGGCCGAGTCCTTCGGCGTGGCGGTGAGCTGGACCGTCTGTCCTGCCGCGATGCTCGCCGTCGCCGGCGAGACCGCCACGGAGGCTACGGGGATGGGGGTCACGGTGATCGCCGCGCTCCCGCTCTTGCCTTCGCTGGTCGCGGTGATCGTCGCGGTTCCGGCCACAACGGTCGTCACGAGCCCGCTGCCATTGACGGTGGCGACGCTGGTATTGCTGCTGGCCCACGTCACGCTCCGCCCGGTCAGCGCGGTGCCGGCGGAGTCCTTCGGCGTCGCGGTGAGTTGCAGGGTCCGCTTTGCCTGAACGCTCGCCGTCGCCGGCGACACCGTCACCGAGGCCACGGCCACGGCCACGGCCTGCACGGTAATCGCCGCGCTGCCGCTCCTGCCTTCGCTGGTGGCGGTGATCGTCGCGGAGCCGGCCACGACGGCCGTCACGAGCCCGCTGCCGACGGACGCGACGCTGGTATTGCTGCTGGTCCACGACACGCTCCGCCCGGTCAGCGCGCCGCCGGCCGAGTCCTTCGGCGTGGCGGTGAGCTGGACCGTCTGTCCTGCCGCGATGCTCGCCGTCGCCGGCGAGACTGCCACGGAGGCTACGGGGATGGGGATCACGGTGATCGCCGCGCTCCCGCTCTTGCCTTCGCTGGTCGCGGTGATCGTCGCGGCGCCTTGGGTCAGCGCGGTGACCATGCCGCTGGCGCTCACGCTCGCCACGGTCCCATTGCTGCTCGACCAAGCGATCGCGCGGCCGGAGAGCTGAGTGCCTGTGGAGTCCATCGTGGATGCAGTGAGCTGCACGGCCGTCCCCGCGAACAGGGTCACGGTCGCCGGGGTCACACCCACCGAGGCCACCGCGGGCTGGATCACGGTGATGGTCGCCGTATCGGTTGCCGTTCCGCCGTTCCCGTTGCCGTGGGCGACGACCTTGAACTTGCCCGTGTCGGAGCCGGCTTTATAGCGGCCGTAATGCCGGCGGGCGCTGGTGCTCGTGTCCGTCATGCTGCCGCCGGTCGCGGTCCAACTCAGGCTCAGATCCACCGTATCGCCGGTCGAGTTTAGAGCGACCGCCGTGAGCTGGCTGGTACCGTTGGTCGGCAGGGTGACAGACTTGGGACTGATCTGCAGATGGATCGTCGGGTCCGGATCGGGATCGGGGGGAACCACGGGCATCTCGCAGGCAAGGGCCGCGAGCGCCCCGACGACGAGCGCATCTTTCAGCAAGGCCAATCGAACGGACAGCTTGTGTTTGAACGTCATAAGACGCGTCTCCTCAGCAGTGGTGTTCCTGATACGACAGAGCGCCCCACGGAGCTCGTGGTTTGCTCTGCAACGGCGTGACGAATGGGGGAGGAAGCGGGAACAAGGAAGGCCAGATCGGTCGATGCCTGCCGCAGCGCGGACAACGCGCGCAGCGCGGTCGTGCGGACCGCTTTGGACAGCGCCAGACGCTTCGCGAGCTTGAACGTGAACGTCATAACCCGGAACCTCCTGTCACCCAGCTTGCCCAAAAAAACGAAGGCCACCAGCCTCGACCCGAAGGTCGATCCGCTGGCGGCCCGGCTGGCAAGGCGATCCACTCGCCGTAGCCCCGTAGCTCTGCGTCGCCGTCTTTAGACGGGTTTGCTCTGAGCAGCGACTACTCTTAAGACGTCTTGTGCAGACCTCAGTCGCAGCAACGCGCGCTTGCCTCCAACGCGCTGGTGTCCGTGGCGTGGACGCAATGCCGCGTCCCAGCAACAGGCCCAATATATTGGTGGCAGGGAGAGCGACGCAACACGCAATTTGGCAGCATCTTACGTGACCAGAGGCTAGGTGACGTACCTCACCTGCGCCTGATTCCAGGGCGGCGTGTCGGTGTGAGGGAGGGGCGCCCTGGCTGGCCGTAGTCGTTCATGAGATGGTTTGGCCATGGGAGGGTTTGGCATGGAATTCGCGCGTCGTGCCTCCCGCTCCCTCAGCAAGTAGCTGCCGCTACACCGATCGGCGCGCGGGCGGCCCTGACGCCGTTCACCAAACGTGAAAATCATGGTGGGGACGATTGCGATGCTCGTGGTCCGGCGGGGCGGCTGGTGAAGACACTCCTGGTCTGTCATCACGATGACGCGCTTGACCGCATCGGCATCGCCCGATGGCTGGCGTCGTTTTCGGAGCTCGTTGGCGTGGTTGAGATTCGCGAGCCGAGGCACCGTCTCCAGCGACGTATCCAGCGGGAGCTCCGCCGCGTGGGACTCGTGCGATTCCTGGACGTGCTCGCCTACCGCGCCTACGAGCGCCTGATGCTGGCCCGCGGGGACCATGCCTGGCGGGCCGGCGCACTCGAGCATCTGTGCGCTGCCTACTCGCCGCTCCAGCCCGGCACCCCGGTGCTCGCGACCCCGAGCCCCAACACCCCCGAGGTGGCGGCGTTCATTCGCCGCTCTGGGCCCGACATCATGGTGGCGCGCTGCAAGAGTATTCTCAAGCGGGAGATCTTCGCGCTCCCGAACCGAGGGACGTTCGTGCTGCACCCGGGCATCTGTCCGGAGTACCGTAATGCCCACGGTTGCTTTTGGGCGCTCGCGAACGACGACCTGCACAAGGTAGGGGCGACGCTGCTCCGGGTGGACGAAGGAGTCGACACCGGGCCGGTGTACGGATACTTCGGGTACGCGTACGACGAAGTGGCGGAGTCACCCTACGTGATCCAGAGTCGTGTGGTGCTCGAGAACCTGGATGCGATCCGGCAAGTGCTGGTCGACGTCGCCGGGGGACGCGCCGTGGCGCTCGATGCCTCGTCCCGTCGTTCCGCCGTCTGGGGCCAGCCGTGGCTGACGAAGTATCTCCGCTGGAAATACCGCGCGTGGAGGCGCCGCCGTGAGAGCGCTTACGCTGCTATATCATGACGTCGTCGGGGAACGCGACTGGGATGCCAGTGGCTTCCCCGGTCGCGGGGCCGCGACCTACAAGCTCGATCTCCTCGACTTCGAGCGGCACCTCGCGGCCGTGTCTGCCGTCGCCGCGCGGCGCGGCACGGTGCGCGATGTGCTCCAGCGCACCCTCGGGCCGCCCCCGGTCCTCCTGACGTTTGACGATGGCGGCGCGAGCGCGTACGCCTGCGTCGCGGACCTGCTGGAGCGCGCCGGGTGGCGCGGGCACTTCTTCATCACCACCGACCACCTCGACTCGCCGGCGTTCGTCACACGGGCCCAAGTGCGGGAGCTCGCGGCGCGGGGGCACGTGATCGGCACGCATTCGTGCTCGCATCCACTCCGGATGTCGGCATGTAGCTGGGAGCGGCTCGTCGCGGAATGGAGCCGGAGCGCGGGTATCCTGTCGGATGTTCTGGGTGAGCCGGTGCGTGTTGCCTCGGTGCCCGGCGGGGCGTTCTCGCGGCGGGTCGCGGCAGCGGCGGCTGCTGCCGGGATGGCCGCGCTCTTCACGTCGGAGCCGGTGGTTCGCTGCCGGGTCGTCGACGACTGTGTCGTCATCGGTCGCTACACGCTCCGGCAGGGGACGGGAGCGGGGGTCGCCGCGGCGCTCGCGTCCGGCAGGCTCGGCGCCCGGTTGGCCCAGCTCGGGTTCTGGAATCTCAAGAAGGTCGCCAAAGCCGTAGGTGGCGAGGGATACTCGGCGCTGTGGCGGGCGGTGTACGGGCGGCAGGACGCCGGCTCCCACCGCGGGCGGCGCGTCCCGGTGGTAGGCGAGCGAGGTCGTCAGAGCGAGTGACGGTGGCGAGGCGCAGGCCGCGCTCGCCCGGTCAGCGAGCCGAGTGCGCCTCGGCGTGCTGCGAGGGCTGCCGCTGCAGGACTGTCCGCACGGCCGTCGCCACGCGATCGACGGCGTCCTCCTCCAGCTCCTGATGAATCGGGAGTTCCAAGCAGTGCCGGCGCCAGTGCGACGCCTCGGCGGCGAGATCGGGCGGGCAAGTAGGATGGGACGCGCTCCAGAGATTGACGCTGTCGACGCCCAAGCCCGCGAGGTCTTCCTGGAATCGCACCTTATCGGGGACCATGACGGGGAAGAACAGCGGGCAGGTGCCCGGCGCGAGTTCTGGAAACGGACACGGCAGGTGATCCACCAGGTGGGCGGCCAGCCGGGCGAAGTTCGCGCGGCGTCGCGCCACGACGCGTTCCGGATCGACCAAACCCATCAACAGGAAGACCCAACGGGACACGCCGTGTCCCAAGAGTCGTGAATCCCACTCCGTGCCCCACGACGCGATGGTCCGCTCTCGGTTCCAGCGGATGAGTCGCGTCAGCGCTCGGGAGGCTCGCACCGTCATCCGATCGACGGCGGCCAGTCCGCTCGCCCGCAGCGTCCGTCGTATGAGGTCCACGGTCTGAACCGCAGTGGACGCGAGCGGGACGGAGCGGAGCGCCGCCCCGGGCCGCGCGTGCTTGGTCACCACGAAGCCGCCGTGGGGGAGCGGGAGTGTCTTATAGACGGAGAAGAGCGCGAGATCCCCATCCGATCCCAGCCATCGGCCGTCGTATCGACTGAACAACGACAGCGCGCAGTCTTCGATCAGCTTGAGCCGATAGGCATGACAAAACTCGCGCACCGCAGTGAGCGGCTGCGCGAAGCCGAAGTAGTGAATCACATACAGCGCAGAAACGGTGTCGTCGAGTTGTCGCGCGGCGTCCCGCAAGTCGATCTGGAGGCGCGCGTCGACGCGGTAGTAGCGGACCCGGTGGCCGGCTGCGAGCAGCGTGTCGATCTCGACACCCTGGTGGTAATTGGGAACCAGGATCGTGCTGCCGGCCGGCAAGCGCAGGGTTGGCAAGCCGTGGTACAGCGCCACTCGCCCACTGAACGTCCATTCCCCGTCACTGGCATTGAACGGGAACCACGCCCGCCAAGGCGCCGTCGGGCGCCACCGTGGCGCCAAGCCGGCGAACGTCGGGTAGACCGGGACCACCCGGCTGGAAAGACTCACGATCGCTTTCGCCGAAGCCAGCGGGCGAGGCGAACCATGCCGGGGAGCTTCCTGGCCTGTTCTCGGAGGCCGTAACGGAACCAGTACGCCCAACGACCGCGCAGCGAGGGAGCGAACAGCAACAACTGGTAGTGCGGACGAAGCTGCGGCGCCCAGTCGGCTTTCCAGCTCGCGTTCGCCGCAAGGAAGTCGAGCGCCTCCATATCATGGTCGAGGCCGTAGCGGATCACGCGGGCAGTGATCAGCTGCCCCGGGGCGTATTCGGAGTACTCCTGGTCATACGCCGTTTTCAGCATGAACATGGTGCGTCCCCATACGCGCAGGACCTGGGCGGCGACGGGCTTGCCGTTGACGCTCAGGATGGGAACCCACACGTCGCCGCTCGCCTTGTCCACGAGACCGTCGTAGAAGCGCTTCACTGGTCGCCGCTGCACCACCGCCGTGCCGCTTTCGCCCTTCCACCCGCTGCCCTCGAGCGCATAGAACACGTCCATCGCTTGCTGCAGCGGGCCGTCGGCCGTCACGACTTGGAAGGACACCTCGCCGAGCGCCGTCAATCGTCGCTCGCGGTTCCGCAGGTTGGACTTGAACTTCCGCTTCAAGCCCTCGTCCCATGGCACGCCGCGGGAGAAACGCCGCCACGGGGTGGAGTACGTCGGCACCAGGAGCGGCCGCCACCCCAGGTCCCGGGCCACTGCCGGGCCCGCGGCGAGCGTGGGCGAGCCTTCAGGAACGTGGTCGATGCGGACGACGTCCCACCGGTTCGCGTCGCACAGCGCGCGCCAGAGCTCACGTTCGATATCGAGGCGTCCCTCCCAAGAGAGGAAGTCGAAGCGAAACGACTCGTCGTTGGTGAGGGACTGAAGCACGGCGAGCCGGCGGCCCCACCAGACCTCGGTGAGCGACTGCATGGCCGCCAACCCGACGAGATCCTCGCCTTCCCACACGCCTGCCAGCATCGGGTGCGAGGGATCGAACGCCGTGGTCCACGACAGCATCCAAGCGGCATCGACGAGCGGCCCGCTCGTCGGACGTTGAGACGCGAGCAGATGCCAGCGGGCGCGGTCTGCTGGCGACAGCGTCACCGCGCTCGTGAACGCCGTGTGCAGCGTTCCGCCTGCGCTCATGTTTGCAGGGCGCTCGTGGAGGCGCGCCAAGGGTTTGCCCTCGAGCGCACCCCCCGAGACATCACGTGTCATCCAGGTCGCTGCCCACGTGACAGGCCGGCTTGCTCTCGGGAAGACGACACATGCCGACTTGGTCACGCAGGGCCCGGGCCACCGCCCCCGGGGCGCGCGTCCATGCCGTAATGCGGCGTGGACGCAACACCAACGGCGCAGCACGGGGGGCGTAAGTGATTCTGGTTCACGGAACGGTGGGGAACGGCGTCGGGCCGGTGCGCGCGGCCCGGTCTTCGTCTGAGCAGGTCCTAGTGACTGCCGCGACGGAACACCATGACGGGGACGGTGCGGAGCATGATCTTTACATCTTCGAGTGCCGATTGGCGGCGAATGTACTCAAGATCGTAGCGCACCTTGCGGCGCACGTCGTCCACCGACGTATCATACCCCTGATTGATCTGCGCCCAGCCGGTGATGCCCGGGCGGACGCGTTGGCGGCGCTGATAGCCCTCGATTTGCTCGCGCAGGGAAACGAAGATCGTCGGCTGTTCGGGACGCGGCCCCACGATATTCATGTCGCCCCGTAGCACGTTGAACAGCTGCGGTAGCTCGTCGAGCCTGAGTTTCCGCAACACCCGCCCGATTAGCGTGACGCGCTCGTCGTCCGGCCGCGCCCAGACCTGCTTGCCGGAGCCGTTGGTACTCACGTACATCGATCGGAACTTGTAGATCGTGAACGGTACGCCGCCGACATCCATGCGGCGTCGCGAGTTGCCGCCGGCTCTCGACAGGGCGCGCCGGTCGAGACCCACCCGGGTCTGCGTGAAGAGCACCGGACCGCGCGAGGTCAGCTTGACCAGGACGGCGATCAAGAGCATCAGCGGCAGCGCGAGGACGAGCCCCACCACTCCGCAAATCAGGTTGAGGAGCCGTCGACCCCGGTGCTCTCGGTCGATCGGGTGCAGGGCAACGAGTCGAGCCCGGGAGATCGCAGAGCGCGGTCGGCGCGGTTGGATGGTTGTTTCCACGCTTCCGTACTCTCGCAAACCCCGTGCGCGCGCGCCCGGAGGCACGGCGCGAGCGTCAGGAAACGCGTTTTCGGGTCGTCTTGCCCCGTTCCGGTGCGTCGCCTATGGCGCAGCGGCGTCGAGTGTGGAGCGGTTGCGACGGAAGCGCATTGCCATGTGGTGGATGCGCACGCACGCGCTCCTGACTCCGGTCGCCTTCGAGGAGCCGGGAGCGCGAGTGAGCGGCCTACGCCAAGTTCAGCGAGCTACACTGTCGGGCGGGCAGTCCACCTCGAAGAAGAATCGCGTGCCCCAGTTTGGCCGCGTTTCCACTTGAAGCTCCGAGCCCATCGCCTTCACGAGCTTGCGGCAGATCGCGAGCCCGAGGCCGGAGCTCGAGAAGTGGTGGCGTCCGTCCATCGGTGTCGGCCGCACCGGCTGATAGAGTGCGTGGAGCAGGGCGGGGTCGATCCCGGCGCCAGTGTCGCGAATCGAGAACTCGAGGCGCTTGGTGCCGATCGGTCGCGCGGCCAACTCGACGAAGCCGGTGTCGGTGAACTTCACGGCGTTGGTGGCCAGGTTGAGGAGCACGCGCGCTAAGGCCCGTGCCTGCCCCACCCGGCGCTCCGGTACGGGGTGGACGAGGCGTACCGCGAGGCCCTTCTCTTCGGCGATCGGCTGGACCATGCTGCGCACCGACGCGAAGGTCTCCGCCACCGAGAACGGGGATGGTGCACGGTCCACCAGCCGGTTGCCCCCGCGGGCGAGCTCGAGCACGTCGCTCGCGGTCGCGCACAGGCACAACGCGGCACTGTAGACCAGCCCGAGCTGGCGGCTTTGCTCCGGCGTCACCGGGCCACCCTGGCCCTGCTGCAGCGCCTCGGCGAGAAACAGGATCGACGTCAGAGGCGAGCGCAGGTCGTGCGCCAGCTCGACCACGAGCTCGAGGCCGTTGGGGCCTGCCAGACCGGCCGTGAGATCCTGCGGTTCCGGCTCGGGTGCCGGTCTTGCAGCGGTCTCTACCGCCGCCGGCCAAGCGAGCTGCTCTGCCGTGTTCGTTGGCAACGCCATCACCGCTCCGGCTGTCATGCGGCCGCGCCCCCGGCCTCACCCACCGGTGCCTCGACCGGCGTGTCGGCCGTCGACTCCACCGGCGCCCCGGGCTCGCGCTCGACCACCCAGCCTGCGGTGGGGCTGCGCTGGAGGCCGTGACGCTCCATCAGGCGGTACAGCGTAGTCCGGTCGACGCCCGCAATACGGGCGGCCTTCGACATGTTTCCGCTCGCCCGATTGACAAGCCAGGTCAGGTACTGCCGCTCGAACTGGGCGATCACCCGTTCTCGAGCGGCGTGATAGCTTTCTTCGAGCAGCGTGGAGATCAGCGACGCGGGATTGGCGCCGGTCTCGAGCGGTGCGGTGTCTCCCATCAGGTGTAGATCCTCTGGCCGAATCTCGGCGCCCGGTTCTACCACCACGGCCACGTGCTCGATCGCATTCTGCAGCTCGCGGATGTTGCCGCGCCAGGGGTAGCCGCACAGGGCGCGCAGCGCGGCGTCGGTCAAACGCGGGAACGGCGCGCCCTTGCGACGGTGCCGGACCCAGTACGTGGACAGGAAGTAGTCCGCGAGCAGGGGGATGTCCTCGGGTCGCTCGCGCAACGCCGGCACGTTGATCGGCACGACTCGCAGGCGGTAGTACAAGTCCTCCCGCATGTCACCCGCCTTCACCACGGCTTCGGGGTCGCCGTTGGTCGCCGCAATGAACCGTACGTTCACGACGGCATCGGTCGTCTCGCTGCCCACGCGGCGCACCACACCGTCCTGGATCACGCGGAGCAGCTTGGCCTGGATCGACTTCGGCATCTCGACCAGCTCGTCGAGAAACAGCGTGCCGCCGTGCGCCGCTTCGAGCAGCCCGGGTTTGTCCCGCACCGCGCCGGTGAAGGCTCCCTTGCGGTGCCCGAA
>Ga0193721_1000555_pt1 | contig 10665 bp, 11 predicted proteins | sample U2s2metaG_FD_145078 | JGI IMG/M metagenome (GOLD analysis project Ga0193721, IMG submission 145078) | Soil microbial communities from a riparian zone of the East river system, Colorado, United States - U2s2 | ecosystem: Environmental > Terrestrial > Soil > Riparian zone | place: USA: East River...
TCATGACTTCGGACTAAGTTCAGTAGGACGAATATTGCCGGAAATAGTCATCGGAGCATCTCCAACCTACATTAGTACAATGAAGGTTCCATATCAGGCAACAAGTTACCTGGCTGCGGACATAAGAAAGGAAAATAACGGCAATGATATCCGTTCTTCTTACATTTACAAGCTGCCTGGAAAACCTGCTGGAGGTGTGCCGCTATTAACTGGAGGAAAAAGAAAGATTGGCGATAATGTCTTTGCTTCCACTCACAGAATTTTGATAGGTTTCAAGGCAGTAATTGTTAGTGCACTTAACTTGATGGTAAACAAAGATAAAATATGGAATTGGCATTTTTTTGGTGATCATATCAAAGAATCAAATCCCGACATATATCAAGATCTGATTCAATTAGAAGAACAACTAGGCCAGAAAAATACAATCTGCCAGGTCGTTGTATCAAGGTCTGCAGAGACCTTCAAAAAACTTCGGATAGCTGAATATTTTTACAAAAATAAGATAGCAGTTCTTGATCCCAATAATAAAATCAAAGTAATTTTCATTACCGACCAAAAAGGATACGATTACGCTTGCCGCAGAATTCCACCTTCGGACCTCATTGACTATGTTGTTACGGGAGAAGAATTTGATACATACCAGGGAATGCTGACCTTACGACGTAAATACAATATTAATATAATGTTGAATGATGGAGGACGGCAATTCTCAAATGGTGTAAAAGATGCGGGCCTTCTAGCAGAAGAAAGAGTGACTCTGGAACCATATCCAGGCGAGAATGTAATTCCAGACGTTGAGAAAGTTGACCCTGAATCAATAATGGCCATGGATGGAATCGGCCTAGATGGAAGTGAAATTGAAGGAGCAATAATGATTCATTCGACAGATATTCAAAAAGAAAAAGCAAATGTGTATGCGTATCCACTGGACGAAGCAAAGGTCATTTAGATATTCTAGGTAAGAAAAAACAAGGATTGATCAAGAGAATTTTAGGACAATGAAGATGTATACGAAATACAAGAACAGTACTGCAAATCACAGATCAAAAAGAAATAAACTTCGAATATGCTGATAGCTCATTTCAGAAAATAATAGAATGAGATTTGATACACATTCAAGGTTGATTATGGATAGCGTAGTACTTGTAGTAGTTGTTACATTTGCAGTTTTTCTTAACCTGGGGTACCAGTAACATTTACACTAAACCATTTCGTCAGGTTGCTAGGACTATTGATACATGACAATTTAGCCGTTATCTTATTCTGTCCTTCCTTAATAGTCGTATAGTTAGACATCAAATTGAAAATCCAACTAGAATAATCGCCTTTGCCACCACTACCTGATGCCCCTGCATTCTGATATGGTTTTACATTATTTACTATAACTGCCACTTGACAATTGGCAGTCGGGTTGTCAGTAGAACTGCCATTAATTGGAATTGCTTCGCCAATCTTTATTTTTTGTCCATCAGTTGGTGACGTTATCTTTACTCCAATTTCAGGCTGCTTTACTTGTGGCTGAGAAGGTGTAAAAGGAGAACTCTGTGCAAAAACAACATTCCCAACAATACTTACAACTACTAATCCAAAAACCATGGGAAATAGGCTTGTATAATTCATGACAAACAACTAAATTTAGAACTTCATTGGCTATATAGATATCTATTGCCTCTAATACGTCACTACATTTTCGTAGAGAATGAAATCGGCTCAGATGGTTATTTAATCAATAAGAGGCATCATGTATATTTCTATAGTATGAGTACCGCAAAAAAGAATCCATTAAAACGGGATCAGGCACTTAACGACGCCACTGGTGGACAATTTGGAGAAGAATCTTCATCTCTCCCTCAACCTGACACTCTAGATATTGAAAATGGATCACGCAAAAAAGCCACACGAGAACTATCAAGAAATATCGAATAGTTCTCATCAATTGTTGAGGCTCTAAAGCAGAAGCAAGGCATTTCAGATAGAATTCTGTTCGCCAAGTATCACCCATAATTGTTACTAATAATTATACAGATCTGATCTTGAACTCTTAATCGACCCCTAAAGAATCATTATTACCGTTATTGTAAAAATTACAACCAAATTTTTGTAAAACAATTGCAGAATCTATAATATGTTGCTGGCTATCACGAATTTCAAAACGGTTCTGTATGAACAACTACTCTCGCAGCTCCGGTTTCTTTCATAATACTATCTTGAACAGATGTTGAGATTTTGTGAGCCTCCTCAACCGAAGTAACAGTTTTTTCTGTCGCGGCTTTAATGATTATGGTAAGCGTGACATGTTGTTCTCCATTGACGTCGACAATTCCGATATCTTGACAATCCATCACACCCTCTGTCTTAAGACATAATTTACGAATATTTTCTGTGGTGTATGGACTTGGTTCCTTTTCAACCCCCATCACCTCTGTGTCATCCGTACTTTCAGTTTCTATATGAGTTGTTATGTCTTTTACCTGCGGAATTTCGGTTTTAATTCTTGCTTCGAAGGATTCCACAATATTGTGTGCGGCTTTCAAGTCTAGACGTCTATCCACTTGCACATCAAGATAAAGATGAAGAGGCTGCCATATTTCGCTCATATCCGAATCATGATTTCTTGAATCGGAAGAGACATCATGATCATCTTTAGTTTTTGGTTTTTGGTTTTTTCCCAAAAAAGGGGGGGAAGCCGACGACACGATTCTAGAGAGATATAGAGAGTGAATGTTCCTTATTCCATCTGTTTCTGCTGCAATAAGCCTAATTCTATCGGTAAGCGTCTCTGTGGATGATTCAATCGCATCTACGTGCACCAATACATCACAATTCGGCATGATTTCCCTTATCCTATTTTCGACAGTAGTGGCAATTCTATGAGCTTTATCATGAGTACATGTACGTGGAACCTCTATATGCAAATCAACAGACATCGAGGTTCCCATGTTCCTAATGCGGATATCATGTGCTTTGGTAACCCCATCTAATCCTGATATCGATTCTAACAGAAGATGATACATTCCTTTTGGTGCTTTGTCCAATAAAACATCTAGAGTTCTCCTTCCAAGACCTAAAGATGTATAAATGATCATCCCGGCTATTACGAGGGCAGCGTAAGCATCAGCATTTGGAATATGAAATATTGAAACGGAGATTAATCCGATGATAACTATCGATGATGAAAGCATGTCTGCTCTAAAGTGAAGAGCATCTGCTTCCAATGCTTGGCTGCCGTATTTCCTCGCAGTCCTGTAGAGTGCCTTTGAACGCCCTAGGTCGACAACAACAGAAAGGAACATAATAACAAATGAAAATATTGTAATTTCCGGATGAATATTCTTGAACAATATCCTATCTATGCCTTCATAAAAAATCCACCCGGCAACTGCGAAAAGGAGAATTATCGCCACAAAACTTGAAAGACTTTCAAATTTCGCATACCCAAACGTATATCTCGCGTCTGGAGGTCTTATTACAATTTGTATTGCATACAGTGTCATAAATGCCGCTATGACATCAAGTCCAGAGTGCATTCCTTCAGATAGTATTCCGAGACTGTTCGTAGAATATCCAATCATAAGTTTAATTGAGGCTAGACCTACAGAAGCTATCACTGAGGTTATTGCAACTTTGCGCTTATCCTTATATGCATTAATACCCTGTAAATTATTTAAAAATCCTTTCCTGTTATCTTCATCATTGTACTTCCTACGAACCTCTTTGTTATGATCTTTTACCACAATCAAATAGGAAATGTATTGACTATGTTATATAGATTAATTATAAGAAAACTGATAACTAATAACTTAGATTTTCATATAAGAACGCATTCCAATCTGAAAATATTGTAAAATTGGCTGTTACGATAGAGACTGTTGGAGGAGCTACCAGAACTAGAATCAAACCAGTGTTGTGCTAAATATTCGTTGTGCTTCATCGATATCAGCTCTCACGGGTGAAATTGTTTATTCTCAAGGGATTCCAAACAATGAGGACAAATGTAAGATATCGGAAGCATTCATTGTAGATTGTAATAAGGAATATGTCCTACGGTATACAGCTACTGACAGCAGCCGCTATTCCAATACATTGATTCTGTTTAGCAAATTGTTCAGTTTTACAAACTAGAAAGATGTTGATTAAGGTTTCACTATAACACACACCTTATCTGTATGTAAGGATCGAACCCTAATCACAACAGATTAGATCAGTCCTCACAGTTGATATTCCTCCCACTATCGGTTAACCGTATCCTATTCTCGTCAATGCGACCAACAAACTCTAGCTGCGGTTCTTCTTCCATTGAATATCCCCTTACATGTGATATTACATCATGTAAGGTAAAATTATTTGTAGATTTTCTCCATATTTGTTCAATTGTAAAAACATTAGGTCTACCATCCTCGTTAACCTCTCTATCTTTCTTACATAATTCTTTAAAGAAATTTCGTCTCATAATACGTCCATCATTATCAGGATCGTCTGCTGCGGGTGCATGACTCATACGTTTTATTACTTACTATCAGATTAATAAAACAGTGGGAAACATTCATTTGGGAAAGTTAATTCAAGAGTGGGTAAGTATTATCAACGACCAAAATATTTGACTCCACGACACCTGCGACCTGCAACACATTAGTCATTCCAGTTAGTTTAGTTACTCACCAGTGATTCAATGAATACTGATAACAGCTATACAACCCAATTTCATATGTTATTGCTCAAGAGCTGCGGTGTGCCAGCTTTACTATTTCATAGACTCTACAAGGAGCTACAAGAGCGATAAAATTAGTTATTAAATAGTTATTAAATGGAATAAGGATAGTATACTATGTTGTTCCCTTTATTTCGACGCTAGCTTTTAATGCCTCAAGAAGATCTTTGCTAACAGCTTTCTCCTTGGGAGCTGTTGAGACAAATGTCTTGCCCTTAATTTTTGCATCAATGAGTTTTTCGAGTTCTTTCACGTAGTTATCAGAATAATCACCTATGTCAAATTGTTTCTTACTATATTTCTGTACTAGAAGTTGACCCAAAGATATTTCTTGAGGGTCAAGCTTTGATTGTTTTGATTGGGCAATTTCTGGGATTTCATCAACAGGTCTGATTTCGTCTAGGTATTTTAACATGTGCATAACTATGCCTCTCTGATATGGTCGTAATGCAACCAAATTTTCCCTATCTTTTAGAACTACTTTACCAATAGCTATTTTCTTACTGTCCTTTAGAATTTTTACTAGTAGGGAATAGGCCTTATCATTTGCACTTTTGGGATCGGGGGCAACATAATAGCTCTTGTCAACAAAAATTGGATCCAATTCTTTGTTGTCAACAAATTCTTTAATGTCGATACTCTTCGTAGTCTTTATTTTTATTTTATCTAAATCTTCCTTTTCGATTATAACATAATTATCCTTTTCTACCTCATAGCCTTTCTTTATTTCGGTATACGGAACTTCTCTATCTTCAACTGGACACCATTTTTTATATTTAATTCTGTGTCCGTTTGCACAAAGTTGGTTAAAGGAATATTCGTTTTCTTCAGTAGCAGGATAAAGACTCACAGGTATATTAACAAGCCCAAACGATATATTGCCTTTCCACATTGACCTCGCCATAAAGTTCTAAGTACTTATGTATTTCATCTCATATAATCTATAGAGTAAAGTGTTATGTTACAACGTTCTGGCCAACATGTTTCCAATTTGGATGAAACAACAAGGGTTGTAAACGTCGACCTAGAAGCCAAATATTTTGGAAGAACCAAAAGTGAGTTTAAGATTACAATTAAGTTATATTGAGATATGCATTCTCTTTGTAATGTTGGTATGGCCAGATGATATAATCTCACAGCTTTCCGGTGAAAAATACATCAATGTGGAAACATATAGAAAAAATGGTCGTATCGTCAATACTACTGTTTGGTTTATAGATTTCAGAGGCAGGATTTATTTTAGAACTGACCCCAATTCAGGGAAGGTCGGGCGCATAAAAAATAATCCCAATGTAAGAATTGCACCCTCTGATATTCGCGGTCATGTAAAGGGGAAGCCGATTGAGGGGGTAGCAAATATCCAAAATGATACGGAATATGAAACAATCAATTCGATGTTAAACAAAAAATATGGGTTTATGGGAGTTCTTGTTAGGCTAATGTATAAGCTTCGTAACATTAAGCCAATGATTGTGTCTGTTCAATTGCTTGATCCCACGAATAAAAGAGATCAATAGCGACGAGTTATATCGGTCTGGTAAATTTCTCTATAATCAGTTTGTGCTGCGGATACATTTTTGCAAGTATATCTCTGTCCCCTAGCTTCCAATCATGACAATTAAATCCTGGGGATACAGTGCAACCAACCAAAGCATAAGAATTGGGGTCCTTAACGGATGCCGCAAACCAAGACCCTGACTTTACGATTGCCTGAAATGTTTCTCCATTTTCAATATTTGTCCCTAATATGACTTCTTTTAATGTTCCATCTGCTTCTATTATGTGTAGTTTCATACTGCTTCCGGTATAGAAATGCCATATCTCGTCTGATTTCATTTCGTGGAATGATGAAAACTGTTCTCCTACTAGTAAATAGTAAATAGCAGTACAGACATGCCTGGGTCCATCGTATTCTGGTAAGTTTAAAATTGTATCAGACCTGTATGTTTCTACAAAATAACCGCCTTCTGGGTGTCTTTCAAGACTGAGTTTACTGATCCAATATCCTACAACATTCTTCAAGGCAGAGAATAAATACAATGAAACTAATCTATTTAAAGAATGAACTCAAGAAAGGCACATGATTATTAAGACCTTTTCTGATGGTGAGAAAAGAATTAGCAGTACTTGTAAAGGTTGACACCTGGAAACGGCGAAGCAATCCCAATGCTGTTGGACATCCGGAATGATTTGAATGCAAAAAGTTGAAATCATGCAAATGGTAAGCCGGCAACTTACATTCGATCAAGAAGAGCAGTAGATAGATATATAGAATTATTGTCTCATGACTAAACACTAGATAAAATCAAAATCTCATGTTGAATCCAATTAAATGGGATTTTTTTGAACTGATATCCGGGGGAGAGCATTTTGGTGCTTTATTTCTAAGATGCCTTAAATATTATAGTGGATAGCTTCAATATTGTTGCGCTATACTGTAATACCAACCTACTTTCATCTGTTCGATAATATTCGGGAGACTACAATCTTTGTTACCATTTTTATGATAACAATATCCATGTTTTTCATGAGTCCGATAAAGGGACTCATTGTTAATTGATTTTTTCTGTCTCCCATATAAGAAGCTTCTACTGACGGAACTTTTATCCGTCTGCGTGTATTCAAATACTTTTCATGAGAAGTAATATGAATAGACTGAATATACATTCTAATGCTAAAATCAGCTGTTTAGAATTCCAGAATCGGTCACACAATAGCAATATTTTTGGTGGGTTGAAGGGACTGGAATGTGATACGAAGCCTTTGGTTTAACTTAGGAGTGATATGTGGGCTTTACCTTTGAGGTGTCTGGAAGGTGGATCAATATTCGGGCTTCAACATCAATTTTAAGAAAAGTTGCCGATTATGGAAATCTCTCCATTTTCTATCCTAAAGTCATAGGATATCCGATACCAGGAGAATTTGTAGTCACTTCTCTAAGTATAGCAAAACTATTCAGTTTTTAACACTAAATCTATAGATAGAAATGAAATCAAATAGTCACTAGAGATAGGTAGTTTGCCAACACTTGCACATATCATGGACACTTTGTCCGACGATAAATCATTAGCATTATTCAATACTATTGCACTAAATGGTGGAAATAGCACTTTATTGATCAGTACATTGAGTCTCACACGTAAGCAGTATTACTCTAAAATATCTAGAATGATAAAGAATGGATTAGTTAAGAGATCTAATGGCAGATTATCGCTTACTGCATTTGGTAAAATAATCTATCAGGCTCATCTCACCATGGGTCAAGCGATTGAATTTTATTGGAAACTCAAAGCAGTGGATTCTCTTGAAATTACAGACATGCCTGCGGAACGTTACGATGAGATAGTACAGCATATCATGGGTTATGGGGACATGGCAAAGTTCATTACCAAAAGCATAAAGCAAGAAGAATATGCAGCTGCTGTCATGTAATATCGATACCAATAATATCTATCTCAATTTTTAAAGACTCCATCTCTTTTTCTTTCAGAAAATAATCTCAGTTTGCCATTACTGAAAAATCAGGTAGTTATAGATCGGAAAAGTCAGTTTTGGGGGATTAATATCATATCGAATAGGACAAATTCTACCAATATTAGACAAGTGAGATTGTATGGTATAAGGGATACATGACCAAATATACCGTCACTGTCACATGCATAGACATTTACACTATTGCTCCGCCGTTAGCATTTGACCTTTTCGCGGAAGTGAACATTCCCACTGTCACTAACATAGATGTATCCTTTTGAGTCGATTGCAATATCGTGTGGAATCAGAAACTGGTTATCTCCGCAACCCAGAGATCCCCATTTCATTACGAATTGACCATCAGGGGCAAATTTCTGAATCCTTACATTTCTAGTGTCAACTACATATACGTAACCTTTCGAGTCGACTACTATCCCATGATTTTCAATGAACTGGCCGTCTGCGGAGCCTTTTGATCCCCATTTCGTTATAAAGTTACCATCACTGTCAAATTTTTCAATGCGCGAATTATTTCTTCCATCAGTAACATATACCATGTCTTTCGAATCAACAGTTACATCATGTAAGTGAACAAATTGACCATTACCAGATCCGAAAGAGCCCCACATCGTAATGAATTTACCATCGTTATCGAATTTCTGAACCACAGGGTTCTGCTGATCGCTAACGTAAACGTCCCCTTTCGAATTGACCGCTACTCCCCATGCCTTATTAAATTCACTTTTTCCCTTTCCCTTCGTTCCCCACATCGTAATGAATTTGCCGTTACTGTCAAATTTCTGGATGTAATGATTTCCATAATCTGCGACAAAGACGTTACCATTGGCGTCCACAGCTATACTCTCAGGCTCCAAAAATTTACTGGGTCCGGTTCCCAAGGAACCCCACTTTGTGATAAAAGTGCCATTGCTGTCGAATTTCTGAATATCACATCTTTCAGCATCACTTACATACACGTTACCCTTCGAATCAGTTCCAATACCATGCGCATGCAGGAATTGACCATCTCCTGTTCCCTTTGTACCCCAAACTCCAACTAATGTTCCATTGCTGTCAAATTTCTTCACGGCATGAAATCCTGGAAGACTATTAGCCTCACTTATCCCTCGGGAAGTAGAATTTACGGTCTTTGCGATGTATATAGGAGAGCATACACTGTCTTGTTCTTCCGAGGTTTGCGATGTAGCGATATCAAAGTGGACCGATGAAGCGCAATACAACGACAAGGATAGACTTAGAAATAATAGTACTTTATAGCTGGATTTCATGCACATTGCTTTTAACAGAAAGGTGATATTAGTTTTCTCCTGTTTTTAATTTGATATCGTAGAATAGAGAGCGGTGTATCATAATCATAGTATGCTGAGGTTTTTATTATTGTTTCAAGATCTATCCAGATCTCTGGAGAAACAAGATAAGTGATGAGATTTCTCATGGGTTTATCTCCCTAATGCTGAGATTCATAAAATCCCATGTCAAATTGTCTGATCTGAAAGTAGCTATAGGACCTGCGTTAGTGACCACATAGTCTTTATCTCTGCCGCATGGTGCACTGTTAAACTCATTGTCATCAGACTTGGAGTACCATCCACCATCGTCGACCAAGTCAGTCACTTTTATCCAATAATTTGTATTAGTGTTATCTATGTATGATTCCAACTTCACTGCTGTGTCATTATTGATATTGTACATTATGACTTTCCACCCTATCCAGCGTCCAACCAGGGGACTAGTTACCTTTTCTGGTCCCTTTTCATCAGTGTATCCGCCAGTGAACCAAAGCTCTTTTTTCCACCCGACGGAGCCTCCTACATAAATCCCTCCGATATATGCGGTAGCTTCGCAAGGTACCTGTGTATTGTGTCTTCCACCTCTGGCATACCAACTCAGGTCTTCATCCTTGACGGTTGAGTTATGGTCAGGAAGTACATCAATAATTTTTGCATAACCTGTGATCTCTACATTCTTCCATTGAGGTAATCCAGGTGGAGTGTTTACATTCATTCTAACGGCTGGACCTGATATCCTCCATCCCCCATCACTCTGTCGAGTAATATTCTGGTTAAAAGTGAGCGAAAAAGCGTTATCGCCGAGAGGCTTACTCATATTCATGAACCATTCTCTTCCTCCTTCTTTTGTGGGATAGATTTCCTTGATTCCAAACTTATCTAGTCCAGATAGTTTAGCGGCAGCTGCTTCTTGATCTATATAGATAGAATATAATTGTTCTATAGCAGAATTTGAAAAGATCAAGGCTAATATGGATAAGGAAATTATTAAAAGTAGTTTAGTATACACAGTAAGTATAATGGTATTAAATTGTCGATATTTATTTGATAACATGTATTTTTAACAACCTGATTGATATTCAGAATTAACCATTTCGAATGGTAGACATCTCATTGATCCGGTCAATATATCCAGAAGGAAATAGAATGTTGGAACGTTTATTCGAAAGTCAGGAA
>Ga0193721_1000557_pt1 | contig 10608 bp, 5 predicted proteins | sample U2s2metaG_FD_145078 | JGI IMG/M metagenome (GOLD analysis project Ga0193721, IMG submission 145078) | Soil microbial communities from a riparian zone of the East river system, Colorado, United States - U2s2 | ecosystem: Environmental > Terrestrial > Soil > Riparian zone | place: USA: East River...
CAACGGGAAGGCGCGAATAGAGGCGCCGGCTTGGGACGGTGCCCCCTACCGAACAACCCTCCTGTTCACCAGCGGGCAACCGCATGTCCTCATAGACTGTCAGGATAGTCCATCGTACGGCACGCGGTTGAAGGAGCTCGCGGTGCAGATGGCCGCAAACCGTCTCTACGCAGAGCTGTACATCGCCACGCGTGCAGAAGCAGTTCTGTCCGGTGAGATGCTCCAGGCGCTAGGCAAAGATGGGGTCGGCCTATTGCTGGTGACGGACAACGGTGCTGTCACCAAACACAGTGCCGCTCGGAACGCGGCCCTCGTAGTAAGCCCGGATCCGACTCTGAAGCTTGGGGACTGCAAACAGGAGACGCAGGCTGCGCTAAGGAAGTTCAACGAGGTGAATCGGAAAGACGGACTGCGCGACATGTGCGATCTGGTTGAGAGGGAGACCAAGAAGCTCGCCCTCAAGGCGTCACGGAAAGGCGTTGTCACGGTCAGTGAGCAGGCAATTGAAGCCATGGACTGGGCAAGCCAGATCAACTACCTCGCGTCTGCTAAGGGCTACGCTCTTGGTCGCCAGGTCCTAATCGATGACAAGCTAAAGAACGACTTCCACTCATTCCGAGGCGCGAGAAACCTTCTTGACCATCCTGTGCGAGGAAAGCGCCAAGATGCCAAGCGCCAAAGGCAATTTGCGGAACGGATGGTCCAGGGGCCACGACTTGTAGCGGAGCTTGTCTCTCTCAGGCGAAGGGTCGGCTAGGGCTCGCCGGCGGCTATGCATCTCGACGCAGTCACTACGTCAGGCAAGCAGTAGGAGGTAGACACGATGGCTCCCAGCTCTCCCACACTGCAATCGCTCGTCAACACCGCAACGACGCAAGACAACCCGATAGACGCGCTTCGTGTTTTCCTCGAGAACGAGGAGCGCCTAGAGACCGCAAAGGAGATCACCAAGATGCGCTTTGCGGGCTACGTACTAGAACTGGGATATGACGCCGCGAAAATCATCACGAGCGATCCCTACAAGATTGCTGTTGGTGGGATCCCGCGAGGGTCGTTCCTAATCATGACTCCGAACAACCCGAAAGGCCTTCCTCCCCACTTCACGCTACTAAGGGTCACCGGAGTCTCACCCACCCCGCTGAGCACTCAAGTACAACAGACATACTTCGAGCTTCACAAGAAGTCGATGCCGGAGCTCGACGTTTGGACGCAGAGCGAGCTCCAGTGGGGCGCGCTCGACTGCGCAGTATTGGGGATGTTTTATGCAGACCCCACGGATACGAGGAGGCTCGCTTTCTCCGGCGACGTCAACAACGTGGTCAGCGCTCATCGCTACAAGGTCTTCGCCCCTGATGAACCGCTACTGAGGCTGATCGTCAACGGTACGGTCAAACCTGAGGACCAGTACGAGATCGGCACGCTCAGGACGATGGAGTGCGGTTTGACTCCAGCGGCAATGCCAGTGCAGATCTGGATGAGAGACTTCAAGGGTTACCGTACCGCCATGTTTGGGAAAACGCGGCTCGGTAAGTCGAATGTTGTGAAGCTGATCGCGCAGGGGATACTGGACGCAACCGTCGACGACAACAGCGTTGGTCAGCTCATCTTCGACATTAACGGCGAATACGCGAACGACAACCCTCAGGACGGCAATGCGTCGCTTCGCTCCGCGCACGCAGTTAGGTGCCAGGTCTACGCGCTAACGCAGCGTCCTGAAACACCATCGAAGGCGCTCCGCCTGAACTTCTACGAACAGCCGGAGTCGTGCATCGAGATACTGGCCTCTCTCCTTCAACAGGACAACAAGACATCCAACTACATCCGCAGCTTCGCCGGAGTGAAGCTCCCGTCGATTGAGTCGATCGGCGCGTTGCCAGATGGCGAGAAGACGCGACCCATCCGCAAGATCCAAATGTACTGGGCGATCCTGAACAAGGCCGGGTTCGGTACAGACGAAAAGCGCCTGAGGGGCCTTGGACTCTTGAGTCCTAACGCCAAGCACTTCTCTCCGCACTTCAACGCAGCCCTCCGAACCGCTGCCTATCAAGCTGTGCGCGGGCCTCAAGCTCAGGTGCCAGACCACCCAGCGGGCCTCGACGAGCTCGTTACGGAGCTTGAGGTGATGGCCCAGTTCCGCCGAGAGGACTCGAACAACGCCACGCTGATGAGCGGCAACAAGCCGATGTTCGACGCCGACGACGCCGCCCTCCTCGAGTTCTTGAACCCCGCATCTGGATCGGGCCCGGTCTTGCTCCGTGCCTACAAGGAATACCACTCATCCCAGGCCAGCGATTTCATCACGGAGATCCTTGCGCTGCTCGACGGGGGAAAGACCGTCATCCTGGATCTTGGTAATGCGACCGATGAAATCCGCCGCTACTTCTCGGACATGTTGTCGAGGGCGGTGTTCATCCATCAGGAGAGAAAGTTCGTCGGCAACAGGCTCGGTCAGCACTTTATCCAACTCACTTTTGAGGAGGCGCACAATCTCTTTCCGGTCGATGACAAGGACTTCACTGGCGTCTACGTCCGGTTCGCCAAAGAGGGGGCGAAGTTTCACATAGGGATGGTCTACTCAACGCAGTCACCTTCGACAATCAACAAGGAGCTGCTGGCACAGACCGAGAACTTCTTCATCGGGCACCTGTCGAGCCAGGACGAGACGAAGGCCTTGTCCCGTGTCCAGGTCGCGTTCGCCGGAATCGAGGAGGATATCCTGCGCGCGAGGACACCAGGCTATATCCGAATGCTCACGCAATCCCACAGGTTCGTCATCCCAATGCAAGCGAAGCTGTTCACAGCTCAGGCAGCGAGCGGCGCTGCAAAGAAGTGAGGTAGGGCATGCCATACGCGCAGGGCTCACGACTACCCGGGGAGGCGGCTTCGAAGCTCGGCCACCTTGCCGTCATTCAGAGCGAGTGGGTGAAGGCGCTCGTTCATGCATTCGAGGTTTCGCCCGCAGCTACCGACGATGTCACCAAGACGACATGGGCACAGTTCGATCCAACGAGCGTCGAGCCTCTACGAAGCGTCTGGGCTGTGGACGGATCGTTCGTGACAGTTGCGTCCGAGGAAGCGCCGCCCAAGGAAGTGTCGTTCGTAAAGACTGCCTTGCTGACGGTCGATCGGGCAAGACTCGATGCGATCGACAAGGAGCATCCTCACCCTCTCCTACTCCAAGACGTTCTGACGGGAAGTGCGGTGTTTCACGCGACCGTCTTTCCGCTGAAGAACGTCCGTACCCCCCTTGGCTCGAACTACGACGCGGTGCGCCATATCGTCCGCGACTCGATGCGGATTGATGAATCGGGCGCCTTCTACGAAACGCTCAAGTGGATTGCCTATCAGAGGTGGAGCGGGACGGGGGGTGCGTCCCCAAGTTTCGCCTGCCCGCATTGCGCCCACGAGCATCCTGGCCTCCCTCGAGACGCCGACGAGGACAAATGCCCCAAATGTCATCACACTGTGTTGCTCACGGACATGATAGGGTTCCATCTCGACATGGATGAGGACAGCGCGCCCGACTCAGTGTCGTCCGCCTACATGCTGGTGATGGAGCATTTGATGCTCTTCACTGCAATACGCCTCCTTTGGCAACACACGGACAAACACATCCTCAGCGATACGCTGTTCATCAAGGACGGCCCACTCTCGCTGAGAAGTCAGTACTCCAAGCTGGTACCGTCAATTCGATCATTCCTCCAATACGCCAAGGACCAGAAGCGCCCGATTCACATCATCGGCCAGGAAAAGAGCGGCGCGTTCTTCGACCACCTTCATTCGGTTGCGCGGTTCGCGCCTCCCCACGCCCGCGGTGAGGATCTGACGTACGCTGTTCTTTCGCATGACTTCGTGCGAAGGGAGGTATACAGGTCGCCAGATCTAGCCAATCCCTATGGGCTGCGCACAAACTGGGGGGAAAAGGTGTACGTGAAGCTCGATCCGGGTACTTACATGGTCCTGAACGCACCGACAGGGAGATACAATCCCTCAGGCTCTTTCCCCACTGCAACCGATCTGATCGGCCTCGATCGGATTCTCGCTACCATACCGAGCTTGGTGAGCCGCAAGCATGAGGGCGCACTCTTCCCTGTGGAGCTGGCCAACGGGATCGCATCAATGTCTAGCTACCCCTCGGCCGCAATTCTGCGGAGGTTCATGGAAGACGCGGCTGGACGCTAGCTAAGGACCCCTAGGTACCGCCTGCTACGCGAGCGAGCTCGAGCCAGGTCGTCACCACCGGGGCGCCAAATGCCGCCGTCGGTGAAGCGCGACGCCGAAGCTCTGCGATGACCGTGGGTGTCAGGCGGGCTCCCCACTGGCTTTGCTCGATTCTTTCAATTGGCAGACACATATACAGGCGACCACCAGGCGAAGGGTAGTCCATCGCAAGGAGGTCTTCCCGGGTGAGGAGCTGCGGCCCCCCAACGACGCGCCAAAGCTCCGCGCTTGCTGCCGTGGATTCGTGAAGTACAACCACATCAGCTGCCAGCTCGCGCGAGTGCAGACCAACGCTTCCTGTTCTACCGTCGGCCCTGAGGTTGTATCGTTGAGTGCTCCTGATCCACTCCAAATGGGCACGGTTCTTAACGTATCCAAGCAAGACCAGCGTGTCCGCGGGCGGCCTTGAGAGAAAGCCAGCTGCAGGAACTCCCACTTTCGTTCTAGTGCTGACATCAAAGGCTGCTGACTCCCAGTACCTACCCCTTTCATGTTGGGTGACCTGCGACGCTATATGAAAGAGCACCGCGGCCAGAAAGTCTCTAAGCGGACCTTCGCCCTCCGCCGCCCCCAGGTCACTCGGCCGCAGGGGAAATGCACCTAGACCAGGAAGGATTTCGTGATACTCTTCGCAGGTTTCGCCTTCAGTACCAGGATACAAGACGTACGCTCCCGCGGAGCGCCTGATGGCATCCCGATAGGCGTGCATCTTGAGAAGGTCATCGCGCTTCGCTCCCTTGCGAACGTCGGCAACTGATGCCTCTTCCGCAACAACATCCACCGTAGTCTCTGGGACATCCGGACTACCGAGGATCTCAAGGACATCCTCAACGCGATACTTCGCATCGAAATGGAGCCAGACAGGCTCAAAGCGCCCCGGGATTCCATCCTCCATCCTGACACACAAAGAGCAGTCCGGTTGCATGGGCCTACTCCAGGAGCCACCACTCGGACCTGCTCCGAATCTCCTGTTGAACCACAGTTCCACACGCAATCGGCGCCCCAGTCTCTCCACTCGTCCACTCAGGACCCTCTGGCGGCCGCGACGAAGAGCGAGAGTGAGGCCGTCATCCCCCTCTTCAACAAGGTCGGCTAGGCTGAATGGCTCGCTACAGAGATCCGCTACCCCTCGGGCCAACTGGAAGAATGCCCAATACTCGTAGAGTGCTGCGACATCCCGCTGGCCAGCTCCATATACATCCTCACCCCCGATCCATGACAGCTGCGCCGCGAGCTCGCACTCAAGGTAGGACCTGAAGAGGTCTCGATAGCCGGCCCGCTTCTGCAAGACCTGGTTGCTGACCGGAAACTGATTCATTGCGCCCAACTCGCGGAACAACTCTTCGGAAAGCAGCGCACTGAGCCGGTCCCCGACGTCTTTGGTCTCTCTAAGGCCACGCTCGGTGATTGTGCTTTCCGGGAGGACCGAAAGCCGCTCGTGGATCGCCCCTACGAGATCTCTCCAGCGCGTGAGCGCAAACTTCACGAATCTGTTTGGGGTGTTGTCAACCGTCGCCTCTGTCCGAGAGACTCGAACCCTCGCGGGCAGAGTGGCAAAAGGGAGGCCCGGGACGGCCGAAGCGACGCGTGGGCCGGAAGCCGCAAGTTCGCGCGCGACCCGAGAGTTGGCTCGGATTCCTGCTCCCGGGCGCCGGAACTCCTCCTCATCAACCCACGAGACGAACGGCTGGGTCAGGACTTTGTGAATCGCAGCTTCAAATGACTCTCCCGCGATGAGGCTTTTCAAAAATGCGAATCGCTGATAGAGTGTTGGTGCATCACGAGATTGCTCTACAGCGAACCTGAGCTCCGACGCGGCAAACCGTTCCATCAGTACTTCTGTCACTTCACTCGCGATGTCGCGAAGCATCCAACGGTAGTGCTGCAGGTAGTCGAGCTTCCGGGACCGCACTTCGAGTGACACCCGCCCCACGGGGACGCCGTCGGCTGACACCAACACCGGCAGCAGTCCTGTATAGAGACCGGCACGCAGGCGGCCTGCTTGTCCACTCTCATCGTCCGCGATGAAGATCTCAGGCCTGTCTGTGCTGATTGGACCGTTATGATCAGAGAGTGAGAACAGGTAGCGGTACTCCATGCCCTCGAGAAGTTGAACCGGCTCGAGTACGGGGTCTCGCTCCAGGTCACCCCGGAGGTCAATGAGGGGCGAAGGACTCTGATCCCTTTTGTCACGTGGCAAGAGCGCGATACGGATGGTGCCCTTGGGCCTGAGGTCCAGGCCAGCAAGAGGCAACTCAACCCGCTCGACTGAGGGCAGAGGGATCTACTCCGTGAAGCTTGTGAACTGGTTTGCGCGGAGATTCAACATCATTCGCCGCACCTTATCGAACGACGATTGCAGGCGAGCGTCCTGGGCAGGGTGTGCCAAGGGATCAAACTGAGGCGCCTTGTCTCCCCTTGCAGACCCCTCGTCGAACGAAAGGTCGAAGCAGAACCGCCCAAGAGCTGCCAGAACAGACTCGATTCGGCGCCGGGAACCGTGAACCCGCGGCAAGACCTTCTGCATGACTTGGTAGTCAAGCGCATGCACCGGATCGCCGTCACCAGCAGCTGCCAGCATTGCCGCAAACCTGACTGCTTCGTAGAACACTCTATGGCCGAATTCAAAACCCGCCTCGGACAGAAGTGTGTGAACGCGAAGCAGCTCGCCCTTGAAGGTTTCCAGCCCTGGCGCCGGATTGTTCAGGTGCCATTCGTCATCCGATGTGATCGCCAGGAAGCCTCGGACCAGCTCTGTCTCGCCGGGCTCACACGGCTTAGGCTTCCGGTGGTCCTCAGAGAGACTGTCGGTAGTGACTCTGAATTCAAAAGTATTGGCGCGATCGAGCACCTTCGGCGAGAACATGTATGTCGTCTCGTCAACGTTGACGGTCCCCACAACCAGGAGGTTCCTAGGCAGTGGCACGTGCGAACTGCCCCCTGCTTTTATTCGCCAGCGACCATCGGTGTTCCCAAGATTAGGCAAGCACGGGTACTCCGACTCCATGCCCGACAAAACGTCCGCAAAGTATCGTTCCACGTGGGCCAGATTCATTTCATCAAGCAGCAAGAGGTGCGGATCGTCGGGGTGCTCGCATGCCTGGAGCATGAAAGCCAGCGCATCCGGTACGTGCCAACCAGCTCGCCCGTCGAGCGCTGGCTGTAGAGCATCAGGGTAGCCGAACAACGCCTCGGCACCCGTCCAGTCAGGCCGAACAGGCACGGGGAGGCTGTGCCCGAGCCACTCGCCGAACCGGAGTGCAAGCTGGGTCTTGCCCGAGCCGGAGAGTCCCGTGAGGATCACGAAGCGCTTTGTCGCGAGGCTCGCGACAAAGGACCGGACCACCTCGGCGTGGTGCGGGCCGAAAGTCACGCCGCTACCCTGAAGTGCTTGGCTAACCGATTCAGACACTGCCGCTAGGTCGAGTCGAGCTACGATAGGGACCGAGCGTTTGTTCGGCAGGCGAAGTAAAGCCTGGGCCTGTTGCTCAGTCGCCTGCTTCAAGGCAGCCAGGCCGTCTAGAATCCCGCGCCCTGCGACACCCCGATAGGCGTTGTCGAGAATCGAGACAAGCTCTTTCGGCGCCGGAGTGAGATAGTGACCCTGGTTGAGAGCGCCTTCCTTACTGTAAAACAGATGACGGTCGCCTTGAGTAATCAACTGCAGAAGCTGTTTGCGGTAAGGAGGGCCGAAGAAGACATCGCGTGAGAGTGGCGGCTCGAGTCGTCGAAAGTCCGACAGTCGCACCAGGTATGATGGTCCCTCGCTCCACTCCGTATCGGGCACGCCGTCGAACTTCTCGAAGGAGCCAGCGGCTCGGGAAACGCCGACGAACCCGGTGTTATCCGTGAGGTGCAGAACGATGTCACCGGGCTTGACCTCTCGCATGAATCGATAGATGTCCCCTCCGCGCTTGTCTCTCTGGGGCGACCAAAGCGCGGCCCCCAACGCATACTGTCCTTCCTCTCGGTCCGGACGGCCTTGCACAATTGTCTTTTCAATCCAGCAGCGCGGATCGCCACCGCTTTCGTCGTCCTCCTCATCGTCACTGGCTTCTCGCTTCCACCGGGGCTCGAAGTTTGGATCATAGAAGTCGAGATCCGGACGTCCGGTGCGAGCTGCAAGGGCTTGGCGGATCGCCTCCAAGGCCTCGTCCGTGTCTTGCGGAAGCTGCGGAACCACGTTCCCTAGCACCTCAACAATCCTCTCGCGGTCCGTGTCACTTGCGATCCGCTGGAAGGCCGCGGGGAACAGCAGATGGAGAAGGACATTCCGGGCACCGGCGCTGCTCTGCACTTCACGTTTCACCCTGTCCGCCAAGTCCTTGCACTCGGAAGCACTGTCGAGGTTGACTCCCCCCGCGCGGGCCTCCTGCGCGAACTTGAGGAAGAAACCCAGCTGCCACGGCATGTGCTGTTGGTACGACCTACCAGCATGTCCGATACCACCAGCCTCGAAGGCCTTGATCACGCCAGCGACATCGGCCGACCCCGAGTCGAGCGTCCACCCTAGCACTTTGGTAAGGTTCGAGGTCTTCGTTTCCTTGGTGGTCCGTGCAGGGAAGAGGTAGTAAAAGGCCAGGACGTCACACGCCACCTTTTGGGCGTCAGGTGGCAATCCGCTGAGTTGGTCGTGCCACTTTTCGAAGAATGTCCGTTCGCCAAGGTCGGACCTACCGATGAAGGCATCCCAGAGAACAGTGAGGGCTTGCGGAGTCCAAGCGCGAGATTGTGGCCAGAGCAGGGATCGTCCCTCGCCGAGACACCGGCGACGGAAGGCGTTTGCTGCTTCGTAGATGGCTTCCTTGCCTGCTCTGACGGCCATGGATTGCTCCGCGTCCGCGGTTCGGGTTGGTGACCCAAGCTGAGGCTCGGGGGCGTAATCGGCAACTCCAAGCACTCCGGAGCCTAGTCGAAGCACGTCAGGACCGAAATTACTCGAGCGGCCAACCTGCTTCGGCGGCGCCGGGCCTTGACTTCTCCCCGCTGATGCGCGCATAATCCCCCACGCGCAGAACACCCCCCGAAGAGCGCGACTCTTCGGGGGGTGTGTCCTTTTGGGTCCTCAACGTAGCGCTGTTCACCAGGCAGTCGCCGACATCCGCGCCAAGGCCAAGGAGCTGCGTGAGTCCTTCCGCGCCGAGAGCCCCGCGTGCGCCCTCGAGTGGGCGGCGACCAAGCTCGAAACCGCACTCATCTCTGAGGCCGATCGCATCGTGTACCTCCCTGAGGCCGCGAGGATCTCGGGGTACGTCGAGGGCCACCTCGCGAGGCTCGTGAGGAGGGGCCAGATCCCCGACATGCGGCCCCCCGGCTCCCGCGGCCGCATCAAGGTCCGTGTGGCCGATCTTCCCACCAAGCCGGGCCGCAAGCATACTCCCCCTGCGGACGTACACGATCTCGCCAGCCGCCTCTTTAAGAGAGGCAAGGAGGCCTAATGGCCACCCCGAAGCGCTGGTCGAGAACCGTGGGCACCCGGCGGGGAAATCGCATCCGGGTTTACGAGCGTGACCCAGGCGGCAAGCTGTACGCGGCCTTCTGGGACCCGGAGCGACACAAGTACACGCAGACCGGCCTCGGCCACCGCGACCACGAGCGCGCCCTACGTGATGTAGGCGAGCTCGTGCGACTACGGGAGTCGGGCGACGATCTGTCTGGACCCCTCCTGCTGGGCACCATGGTCGCGCGTTACCTCGCGGAAAGTATCCACACGCGCGACGGCTCTTTGAAAACTGCTCAGTACATGAAGGGGTGCGCGCAGTTCGCCACGTACCTGATCGAGTGGTTTGGCGCCGAGACGCCGGTGTCGCAGCTGACGCCGGACCGGATGCCCGAGTACGCCGCGGCGCGACGGTCGGGCAAGATCAGTGGCCGGCCGGTTGGACAAACGGCCGTACACACGGACTTGAAGCTGCTCAAGTCGATGATGACGTGGGCGACCATGGTCTACGAGAACGGCCGCCCGCTGCTCGATCGCAACCCGCTGATCGGGTTCGTTGTGCCGAAAGAGCCAAACCCGAACCGGCCCGTGGTGGACGACGAGATTGTCGAGAAGCTCCTCGCCGTGGCGGAGCGGGTCAGCCCGCTGCTGCCCCTGCTCATCAAGCTGATGAATTGGACGGGCAGGCGGCTCGGCAGTGTGCTGAACCTGCGGTGGGACGACTTTGATTTCGATAACAAGATGATCCGCTGGCGGGCGGAGCACGACAAAAAGCGCAAGACCTGGGTGGTCGCGATGCCGAAGGAAGTGGAGCGGGTGCTGCTCGAGTTTCGCGCGAAGCACGGCGTGATCGGGAGCGCGCTGGTGTTTCCAATGAAGAACGACCCGAACAAAGCGGTCCGCCGGCATCTCGCGGCGGACTGGCTGAAACGGGCCTACCGCTACGC
>Ga0193721_1000558_pt1 | contig 10606 bp, 9 predicted proteins | sample U2s2metaG_FD_145078 | JGI IMG/M metagenome (GOLD analysis project Ga0193721, IMG submission 145078) | Soil microbial communities from a riparian zone of the East river system, Colorado, United States - U2s2 | ecosystem: Environmental > Terrestrial > Soil > Riparian zone | place: USA: East River...
GCGGCAATGATCGTGAGCAGCGCTAACAGCAACCCGGCATCGAGAGCTAAACTGGCTAACCTATACATGAAAGGCGTGAGCGTTAGCACGCCGACTACCACAGCGAAGTAGCAGACAAACGCGATAACGGCGAGTGATCCCAACGCGACCATGCTACCTCGTGAAGTCATTACATCTAGCGAGGATTAGATGGAATTTTGCGGCCTAATCCGGTTATAGATCGGCGACTGGCGGGGGAACGATGCATATGTGCACTTTATTTGTCGGGCGATTGAGGTCAATCCACTTGCCTCAAAAGCGTTAGCGTTGAGGGAAGCGTCCAACGTTAATGGGCAACACTATTGGATGCACTAGCTGGGACCGTAATCGCCACTACCTTCAGCAAAGAGATTCAGCTGCGACCGCTCTTGCTCCGACGAGATTTTCTCTGTCTCCGATGGCAATGGAAGTTCATAACCGAGACGCTGGGCAAGACGCTGCGCCGTTTCCGGCGCGAAGCCTTCGAAATGGTTGCTGACGAAGGCCCAGACGTTGCGAACTTCGCCGAGATGCCGCTCGATTTTTAGGGCCCAGCTTTCCAAGGCGGCTTCGCGTTTCCAAAGAAGCTTGTCGTAGCGGTGAACAAATTTGCCGCCGCCATCATATTTGGTCGCGTAATCGCCGAGCAAACGCAGATAAAGAAAATCGGTTGTCCGCGGCAAAAATTCGAACGGCGCAAGATTGCGTTCATTGAGCGGACTGGTGTCGGCCCAAACCCAACAGATGCGATATTGTTCCAACATCCGGATGATTTGTGGCCGGTGCCAGCCGGGGTGACGAAATTCAATGGCAAACCGGAAACCTTTCGGAAGTTGGACAAGAAACTTTCGCAAAATCTGTCTCCCATCCTTGGGCGTGAAAGATGGCGGCAGTTGAATCAACACAACCTGGAGCTTCGATTCGAGCGGCTCGATTGCGCGGAGAAACGCGTTGAATTCGGCGGAGCAATCGCGCAACCGGCAGACATGGGTGATTTCGCGCGGAAGTTTGCAACTGAAACGAAACGACGCTGGAGTGACGTCGACCCAGCGGCGGACTGCGTTTTCCGCCGGCACACAGTAAAAGGTCGAATCGATTTCAACCGCGGGAAAATAGCGGGCATAAAATTCGAGCCATTGGGAATCGGGCAGTTCCGCAGGATAAAAACTTCCGCGCCATTCCGGGAAACTCCACGCGCAGGCGCCGATTCGAATTTTTTGTTGGTCGGTAAGGTTCAAATCCAGGGGAAATCTAATCTAAATAGGAACGCGGGGGAAGATGTCGATCTTGTCCGCCGGACAGGGTGAACTCAGGCTGCGGCGAGCACTTTGAACGACGCGAAAACAGTGAGGTTTCACTTGTGGCCCAACTTGACGGAGGTGATAACTCAATTACCCTGCCAGTCCCGATGAAGTTCCGAGTTCTCCCGTGGTTTTTGCTGCTCGCGCTCGGCCTGTTTTTGATTCAAACGGCCGATGGTGCGGTCGTTTTTCGGCCAGGTGAAAAAGCAAAGTATGTCCCGCCCGGCGAAGAGGAACTGAACGGGAACGCGGCCGAACTTTTTGAAATCGGAAAGAAGGCCGAAAAGGACGGCAATCCAAGGCGAGCCATTCGCGCCTATCGTCAACTTGTCCGCAAGTATCCGCGCGATGCGCTGGCCGCGGGAGCCGCTTTTCGAGGTGCGGAATTGTACGAGCAGGTGCGTTTATTTCTGGAAGCGGCGGGGACGTATCGGCTGGTGGTGACAAATTACCCTACCAGTCCGCATTTTCTCGAAGCGATCGAAGCACAATTCCGGATCGGAGAAATGTATCTGGCCGGGAAAAAACTGAAAGTGCTCGGTATTCCTATGGCCACTTCGATGGATCGCGCGGTAGAAATTTTTGCGGCCGTGATTCGGACCGCGCCCTACGGCAAATACACCGCGCGGGCACAATTCGACATTGGTCTGGCCCGCGAAAAACAGGGAGCGAACGACGCCGCTCTCCAGGCCTATGCGGCGGTGATAGAGAAATTTTCAAACGATCCGGTGGCGGCGGACGCGCAATATCAAATTGGTTACATCTGGTTCACTGCCGCACGCGCTGGGACCAAGGACATCGCGGCAACCAACAACGCCCGAACTGCATTCCAGGATTTCTTGTTTCGTTATCCCAACAGCGAAAAAGCAGCCCAAGCGCGCGCCAATCTTCAGCAATTGGAACACAAGGCGACCAGCAGCTCATTCGATGTCGCGCGCTATTACGACAAACAGAAAGCCTACCGCGCGGCGGTTATTTATTACAACGAAGTGATTCGGCAGCAGCCGGGATCGGTCGAAAGCGAAAAAGCGAAAAAACGGATCGATCAATTGCGGGCAAAGCTCGGTGACAAGGTGCTTCAGCCGTTACAAGAAGCGGAAGCGGAAAAAAAGAAAGCCGCTGAGCAGGAGAAAGCGAAGAGAGCCGGGCAGAGCGCGCCTGGTCCGAATTCCGCGCCGATATTGCCGCCCGATTTGGATAGCGCACTTCCGCCGCCGCCTTCGACATCGCTGGACACAACTTTGGCTCCCGCGTCTTCGAGCGAGCCGGCAAGCAGCGCCACGCCCGAACCGTCGAGCACATCGCAAGAAGGCGCGCCGCCTTCGCGACCTGAAGATTCCGGTTCTTCTGAAGCCACGGCTTCGCCGACGCCGTGAAGAATTCGATTGCGGCGGCGTTAGCCTGCCTCAGTTTGAGCGGTTGCCTTGGCTACCACATCGGACCCGCCAAGCCATATTATCTTCGCGACGTTCACACGATCGCGATCCCGACTTTCGTCAATAAAACGCTCTTGCCCCGGGTGGAAGTGCTCGTGACCGATACCGTGATCAAACAATTTCAACAGGACGGTACTTTTCGAATTGGGAATGGCGACTCTGCGGACGCAACCTTGAAAGGTGAGATCATTCGCATCAGCAGATCGCCGGCGCGTTCGGTGACCGGAAATGTTTTGGCGACGAGCGAATTTAATATGTCCATGCGCGTGAGATACAGACTGGTAGGTCCGGACGGCAAACCGCTCGGCCCTTTTAGCGAGGTTGTCGGAACGACCAGTTTCTTCGTCGGAACGGACGTAACCACCGATGAGCGTCAGGCACTACCTCTGGCCTCAGAAGAATTGGCCATCCGGCTTGTCGCCCAGCTGAGCGAAGGCTGGTGAGGTGGGATGAAAGGGGAAGAGAAACTTTGGGAAATTCTCAACGATAAACTCGAAACGCTCCGCGCGAGCAGTCGTTTACCCGAAGCCATTCGTGTCGCCGAAACTTTGCTCGAACTGGCCAAGCGCACTTTTGGCGAGGACGACAACACGCTGGCGTTGAGTTACGAAAAACTAGGGCAGCTTCTCGACCAAAGTGGTGACCGCGCCAAAGCCAAACCCTACCTGCTAAAGGCGCACGGTGTTCTGGAAAAAGCCCAACCACCAAACCAGCGGATGCTTTACCAGTCGGCGCGGCGGCTCGCTTTCTTGTGCGATAACCTCGGTCAACAGGAAGAAGCGATCCGGTATTACGAGAAAGCGATCGCGGCCGGCGCGCAACTGGACGACCTGTCCTATGCGGATCTGGGGACAATGCTTAACAACGTCGCCCTCATTTTCAGGAAATCAGGCCGGCAGAAAGCGGCGGAGCCGTACTACCTGCATGCCCTTCAGATTTACGAGAAGCAACTCGGACCGCAGCACGCCGACGTCGCGTCGGTGCTGAATAATCTCGCGGTCTTTTACACCAACGAGAAGCGTTACGCCGAAGCCGAGAAAACTCATCTGCGTGCGCTCGGAATTAGAGAAAAAGTGCTGCCGCCAACGCATCCCGACATCGCTCAATCAAAATGCAACCTGGCGGTGGTTTATCATTCCCGCGGCGATTATCCGAAAGCAGCCGAGCTTTATCGGGCGTCGCTCAAGAGTTGGGAAGAAGCGACCGACAAGCCGCCGGAAGATTACGAAATCGTCGCTGCTAATTATGCCGATCTGCTGCGTTCGTTAGGCAAAGCCCGGAAAGCGCACCAACTCGAAGCACGGGCGCGCAAACGGCGGCGCGGTTAAGTCGCGGCGCAAGATCGACATCTGCTTTCCTCTCACTCTTCTTCTTCGCCTGCTTGAGACTTGTCGGACCAAGATTAAGAGGAAGATGAAGACCCCTATGCCGACAAGTTTTCACGTTGCGCCAGCACGCACTCTGCGCATGGTAGTTGCCCTCGCTCGCTCACGTGGCGGAATTGGCAGACGCGTACGGCTCAGGACCGTATGGGGCAACCCGTGGAGGTTCGAGTCCTCTCGTGAGCAATTTGCTCGACGATCAGACGCTCTTGCATTGTAACGTCAACCGCAAATAACCAAGATGCAGTTCCGTCTCTATATCCACATTGGACTCTGGTGCGCGCTGTTCGCGGTCTTTTTCGCCTTTGGTATACGGATTGCCGGGCCCGCCCTCGTAGAAAATCACATCGGTCCGGTCGAAGTGAATCGATCGATCGATGCTTACATTCTGGCTTTGAGCGGCATCGAACACGGTTCGGAGAAACTTCCAGACGTCTTCGGTAGGTTGCCGAAAGCGGGACCGCTCATAATTGTTGTGCGCAAGGACAACTCTCAAAGTGAGTTTCTTGGGATGATGATTGGCTACATTTCATGGCCACGGGAAATTAAGTTGATTAAAGTAGCAACGCCAACTGCCGAAAAAGAGCTAGCTGGTATCAATCCCGATTCAATTTCAGGACTGGTTTTCTGCTTGATGGATCCCCCGGCTTGGTTAGGAAAGCCAATCCGGCTAGGTTCCAGCATCTTTCTGGTCCCATCACCGAAGACTGGATGATGACGCTACTTGGACTATCCGCCGCTTACCTCACGATCTTTATCGCTGGATTTGGCGTTACGCTGCTAGTTTTCGCCAAAGCGGGTCGTCTCAATCTGGTAGAGTGTAGTTGCCTGTCGTGGTTGCTGGGCAGCGGCGCCGTTTCTTTGCTCATATGGCTTTGCGGCACATTTTGTTCCGGCCTGCTCTTGCAGATGGCGGTCACAATCGCGTGTCTAGCTCTTGGAATATCAGGATGGAGGATCAAACAAAAGCTAGGCAGCAAGTTCGCTTTGCCATTGCCGACAAACGTGATCGAGTGGCTGCTAACCAGCCTTCTCCTAGTGGAGATTATTCTATTCTTCTATGTCTCGTTTAAGCATACCCTTGGCTGGGACGGATTGCTCAACTGGGAAATCAAAGCTCGTTACGCGTTTCTTAGTGGCGGGGTAATTCCAGGATCGTACTACTCAGACCCTGGACGGGCGTTTAGCCATCCCGAATATCCGCTGGGGATCCCGTTCACAGAGCTCTGGCTCTACTTGTGGATGGGCGAACCGCACCAATTTTGGGTCAAGACAATTTTCCCTCTATTCTACGCCGCCGGCGCGCTTCTCCTTGCGCTATTCGTTACCAGGCTGTCGACGAAACGCTGGCCGGGCTTGATTGTAGCGACTCTGCTCGCGTTCGTTCCTTTCCTTAGTGCGAGTCCGGGCGGAATCATTGTAGGTTACGTTGATTTTCCGATGAGCGTGTTCTATCTAGCGGCCTTGGGTTATCTTCTTTGTTGGTATAGGGAAGATACTGTTTCTAATATTTCGATCTTTGCAGGTTGCCTAGCGTTACTGCCATGGATCAAATCGGAAGGCGTAATTCTGTGGGTTCTGCTTGTCTTTTTCGGCTTATGTTTGAGCTTGCCCAAGCACCGGACGAGACAGCTTACATTGGCACTTCTCCCGGGACTGTTCGTTGTTGTGGGTTGGCGCCTCTATCTACGACTCATGCATACGTTTCCGCCTTCTGACTTCGCACATCCTAGCTTCAGTTTGCTGCACCATAACCTCGGAAGACTTGCTGATATAGGGCTTCCGATCGTTCTCTATCCGCTATCGTACGTTTTTAGCACATGGCCAAGTTACACCGCTCATATGACGTCTTCGCTCCCGCGTCTCCTCCTGCACGTGGTTCCGGCTGGATGGCTTGCGATTGGACTGGCTTTAACGCAGCCGAAAGGCCAGGTTCGATAGCTCTGAATGTTTTCGAGACCAGTCCTGATGCGCGTAACCCGGAAGCAGTTCGCGCGATGTTTGGCAGCATTGCACGGCGTTACGACCTGGCGAACCACCTTCTGAGTTGCGGATGCGATTTCATCTGGCGCAGACGAGCGGCGGAAATTGTGGCTGGCCGGAACCCGCAGACGATACTTGATCTTGCCACCGGAACGGGAGATTTAGCGCTGGCGCTGGCGAAAGCGTTGCCGAATGCAGACATCGTTGGCGCGGATTTCTCCGAGGAAATGCTGGCAATTGCGCAAGCGAAAGGTGTTCGTCGAGTTGTTACAGCAGATGCTCTCTCGCTTCCATTTGCCGATCGGACATTCGATTGTCTGACCATCGCTTTTGGTTTACGCAACATCAAAGATTGGAACGCCGCGTTGCGAGAAATGGCACGCGTGCTGGGGACTAACGGCAATTTGCTGGTCATGGAATTCTCGCTCCCGTCGGTGTCGATCTTGCGAGCGATTTATCTGTTTTATCTTCACCGTTTGCTTCCGATTTTCGGATCTTCTCACCCGAAAGAAGGCTGCTTACGATTATTTGGGCGATTCTATCGAGCAATTTCCCGGCGGTGAAGAATTGGTGCGTTTAATAGAGGCAAATGGGTTTCGGGATGCCGCCGCCGAACCTCTCACCGGCGGTATTGTCACGATTTATACCGCGACGAAACGTATCTAACGCGACGGTGTCGCGGTCAGCGTTGGAGACGGTGACGGCGATTCCTGACCAGCGAGTGACAGTTTCAGCGCATTCAAATCCGGACTGCTGAGCGCAAATGTTCCTTCGCGCTCGTCCACTTTTGCAAACGACATCCCGTCAGGCGTCGGGGTGCCGATGGTAAGTTTGTGTATCGCCTTATCGTCGGATGATGTCGTGAAAGTCACGACCAACCGCGGTTTATCAAAGGCATGTGCCGGAGTTGTCGATCCAATCCAGCGCACGGTCCGCAATGTTGCCAAACTGTCGAGAAGCGATTGCAGGTTGGTTTGATTGATCGGGCCGCTCCCTTTGGCCCAATTCCACTGATTGTTCGCGGCTCGGACCAACGCCGATTCTTTATCCGTCGTCACGCTGAGGCGATGAATCTGTTCGGGCTTAAAGTTGAAGATTGACAAATCCTGCCACTGAATGGGATCCGCGAAAATCCGATCGAGCAAATTACGACGCACCGCAACGACGAACGGTTCATCGCCCACCCGTGCGTAAACATCGTTGCCTTCCACTTTTCCAAACGCCACCGATGCGAATGGTTGTTCCCCGGCTTTGGTTTCAGCTGTGTTCTCGGAAGCGAACGAACTGAAGGTGACAATCAGTTGCGGCTTATCCAGGCCGTACTTCGGCAAATTCGAAGCGACATCTTCGACAAATTTCGTGACCTGCTCGTTTTGCAGTCGATCGATAATCCGGCGGACCTCACCCGAATTTGCGGGCGCGTTATTGCGGCTGGCGATGGTCCAGTTCTCGTCTTTGCGCGCGAGAACCGTTTTGCCTTTGCCGGGAGCGTCGATGGTTAACCGGTCGAGAATTTTTGTGTCGATCCGAGCAAGATGACGATCGCGCAGATCGTTGGGCTTGCTGTTTAGGATTTCCTCGATTTTTTTCGGCAACGTATAAACGAAACCTCGCGGCGAGAATCGCACGTAAACCTGGTCCTTCTCTTTTTCTCCCGCAGTCGCGGGACCGCCGATCTGAAGTGTCTGGCCCTGCTCGCCACGGGACGAGTCCGTCCGACCGGCGGATTTGTCATTCTGCGCGAACAACGTGAGCGAACCGTGCGGCTCGGCCAATCCGTACGGATGCAGATCGCCGCGATCGTCGGCGATGAATTGTTGAATACGCGCAGTCGTGACTTGCGCGATCAAGTCGCTCACCTTTTGGTCGTCAGCCCGCGTGTGCAACGGCTTCAAAATGTCCCAGTGATCGCCCTTTTTCTGCAGTTCCATTTCGCCCGCCGAAGTTTTGAGCACGACCCGAACAACCTGCGCCATGATCAAGTCAGTCAGTTTTCGATCGCGGAAATCCTCCGGTTTTTTGTCGATCGCCTTCTTGACCGATTGACTCGCGAGAAAGGTTTCTTTGGAATTCCCAAACCGGACATACATCTTGCCTTCCAGGGCCGCGTCCTTCCCGAAGAAAATTTCCGGTGGGGTATCCGGGCCAATTAGTTTCAAACGTAGCTTTGGGTTTGCGAGGCCGTAATCGGCGAGCTTGTTTTTGTCCGCTTCCATCTCTTTTGCCGAGATGGCGGCGTCCTTCTGCCAGTTCTCGAGATCGAGCAGCAAATTGTTCACTACCGAACCGTCGGCCTGATCCTTAATTGGAATTTCCAGACGCCATTTGTCGTCGCGCCGGCGGATGTCGATCGTATCGTCGCCATTTTGGATGACGACGCCGTTCACTTGGTCGCGGCTAAAATTAACGACGTTCTGGGCCTGGCGCGTGGCTTCTTCGGTACCGGGCCGGTTTCGCTCGACAAAAAAGAGATAAGCAAAAACTCCTGCCGCGATGACGAACAAGACCAATGTCGTTTTCCACTTCATGAGATTTCCGCGACCTTAGGCGCGCCGTTTCCACCAAACGGCGGTGCCGAGGACAACAAAGATGAGCGGCATGAATATAAGGATCGTCCAGCGCAAGCTCCGCAAAGCGCTTTCGTTCAGGGTAAAGGTGAGCGTCTTCGGAATTTTGGGCGCGATTCCAATGAGTTGCTCGCGGCTCAAGAGCCAGTTTGCGCTCGAAGAAATGAAATCGAGCGCTTGTTGGTCCTGCGTCAACGCGTTGTTTTGAATGAAGGTGGCGTTGCTCACCACCACCATACGCGATGAATTCATCTGGACCCGCTCATCTGCGCTACCACCTTTTTCGATTGAAACTCCGATAGTCAACGGCGCCGTGCCCGCCTTTTTGGCGTCCGCTTGTAGTTTCGCCTGGTCGTTGGTATTGTAATCCGTCTCGGCGAAATAACCTTTCTCGGCTTCAATCAACGGCTGGAGTTGAATGTTCGCTGCGCGAACTCGTTGCGGCTCGATTGTGATCGATGACGTGCCGCCGAAGAATATAGCGCGCACCTCTGCGAGACGTTTTGTGACCGGACTGTTCCCGAGAAAGCGCGCCTGGACGTCGCGGATCAAGGCCAGTTCTTCGATCCCGGTGCGGACAAAGGCCATCAACCGGTCGTCGTTAACTTTCACGCCCAATTCATTAAGGAACGCGTTCAGCTTCGGGGTCTTCGCTGATGGATCGATCAGTAAGAGGATCCGTCCCTGTTTGTTCCAAAATTCGTGGAGCAATTTTATTTCGCGGTCGGAGAGATCGTATTGCGGGCCAACGATCATGACCGCTTTTATCTCGGCCGGAATTTGCGGTTCATTGAAAAGATTCAGTTCCTGAAACTTAATGTTTTCGTTCTCGATGAACGTCTTCAGCACCGAAATCGGACTGGCCTCTTGCTGCTGTTGTTGGCCAAGCATTCCAAGCGGTGACGGTTCTGCGATTGGGGGCTCTTTGTGGCCAGTCACATATCCAATCGTGTTCTTTTTTCCTTCGACCAAATCCATCATCGCACTCGTAATCGCCTGTTCGCCTTTAAACGCGGTTACGCGCGGACCTTGACCAAACGCCATCCCGCTCTGATCGATCTCGGCCATTTCCGACGCCTTCACCGTTTTGTTCCGGCCCTCGTAATCGATCACGATCAAGCTCTCGTCGCTGACCACTTTATATTTGTCGAACAGTTCCTTGGCGCGGGAGAGGCTTCGCTGCGGATCGATGTTTTCGATGTCGATCTTGCCCTTGGCCGCGTATTGATATTCCGTCAGCAGACTCGAAACGTCGCCGCTGATCGGTGTGCTCGGCGAAAAGAAAACTGTGATCCGCACTTTTCCTTTGATCGTGTTCAAGAAGCGCTTCGTTTTATCCGAGAGCGCGTATTTCTGATCGCGCGAGACGTCCCAGCGTTTGTAATGCCGGAACCCGATCCAGTTCACCGCGGTGACCAGAAAGAAAATGAGAATGAGCTGGACCAAAACATTCAGTCCAATCTGGAGGCGTTGAATTTTCTTGGGTTTCGCTTTGTCCGCTAGGTCAGCCATCGTCACAACCTCCATTTTCGCGATTGGAACGCTTGATAGGTCAGCGCCAGCATCAGCGCGGTCATGCTCAAATAGAGAACGACTGGTCGCGTATCGATGATGCCGCGTGAATACGTGGCCATATGTTCGATCGCGGAAACGTAACCGAGCCAATCGCGCATTCCGCCACTCACATCGAGTAGGATGTATTGAATCAAACCGAGAAAGAACAGAAGCGTGATCGCACAAAAAGAGATAATCGCGGCAACGATCTGGTTCTTGGTCAAGACTGAGGCGAGGCAACCAACCGACAAGTAAAACATTCCAAGCAGCAAGACCATCAGGTAGGAACCACAGTAGGCTCCGGCCGAATTCGCCGCCGGTTGCTGCGTGATCTTTTGAAAGATGGCGAAGTAGAGGAGGGTTGG
>Ga0193721_1000559_pt1 | contig 10606 bp, 10 predicted proteins | sample U2s2metaG_FD_145078 | JGI IMG/M metagenome (GOLD analysis project Ga0193721, IMG submission 145078) | Soil microbial communities from a riparian zone of the East river system, Colorado, United States - U2s2 | ecosystem: Environmental > Terrestrial > Soil > Riparian zone | place: USA: East River...
GATGCACCATTCATCGCCAGAATGTCCGGATCATTTTCGCCGTCGGCGCTGAGCAAAATCGAGATGATTTGCGTATCGTAAAAGTATCCCTTTGGAAAGAGCGGCCGTAGCGGCCGATCGATCATACGTGACGTGAGCGTTTCTTTTTCCGCGGGACGACCTTCGCGCTTGAAGTAGCCGCCTGGGAACTTTCCGGCGGCTGCTGCTTTTTCTCGATAATCGACCGTGAGCGGGAAATAATCCTGACCTTCTTTGATTGTTGTGGCCGAGACGGCACTGGCGAGCACCATGGTGTCGCCGCACGTGACGACGACTGCGCCGTCTGCGAGTCTGGCCATTTTGCCGGTTTCGATTGTGATGGGAGTGGCCCCAATTTGGGCCGTGACCTTCTGTTGCATTTTACTTTTCCTGGATGTGCGATTCCAGGCCGGTCACCCTGACTGTAGGTTTTAAACCCGCACGATGATCGCTCGCCACGGCGAGCTCCACGATCCGAAACTAAAACCTAAAATCCGAGGTGATTACCGCACCTGGAACTGCTGGTTATCTTTTGTTTTTAATTGTTACAGCTTCGAGCGGTTCAAACGACCGGACGCGAACGCGGGGCTCGCGTTATTTGCGCAGATTCAGTTTGTCGATCAGTTTTTTATAACGATCGGATTTTGTTTTGCTCAAATAATCGAGCAGACTCCGGCGATGCGTGATCTTTCCGGTTGATCTTAAGGTGCTCAGTCAAATGCTCGATCCGGCGGGTCAGAAGTGCGACCTGCACATCCGCGCTGCCGGTATCTTTTTCATGTAACTGGAACTCGTTGAGACTCGACGTTTGGTTGCTCTCTGCCATAACGAAGGCGCTAATCTAGACGAAGACCGCCTTTTGGCAACCCGGCACTGAAGCCCCCGCGGGACGGCATCTGTGTCATTCGCATGCCGCATCTGTTTCGCGTTTGCCATCGTACCAAAGATTCAGTCTCGCACGCGACCGAGCCATGCGGGGCCCACCAAAGATCATAATAAAGAGTGTGCCAAGAATTTCCTTGGTTGAATACATGCGTAACTTCCGTCCTGATGTGACAACAGGTTCCCGCAGCACCTTGAACCGGCCAAGTTTTCTCAGGGCCAGGCTAAAATAAACTTCTTCTCCGGCGAAGTATTGCTCATCGAAACCGCCGGTTGCCTGGAAATTGCGCCGGGTGGTGAAAAGAAATGCGCCTGCGCCGAGATTGAGGCCAAAATAGAGGGTGCAAAACGTGCGTAAGAAAATGCGGCTCCATAAGGGGATGAATCCATCCATCACCCCGCGCGCGCTGCCGCCGGCGTAGCCGGCTCCGAGGAGAGCCATCGCTTCTGTAACGTGAGTCCGATTGATCCGCGTATCGGCATCAACAAAGAACAGGTATTCACCGCGTGCAGCGCGTGCCCCGGCGTTTCGGGCCGCTGCGATTTGGCGTCGATGGATCGAAACAACCTGAGCACCGGCTTGCTCGGCGATTTCCGGCGTCGCATCCGTCGATGCGTCATCAACTACAATGATTTCGAAAGGCTGAGACACACCAGAAACCGCAGAGCTAATCGCTGCGAGAGTGGAGGACAGCTCTGCTTCTTCGTTGTACGCGGGAACGATAAATGAGATCATTTAATCCTGGTCTCGGAATTCACTAGCGTCATTTTGATCATACAGGAAATTGTAGGGCGTTTCTGTGAAACGCCGAACTAATTAAATTGGCGTCCGCCGCGGCGGACGCTCTACAAATCGGAAAGCCGATGGATCGGTTGACTTGTCTCCTCCAAGATCGAAATAGCAAGAGTGGCTGCCCGTTCGTTTGTAATTCTCATTTCGATCTGGTCGTTACTTTCTGGCTGCGCAGACACAAGGCAGGGGGCGGAGGCAGATTCTAGTGCTGTGCTTCGCCAACCACAGAGCGACACTGAGGTCCACGGTGAGGTGGGCGTGTTATACGGTCACACGGCGAGATAAGGCTGCGGGTATTTTCGAAGCAAACTCGATTATTTGGTGTCGAATTTGATGCCCGCCTTCTGGACTTCGCCATAAGGCAAGAGCCAGACAAGCGATTCGTCGTGAAGATCGACAACCTGAATCCGGTTGCCCCACGGATCGCGAAAATCGCAGCGAAACGGCGGCTCCAGTTTGAGTTTATATTTTTCCTGAAGTTTCTTTCGAACTTCCGCCAGCTGCGCTTCATCACGAACCATGATCCCGAAATGGCGAACATTTGCCGGTTGCACCTTTTCTACCTCGAAAATTGCGAGGAACTGATGCTCGCCCAATTTGAAAAAGGCATCGCCTTCGCCGCCTTTCATCTGTTCGAGATTGAAAACGTCCTTGTAAAAAGCCACGGCCTTTTCAATGTCGCCCACCTCGATGGCCACATGATTACATCCATAAACTTGCACGCTCATATTTTAGCTTAGCCCAAAAGGAAGTTGTGCGCCCCGGACTTTTGGGAACGGGCAGTGTTTGCAGGATTGTAAAGAGTAAAGCCTTACGCGACACTCCGCGGAACCGAGTCTGCGTAGTCCAAGAAATTACTCGAACGATGCGCGATGCGATTCCAGTAGCGGTACATCAGAAGCGTTCCGGCATCGAAGCGATTCTAATAATTCTCTTCAGCGCGATAGCCCTCTTCATCCATCTCCTGACAAACGGGCGCTACGGCTATTTTCGCGACGAACTCTATTATATCGCCTGCGGTCAACACCTCGCCTTCGGGTACGTCGACCAACCCCCGTTGTCGGTCCTGCTTCTTCGACTGAGCGAAGTTTTCCTCGGCAACTCATTGTTTACGATTCGTTTTCTCCCGGCGCTGGCGGGCGCGGCGACGGTCGCAATCACTGGTTTGATCGCGCGTGAACTGGGCGGACGCGCGTGGGCAATTGGGCTCGCCTGCGCGGGCTCACTCTGTGCGCTGTTCAATTTGGCGGTCGGCAATTTTTTCTCAATGAACGCGTTTGAGCCGCTGTTATGGATGGGATGCGTATATCTGCTGGTCCGGATTATCAACGGCAGTTCGTCGATCCTTTGGCTTTGGTTCGGCATTCTGTTGGGAGTCGGTCTTGAAAACAAACATTCCATGGCGTTCTTCGGCGCCGGCATTTTCATCGCGCTGCTACTTACGCCAGAACGTCGCCATTTCGCTGCGAAATGGATCTGGCTCGGTGGGCTGCTCGCGTTTGTCGTGGCCTTGCCGAACATTTTATGGCAAGCGCAACATCACTGGTCTACCTACGAGCTGTTGACTAATATCGCTCACAGCGACAAAAACATCGCGCTGGGCCCGGCGCAATTCATTGGGCAGCAGATTGTTTTCATGAATCCGGGAACGCTTCCGTTATGGCTCGCCGGGTTGTGCTGGGTGTTCGGTTCGCGCGATGGGAGGCGGTACATGGCCCTTGGAATTACATATGTGGTCATCCTCGCCGAGTTCCTTATTTTACACGGCAAAAGTTATTATCTCGCACCTGCCTATCCGATGCTTTTTGCAGCAGGAGGCGTAGCCGTGGAGCGCGTTTTCGCTAACCGACTGAGATGGATCAAACCGGGCTTGCTCATCCTCTTGATCGCGAGCGGCGCGTTACTAGCTCCGATGGTGGTGCCGATTTTGCCACCTGGCAAACTCGTCGCGTACATGCGAGCTATCAGGCTGCAACCGCCGCGGACTGAAACATCGCACACGGCTCCGCTGCCACAGATTTTCGCCGATCAATTTGGCTGGCAAGAGATGGTTGCCTCCGTCGGGCATGTCTACAATCACCTGCGTCCCGAAGATAAGAAGCGGGCTGCAATCTTCTGCCAAAACTATGGGGAGGCTGGAGCGATCGATTTCTTTGGTCCCAAGTTTGGACTGCCACCGGCGATTTCCGGCCATCAGAATTATTTTCTGTGGGGACCACATGATTGGACCGGCGAAGTTGCTTTGGTACTGGATACGCGGGACGACAATGAACGCGAGCAATTCGCCTCAGTGGAGGATCTGGGTCAAATAGTGAGTAGCCCTTGGGCGATGCCTTTCGAACGACGGACGCATATTTACCTCTGCCACGATTTGAAAGGGAACGTGCAAGACGTTTGGCCGCAGCTAAAGAAGTGGCTGTAACGGTTCCGAGTTAATCGCGAACCATCCTCATCTCTTGCCGGGTGATCTGGCCAATCAACTGAGGGTACGGCAGGCCGGCGTTTTTGCCTGTGGCCCGAATTGCGGATTTTAGCCTGGCGCAAAGGCTGCGCACTGCTGGGTCACTGCTGGGAATCGTTGTCGCCAACAGCGATATCAAATTTTTTTGAATCCACGCGCGGTCCCGGACGCATCTCACTTCAAAATCCAAACACACCAGATGAGCACAACCTCACTTATTTCAAACCAGCCGATGCAAACGTCAGCCGGAAACGGATCGACTCCTTTGATCCAGCTCAGTGATGTTAGAAAGGTCTTCCTTACCGATGAGGTCGAAACCCACGCGGTTTCCGGAGTTCATCTCGACATCCACGATGGCGAATATGTTTCCATCGCCGGCCCATCCGGCTGCGGCAAGACAACGTTATTGTCGATCCTGGGCCTGCTCGACACTCCTTCGGCCGGAAGTTACGCGCTAAAGGGCACAGAGGTCGCAAACCTTTCGTTTGCCGATCGGGCGCGCATTCGCAATCGCGAGATCGGTTTTATTTTTCAAAGCTTTAATTTGATCGGCGATCTCACAGTTTATGAAAACGTCGAGTTGCCTCTGACATACCGCGGATTGAGCGCGATTCAGCGTAAAACTGCTGTGATAGAGGCGCTTGAGCGCGTAGGCATGGCGCATCGGGCCAAACACTTGCCCGCTCAGCTGTCCGGCGGTCAACAGCAGCGTGTCGCCGTTGCCCGGGCGCTTGCTGGTAAACCAGCGATTCTTCTTGCCGACGAACCGACCGGGAACCTCGATTCACGGAACGGTGAAGCGGTGATGGATCTGCTAAAGGAGCTGCACGTTGGCGGCGCAACCATCTGCATGGTTACGCACGACGAACGTTTCGCCGGCCACGCTGAACGCGCGGTGCATTTGCTTGATGGCCAAGTCGTCGAGGACCGACTGGCTGCCTGAATTAAAACGACAACCACAGATTACAAAAAGATGAATGACTTTCGATTCGCGGTCCGGCAGCTTTGCAAATCGCCCGGATTCACCTTGCTCGCGATTGTGACATTGGCACTGGGCATCGGCGTTAACTCAGCCATCTTCGCCCTCGTCAATGGCGTCGTGTTGCGCCCGATGATTCCGTTGCGAGCCAGCGAAGTGGCAGGCATTTTCACAGCGCGCCAAAACGCCAGCCACGATTACCGCCAATTCTCGCATACCGAATATCGCGATCTGCGCGAGAATAGCGGCGATCTATTTGTCGATCTTGCCGCGCTAGAGTTCGGCGTCGCCGGAATCGGTCGCGATCACGAGATGCGGCGGAGTTTTGCCTTTCTGACTTCGGAAAATTTCTTCTCGCTTATGGGCGTGCAGCCGGTGCGGGGCCGCTTTTATACCGCGGAGGAATGCCGTCCGAACGCGAACCTACCAGTAGTGGTCGCCAGTTATGCTTTTTGGAAGCGCATGGGAGGCCGCAACGATTTCATCGGCAGCAATCTCCAGATCAATGGCCGGCCGTACACGGTAATCGGCGTTACGCCTGATGGTTTTAGCGGAGTGAGCGCGCTGGTTGCGCCCGATGTTTGGTTGCCACTCGGCGTTCATTCGTCCCTCGGCTCCGCGTTTGCCGACTCCGAAACTCTGCACGATTTGGCGGAACCAAAAAATTACGCGCTGAATCTCACCGCGCGTCTGCGACCGGGCCTCACGATCGAAACTGCAAAGTCGCGTCTGCCCGCGCTCACTCGACGATTCAACGCTATTCAGCCGTCCGATGCGGAAGGCGCGCGGGAGTTACAGATTCATAAACCGTCACGATTCAGTATCAGCACGTCACCGGAAGACGACGGGCCGGTAACACTCATCGGTACATTATTGATGGGGATGGCCGGCGCGGTCTTGCTCATCGCCAGCTTGAATCTTGCGAACATGCTGCTCGCCCGCGGCACCTCGCGCTCCAAAGAAATCGCGTTGCGTCTGGCCGTTGGCGCATCGCGTTGGCGAATCGTGCGTCAATTACTCTGCGAAGGTTTGCTGCTCGCCATCTGCGGCGGCTTGGTCGGACTTGTCGTCAGTGTCTGGTGCAACGATCTCCTGCTCCATTCGCTGGCACGACTGCTCGGCTCGATGAATTTTTCCTTCGTCGTTAAATTGCGGCCGGATACAACCGTACTTGCCGTCACTTTTTTGTTCTGCCTCATCGCGACCATGCTTTTCAGCCTCGGTCCGGCGTTGAAAGCGTCAAAGGCCGATCTTGTGAACGATCTCAAGCAGCAAGTCGGCGAACCGGCACGGATTGGTCGTTTCAGCCGCTTCTTTGCTCCTCGCCACATTTCGGTCATGGCGCAAATTGCGCTTTCGTTCATGCTGTTGTTCAGCGCCGGCTTATTTTTCCGAGGCGCTCTCAAGGCGAGCGGACTTAATCCCGGTTTTGTCGCCGCCGGCGATCTGGTGACCGAATTGGATTTCTCACTAATCAAAAAGGATCCAGCTGATGCGCGTCGCCTGATTTTCGCCGCCGTACAACGTGCGCGCGATTTACCAGGGGTGAAAACGGCGGCGGTAGGAACAATGTTGCCTTATGGCAACTTTACGAATTCGCGTCGTATCATGTCGGCGCGCGAAGCGTTGCCAACCGATCCGAAAGCGCCTGATCCTGGCGCAGGCGCCCTTTTCACCGCAATTACGCCGGACTATTTTGATGCAATCGGTGTAAAGTTCCTGCGTGGCCGCGACTTTACCCAGGCCGAAGCCGAAAATCGCGATACGCCCCGCGTCGCGATCATTGACGAGGAGATGGCCCGGAAGCTTTTCCCGAATACGGAAGCAGTCGGTCAGCACATTCGTTACACGCAACCACCGAAAGATGGCTCGCCTAACGACGTGCTAGTGGTCGGTGTCGTTAGCAGTCATCGTCACGACGTGCAAAACGACACCCTTAAGCGGCGATTGTTTGTGCCGCTCTCGCAAGGCTACAACGGCAACGTTTACCTCCATGTGCGTCTTGCTACAAAAGATAGACACGCTGTTGCGGCGTTCATTCCCACCATGCGGCAGGCATTGCGCACTATCGATCCCGATCTGCCAATCTTAAGCATTACGCCCTTCGTCGATCTTACTGAGAAAAGCGTCGGTCTCTGGATTGTGCGGCTCGGCGCATTGCTCTTCGGAGTCTTTGGTGGAATCGCGCTGGTCCTTGCCGTCGTCGGAGTGTATGGAGTAAAAGCGTACGCGGTCGCCTGTCGTACGCGCGAGATCGGCATTCGGATGGCGCTTGGCGCACATCGCCGCGATATTTTCGCATTGATCATGCGCCAGGGGGCCCTGCAAACGGCATTAGCCGTGACTATTGGCCTTCTCCTTTCATTGGCCGCCGGCCGCGTCCTTGCTCAGATTCTATATCAGGTCAGTCCGAGCGATCCATTCGCGCTAGCCGCATCCGGCACGATGCTCGCCGCCGCCGCTTTGCTCGCCTGTTTTTTCCCGGCCCGCCGCGCCACGCATGTTGAGCCGCTTCAAGCGTTACGGACCGAATAAGGCGGCGCGAAGCCGTGGCCGGACTTCCGCGCCAAAGGTTTTCTCCGTTAATCGCGAACCGTTTTCATCCCCTGACGCACGATTCGGTCGATCAGCTGCGAATAGGACAAACCGGCTTTCCCGGCTGAAAGGGCAAAATCTTCATCGCTGGCGAGAATTGGATTTGGGTTCGCTTCGATAAAATAAACCTTGTTGTCGGGCGCCAGCCGAAGATCGATGCGGGCGTAGCCGTCGATTGTCAGCAAACGATAGATGCGTTTGCATGTCTCCTCGATCTGGCTGACGAGCTGCGCATCAAGGTTCTCGGCGAACTGATTCTCCAATCCCCAGCGTTTTCGGTACTCCTCGTCCCATTTTGCCTTAAAGGTGGCAATTTTTGGTTCGTTAGGCGGTACTTCGCGGAAAACCAGCTCGCGAATGGGAAGGACCGTTAGCCGGATGTTCCCTATCAAACTCACATAGAGTTCGCGGCCCTCGATGTATTCCTCCGCGATCGCGTCGCTGTTATATTTTTCGTGAATAAAATTTACACGCTCGCGGAATTGCTCATCGCTGCCGACGAACGACGCCTGTGAAATTCCATAGGATGCTTCTTCCTTCACCGGCTTTACCAAAATTGGAAATTTGAGCTGTTTCGGTCGTGCAATCCGTTGGCCGCGCGGGATGACGACGAAATGAGGAACATGAATACCGTGATAATGCAGGATTTTTTTCGAAATGCCTTTGTGCTTGCAAAGAGTAAGACCGGTCGAGCCGCATCCAGTGAAAGCCAGGCCTTGCATCTCGAAAAACGAGACGATGTTCTGATCGAACCCGGGATTGTTCCGGAATTGTTCGACCAGGTTGAAAAGAATGTCAGGAGCGAAGGTCTCCAGTTTCTGACGCACAAGATCGACATCGTCATAAATGGCAAGATGCTCCGCCGCGTGCCCGACTTCACCGAGCGCGGCCATGACGTCTGCCTCAGTTTTCCAGTCCTTCGTCTTCAGTTCCTTCGTGAAGTCCTGATCGACGGTTGTGGGGCTTGTGCCATCAAAAAGCACGAGGACTTTTAGTTTCTTTTTCACATTATTTCGTGCGCTTGAATTTGCCGGTGAAAAGATAATTCATTACCAGCGTCGTAATAAACGCGGAGACACGAAAATCCTGTTGTGGATCGTCGTTGAGCACGTGAAGCCCCAGCTGGTCGCAGCGGCGCGTCAGCCGGGCCAGAAGCTGGTTCACCCGAAACTTTTTCTCGTTTGTCCATTGGCAGATGGCATTCAGTAATCGCCGACGCCGCCGTTGCAGATAGACGCTCGCTTTGATTCCAGTCGACGCACTGAACAGCTGTCGCAAATCGGCATCGTAGAAGTCTGGATACGTATCTTCGTAGAGCTTGCGTTTGCGCGCGTAGTAGGTCTTGAGCTTGACGTTCAGACAATCGTAATCGGCGACGCGATACTCGGGCGTGTGAACCGGTGGTTTGCCGGCTAACGAGCGCATCAGCTCATCGACGTATTCCAGTTTTTGGAGAGCCCTCCAGCGCGCGTAACGCTTGCGCCAATCCAGCCCGGGTGTAAGCCAGACGGCGAAGCTCTCCGCGAAATCCTCATCCGGATGACTCTGCGCGTACCAATCTTCGAGATGCATCACATAACTGCGGCTGAACGGGCGCGGCCGGTAACTGTTCGGCGTTTCCTCACTGGAAGTTTGCCCAAAGAGCTCCTGCCATTTCTTCTTTCGAGTAAGTCGATATGCGTACATGTAAGCGTGACCGGCTTCATGTCGCATCAATTTCATGAACCACTCGGAGGTTCCTCCCTCGACTTCGAGCATCATCGTACGCTCCAGTGTTCGTAACCGGTCATGAACGAGGAAAAAGGGAATGAAAACGGCTGGTATGCCAATCGGCACAAACCATTCGTCTCCGACGTGACATGGCGGATGAAAAATAAGCCGACGCTCCGACAGTTCGTCGTATAACTGCCGAATGAGCGGTTCGAGTGCGGTCCCTTCAAGCCGCAGACCCAGCGTGGAAACGCGGCGCTCCAGAAGTTCCTGATCGCTCAGCGATGGCCAGTCGGCAGCTTCCATTTTGCGCATGGTATCATTGGGACGCGCCCTGTCACGCCTTGCTGGGTTCTGAGTTCAACGTTGGACGTTGAGTGTTGAGCGCTTGAGATTGAATCGCAAATACCAGAGGAGTCTCAGTCCGAATGAAAGAATCCGAAGCAAAACAGTATCGCAGACATGAGGATGCCTACCCGGAGCAACGAACTGCGTCCGAGACCTTTCAGATCCGTCGCGCCACGGCAGGAGATGCCGATATCATCGCGTGGCATCGAGCGCGAATGTTTCAAGACATGGGAGACGTTTCGGGAGACGCTTTTGAAATCTTACGCGCAAACGCGCGGTCAAGGCTGGAAGTATGGATCGATAAGGCGAATTACGTCGGCTGGCTTGCAGCTCCCGCAGATGAGCCGGAAATGATCGTTGCCGGCGCCGGCGTCCAGTTGCAACCGATCCTGCCGCGTCCACTCAATGTATCGACCATCGGCGAAGGCCGGCAGGGAACCATAGTGAACGTCTTCACCGAACCGCAGTGGCGACGACGCGGGATTGCCGGGCTACTCATTAAAGAGATTATCACCTGGTCCAAGAACGAGCAGATCGATCGGCTGGTGCTTCATGCCTCCGACGAGGGTCGATCGATTTACGAGAGGTTCGGATTCACCGAGAGCAACGAAATGCGCTTCGTCGGCGTCTCTTGACTGGTCTCCGGTTTTTCTTTTCTCTAAGTCGCGCGGTTTCCCTTTTATCGGGCTGATCGTTTGACAAGTCTCCCAATTCCTCTATAGAGGGGCCGGCTCGTTGCGGCGAGTCGTTGTCAGAAGTCCGCGCGTCCCCCCAAGGGCTAGCGCGTCGGGATTGTTCCGAAGCCGAAGTTAAGCTGCAT
>Ga0193721_1000560_pt1 | contig 10597 bp, 9 predicted proteins | sample U2s2metaG_FD_145078 | JGI IMG/M metagenome (GOLD analysis project Ga0193721, IMG submission 145078) | Soil microbial communities from a riparian zone of the East river system, Colorado, United States - U2s2 | ecosystem: Environmental > Terrestrial > Soil > Riparian zone | place: USA: East River...
CGGAACGTAGACCCCGCGTTTATATCGTTTGAGCAGGAAATTCGGCTTGGGCGTTTTCCAGCGATTATGGACCCAAAACCAATCTTCGGGGGCGCGGCTAATTTGTGCGGCGATAAGCTCATTTGTCTTGGCGGTGAGCGATTCCACGGATTCGTGCTTTGCTTCCAAGGCTGGTGAAACAACAATCCGCCAGCGCGCCTGCGGCTTTGTGTAGAGGGCCATGCCAATAAGGGCCGCGCCCGTGCGCTTGGCCAATAATGCAGGCAGCGGCGAAGTGGATGCGAGACGTCCGAAAAACGGCACCCACAAACCGCTGTCTCCCGCATGTTGATCGCTCAAAATACCAATGACGCCGCCGTCGCGGAGGAGTTTGATTGCCTTTTCAAAACCTTCTTTACGATCGAACATCTCAACGCCGGCGCGGCCGCGCACGCGACGCATGTGCTCATCGATAAAACGGTTGCCGAGTTTTTGATAAATGGTGCTGTTTCGGACATAACCGATTAATTGCGGCGAGATATCCGCAAACAACTCCCAGTTGGCGAGATGGCTCAAGACGATTACAACGGGGCGGCCGGCGCGCAAGAATCGATGGATAATATCAAAATTTTCGGTCTCGATTCGTGTTGTCATTTTTTCCAGCGGCATGGCGCTGAGTTTGACACTGGACAAAAGATTGGCACCCAGCCGCTGAAAATGACGGCGGACGAGGCGCCGCAATTCACGCGGCGATTTTTCCGTTCCGAATGCGATGGCAACGTTGCGTTTTGCCAGACGTCGATATTTTCCGAGGACGATCCAAGCAAAAAACCCGAGAAATTGTCCGATGGCAAAAAGAAGCCGCAGTGGGAGCGTGCTAACAATCGCCGATCCTGCGCGATAAAGGAGATAAACGATAAAATCGAGCATGCAGGATCAATCAGTATGGCGGACAGCGCGGCAGGGTAAATTTGCCTGTTGCTTGCTTCAACCAATATAATGTCGGCGTGTTGCAATCGGCCATCCATTCTGTTCGCCCTGATTTTGCGCGCCGCATCGCGGGGAAATTTGAACGTGGCCGGTTTCTCGTTATTGGCGCTGACCCTAAGAAAGTTGCTCCGCAATTCGGTGAAATCGGAAGAGAAGCGGTCTTTAGCGAATCTCGTGCCGATCTAGCCGAAACGCTTCGGCAGGATCCCGCCGTAACACGCTTCGAGATCGCGGTCTGGTTTTATCCTTCGGGAAAAAGCGACGACGATCGCATCGCCGAAGAACTGTCGCGTCACGCAGATGATGTTGTGCTGATAGCCGGTGCTGGGGCCGAGGTCGCGGAGCGACGTCCACACCTTGTCGAATGTTTTGGCCGCTTCGGGTTACTCCCTGATTACGGATGTGATCTTGGCGGGATCGATCCGGGGGCGATATGCCTACGGCATCATCCGGGCGAACTTGAGGCGCTTTTTCCCGTAGTCGAGACCGCTTTTGCGAGGCTCAACAGGCGGCTGAGCGCTTTGCAGCGAATTCTGCGAACACGGATGACGGAACTCGAAGCGGCTGACCGGCATATTGCTGCGCTTGAGGAAAAATTACTCAAATTGAAACAATACCGTAGCGAGCTAAAGCTGTTGAACGAGCAAAGGCGAAGGCTGCGCAAATCACCCGAGCGTAGAGTGGGTCAGGTGTTGCTCGCGCCATATCGTATTCCTGAACGACTGATCAAAGCGGCGTGGAAGAGATTGCGGCCGCACAGGACACAAGGCGAGCGCTCGGCAGGGCCCACTGAATATCAGGAGTGGCTTCAGCGGCACCGCGCGAGCGCAAGCGACCTGGATCGCATGCGTCACGAGGCTCGTGCGTTTGCTTTTCAACCGCTGATCAGCGTTATCACGCCGGTCTTTGATACGCCCGTGCGGCGGCTCGAGGAAGCTGTTGAATCGGTGCTCACGCAGGCCTACGAAAACTGGGAACTCCTGTTAGTTGACGACGGATCGAGCGCTTCCGATCTGCTAAAGGCTTTGCCTGATCTGGCCGCACGCGACCGGCGTATCGTTCTGGTAAGAGGCGGAAAACACGAAGGCATCTCGGCAGCTTCGAATCAGGGGCTCGCGCTCGCCCGCGGAGGGTGGGTTGCTCTGGTCGATCACGACGATGTGCTCGAACCGGATGCGCTCTTTCAAGTCGTAAAGCTGTTACAGACGCATCCCGATGCTGACCTGATTTTCTCGGATGAAGACAAACTGACCGAAAATGGCTGCGACGCCCCTCTGTTTAAGCCTGATTGGTCGCCAGATCTTTTTCTTTCTTACAATTACATAGGTCATTTAACCGCGATGCGACGCGAGACTGTCCAGAAAGTCGGTGGCTTCCGCCGAGAATTCGACAGTGCGCAAGATTACGATCTGTTCCTTCGTCTGGTCGAGCAGACCAATCAGATTCATCATATTCCGCGGGTATTGTATCATTGGCGGCGAAGCGCAAGCTCCAGTGCTATCAGCGTTCGCCAAAAACCTGGTCAACTCGAAGCCTCGCGGCTCGCGATAGAAGACTACCTCAAGCGCCGCTGCGAGGCCGCTCGTGTCGCGGTAGATTGGCGCACGCATGCCTTCCGCGTTAGTCGAGAGTTGTTGGAGGCGAAGAGAATTTCAATCATCATTCCGGGACGCCACGACGAGTTGGAACGGCCCACGTGCTGCATTGAAGCCTTAACGGCCAAAACTAGCTATCCCAGCTACGAGATCGTCGTCGTTCAGGGCGGCGGCCAATCCGCCGACGCGCACGGTTACTTCTCGCCTACGTCGCATCGCTCGCTGCATTTCTCAGGAGCATTCAATGGCCCCGCCGTGAAAAATTTCGCGGTCAAAGAGACCGACAGCACATGGCTGCTTTTCCTAGACGATCACCTCGAAGTGATTGAAACCGACTGGTTGACGATTATGGCTGAACACATTCAGCGGCCGGAGGTTGGTGCAGTCGGCGCGCGACTTGTGAATCCAAACGACACAATTGAGCACGCCGGGATTGTTATTGGTGTCAATGGAACTGCGCAGCCGGCTTTTCGAGGTTTTCCGGCCGAGCATCCCGGAGCGAGTCGCCAGTTGCAAGTGACTCGCAACTGCAGCGCAGTATCGAGCGCGTGCATGTTGATGCGCCGTGAAGTTTTTCAAGAAGTGGGCGGATTTGATGAAAGCCTTCCGGAATCTCTTGCCGATGTCGATCTTTGCCTCAAAATGCGGCGGGTGGGTTATCTGATTGTTTATACTCCTTTTGCAAAACTTTATTGGCATAAACCGCAACCGGATAAAATTGACCCACGGGGCGACGCGATTATGCGCGAGCGCTGGGCCGACGTTTTGCAGCGCGATCCTTATTACAACCCAAATCTTTCTCGCGTACGCGCCGATTTCTCGTTAGGCAAATAACCACCGTTCGGATTAAAAAATGAGCAAGCGCGAAAAGGATCTCTGGCAGGGCATCGATGGCAGGGGGCGAAATGCATTGAGCAGCCGCAATTACCGCGTGGAATCTTTCGCGCAGGAACTTTCAGAACGCGGCGTCGACGCGAGCGAATTGACCGCTGTGGACCGGAATAAGCGCGAGATAAAGGATGGTTGGATCCCCGGGGTGGAGATTTTTGCGCGAAAAATTCATCCGCAACGCCATCGCGGATCATTTGGGGAATTTGTCCGGCGCGACGAAGGCATTCTGGCGCAGATCGGCTTCTGGCCGAAGCAATGGTCGTCCGCGCGCATGTTTGCGCAGACTGCAAAAGGTTTTCACGTCCATCCGCCCAGCATTCCCGACAACGCGACAGCGGCGGATTGGTTACGCCGCGTTTTTGTCGATGAACCGGACAACTATTCGCTGCGTTGCTATGATGACGAGCAGTGGGATGTAATGTTTGTTTTGCAGGGTCGTGTTGAGATGATTCTATGCGATGTTCGCGCCGGCTTTGCTCGGCGTGTCATGCGTTTCTTTGTCGATGGTGATAATCACCGCAGCAGCAACAACATCGGCATCGTGATTCCTCCTGGTGTGGCGCACGCGATTCGCGCTGAAGGCTCAGAGGATGTGATTATGGTTTACGGGACGAGCACGACTTTCCACCCGGAGTTCGAAGGTCGCATCGCAAGTGAAATCGAGACTTCGGAACTGCCGGAATCGTGGCAGAAATTTCTTTCGTTGTAGCGGCGATCTCGGAGCGCCGAAAATGCGACGGCGAGAGACCGCCGGTATAGTTTGCTTAATGAACCGGCAATTTGATCCGGCCGTGCTGGAAATGATGGATCGGCCGCAGCCGGTTTCAGCCGAGCTAGAGTGCGATCTTCAGCGTATTCGGCAGCTTAATCGCTGGTTCGGCAGTTATCGCCTTGTTTCTTCCTTTGTGCGTCGTTGGATTAAGCCGGGCGACAACATACGGATTGTCGATCTTGCCACAGGCTCGGGCGACATCCCGCGATTAATTGTCAATTATGCGCGAAAAATCGGCGCGAAGATTGAGCTCGATGCATTAGATCGACAATCCGCCACACTAGAAATCGCGAGAAAGCTAAGCGTCAATTACCCGGAGATTTCTTATGTTGAAGCCAACATTCTCGAATGGATTCCGGTCGAACCCTACGACATCTTACTTTGCACGCTCGTGCTCCATCATTTCAGCGACCAGGACGCTGTGAATATCCTGCGACGCTGCGCCGAGTTATCCCGAAAATTTGTTTTGGTTTCTGATTTGCGACGCGGATTTCTTGCGACTGGCGGCGTGTATCTTTTGACCACGCTGATTTTTCGCGAATCGATGACCCGTTACGACGCACAACTCTCAGCGGCGCGTGCATTTTCATTTTCCGAAATGCGCGATCTCGCGCTACGCGCTGGCTGGGACAATTTCGAGCACAAAAAATTCCGATTCGCGCGACAGGCGATTTGGTTGGAAAAAGAGCGACATTTAATCTGGTAAGCAAATGAGGATTTTGACGACGATCGGAAGCAGGCCGTCAGAAAGATCGCAACCACGCCGGGTGCTCGTGCCAACCATGGGGGCTTTGCACAAGGCGCATGGCGAATTGATTCGGATTGCGCGTGAGCACGCTGGAAAAGATGGCGAGGTGGTGGTCAGCATCTTTGTGAATCCGCTCCAGTTTGAGCCGGGAGGGGATTACGAACAATATCCGCGTCCGGAAAAAGCCGATGAAGAGTTTTGCCGGAAGGCCGGTGTCGATGTTCTATTCCATCCGACGCCGTCGGAGATGTATGTCGAAGATCGATCGACGTTCGTGGAGGAGACTTCGTTGTCGAGCACGCTTGAGGGTAAATCGCGGCCCGGTCATTTTGGCGGCGTCTGCACGGTAGTTGCGAAATTGTTCAATATTCTTGAACCGGACGCGGCAGTGTTCGGGGAAAAGGATTTTCAACAGCTCGCAATCATTCGCCGAATGGTGCGCGACCTCAACTTCAAAATCGATATCGTCGCTGCGCCGACTGTTCGCGAAGAGGACGGGCTGGCGTGCAGTTCGCGCAATCAATATCTGAACGCGGAGGAGCGAAAACAGGCCGCGATTTTGTACAAGGCGTTGCTCGCCGGTGTAAAAGCCCGCGAAGACTCCGCTAAAGAAATTACCGATCTTGTGCAGGGGATGATCAGCGAAGCGCCGCTTGCCCGGATTGATTATGTCGATCTTGTTGACGCGGAGAATTTGCAGCCGATCGAAGGCGTCAGGCCAAATTCACTGCTCGCGCTGGCTGTTTTCTTCGGCAAAACTCGTTTGATCGACAATATTTTGCTCTCGTGAAGGAATACGATTTTGTTGTGATCGGCAGCGGCATCGCCGGTCTCAGTTTTGCGCTGAAAGTGGCCAAGCAAGGCTCGGTTGCCGTAATTACCAAGCGGAGAAGCGCCGACACAAACACGGCCTGGGCACAGGGCGGAATCGCGTGTGTGACCAGCGATGAAGATTCATTCGAGTTGCATGTGCGCGACACGCTAGAGGCTGGTGCTGGTTTGTGTGACGAAGCAGTCGTCCGCACGATCATAACCGAAGGTCCAGGGCGTATCCGTGAACTGATGGAGCTCGGATTGCAATTCGACGAGCGCGAAGTCTCCGGACATCGTGAGCTTGATCTCGGCAAAGAGGGTGGCCATTCGAAACGGCGAGTGCTGCATGTGCGGGACGTGACCGGGAAGGAAATCGAGGAGACCTTACTGCGCGAGCTCGGCCGGCAGTCACATGTCCAGCTCTTCGAAAATCACATGGCGGTGGATTTGATCGCCGCGGCCAAGCTCGGCTTCGCGGCAGAAGATCGCTGTCTCGGCGTCTACGTTCTGGATGAAAAAACGGGCGAAGTAGAAACGATTCGTTCGGATCGAATCGTCCTCGCGACTGGCGGTTGCGGGAAAGTTTATTTGTACACAACGAACCCGGATATCGCGACCGGGGATGGCGTGGCGATGGCGTGGCGAGTAGGCGCTGTGATCGCAAACATGGAGTTCATCCAGTTTCATCCGACATGTCTCTTCCACGCCCAGGCGAAATCATTTCTCATTTCGGAAGCGGTACGAGGCGAAGGGGGAATTTTGCGCAATAATCGCGGCGAAGATTTTATGAAACGCTACGATGTGCGGGGCTCGCTCGCTCCGCGCGATATTGTGGCGCGAGCGATTGACGCGGAGATCAAGCGCTCGGGCGCGAACTGTGTGTTTCTGGATATCACACACAAATCGCCGGAATTTATTCGCGAGCGCTTCCCGCACATTTACGAGACATGCCTGCGATTCGGCATTGACATGTCCAAGCAGCCCATCCCAGTCGTGCCGGCAGCGCATTATCAATGCGGCGGAATCAAAACGGATGTGAACGGTGCGACAAGTTTGACAGGGCTATATGCGATCGGCGAAGTCGCGTGTACTGGACTGCACGGAGCAAATCGCCTCGCGAGTAATTCGCTGCTGGAAGGCCTTGTCGTAGCTCATCGTGCCGCAGCGGCCTGCGGGCAGGCTCGATCGGGTTCAAAACCGAACATTTCGTTGCCCGAATGGAAATCGGGAAATGTGCAGGATGTCGATGAAATGGTCGTGATTTACCACAATTGGGATGAGATCAGACGCCTGATGTGGGATTACGTGGGAATTGTGCGCACCGACAAACGGCTGCAGCGCGCCAGCGCGCGGTTACGAAATCTCCAGCGCGAGATTCGTGAGTTCTATTGGAATTTCAAAATATCCGTGGATCTGCTGGAGCTGCGTAATCTGGCGACGGTAGCAGCCTTGATTGTCGATTCAGCGTTGAGTCGAAAAGAGAGCCGTGGGCTGCATTACACGCTGGATTATCCTAAGGCGCAGGATCGGCGATTCAATCGCGACACCGTGCTTAGCCGCGACTGAATTTTTTTGCGGGCGACCACAAACCGCGGGCGAGCATTGCACGCAGAAAATTCGCCTTGCCTAAATGCTGGTCATCGCATAAAAGGGTGGCGGTAATTTCTGCATGAAGAGGCTTTTAGCGGGTTGTTTAACCCTAGTGATGATGAGCGCGGCTAAAGCCGATGAACAATCCACTTCGCCCTACGCGACGGCAGCGGATTTTGCCAAATATGCAATGAGGCTGCGGGAGCAGGCATTGCTTAAAGTGGAGCCGCAAGTTTTTGTGCCAACAAGTTCGCGGCCTGCAGCGCAACGGTTTTCCTGGAGAACGAACATTGTCACCACGGTATTTTGGATCGGGGAACAGGCAGGGGGTAATAATCCAGTGCCCAATTTCAAAAGTTCTTGGGATGCCAATTGGACAGGCAGTTACGGCGGCTTCGATGATCCGGATTCGTCATCGCGGCGCAATTATATTCCGGTGGCTTTCATACCGCACCAAAATCCCTTCTACTGCGCGCTGCCCTACAACGACGTCACGCATGGTCAGTTCAAACCGGAAGCGGCGCTTGTCATCCCCTGGTTCAAGCAGGCGTACACGGGGCCGGGTCAGTCAGTGTGCAAAGATCGCTGGATTGCTATTCGAAAAGGCAATCGCACTTGCTACGCGCAATGGGAAGATTGCGGGCCATTTCGTACCGATCACTTTCAGTACGTTTTTCAAAGCGAGCGGCCGAAACCGAATCTCAACCGTGGAGCCGGTTTAGATGTTTCTCCCGCCGTTCGCGATTATCTGAGCCTGTCCCCAACCGATGTGACAGATTGGCAATTTGTGGAAGTGCGCGATGTGCCTCCGGGGCCGTGGCGGAGCTATGGCGAAAATAACCACTTTGTCATTGCGCGGCGCCAAACGGAACAGCGTTTGACTGAACGAAGCTTAGGAGCGGCCAAGAAGTAGTCGGTAAGCCGAGATTCGTCGGCTTAATCGGCGGCGCGCGCCAAGAGGGTCGATCTTCCGTTGAAACTGCTTCAGCGCGAAGCTTTACTTAATGGCTTGTCGAGGATGCCGGAAGGGGAATTATCGCTGACGGAGACGGACTGATCGTTGCCGGAACGCTTACGCGTGTTCCCGGCGATGGTTGGGACGGTTGGGGGACTGCCATGCGAATCAATTCCGACACAGTCACGAATTTAAAACCTTTTGCCTGGAGCTGATCGAGAGTCGACGGCATGGCTTCAATCGTGCCTGGGTGAATATCGTGGGATAACACAATCGAGCCGGGCCGTGTTTCTTTGAGAATGCGATTACAAACCACAGACGGCCCGGGCCGTTTCCAATCGTACGGATCGACGTCCCAGAGAATGATCTGATATCCGAATTCATCGTGAATCCAACGTTTTTGGCGCGCCGTGATTGACCCATATGGTGGCCGCAGCAAAGTCGGTCGCGCGCCGATGGCACTTTTGATTGCATCATCGGTGCGCAAGAGTTGGCGACGTACACCCTCGTCGGACATCTTACCGAAGTTTGGATGCGACCAACTATGGTTTCCAATTTCGTGGCCTTCGCGCGCGGCGCGCTCAACGATCTCGGGATGCTCCGCGACGTTTTCGCCAATCACGAAAAAAGTTGCCTTGATATGATAAGCGGCCAGGAGATCCAGCAATTTAGGAGTCAGCTTGGCGCTGGGGCCATCATCAAAAGTCACCGCGATGTAGGGTCCAGCGACATGTACCGAACTGAACGTGAGATTCGGGTCCCCCGGAACGTGCCGGGCATTTTTCCCGGCATCTGGCGCGACAGGCGTGGGTTCCGCGCGAAGGTGATGCGCGCTCATGAGCGCGACAAAACAAAACAATAGCAAACGAGGAACCGACATGAGCGAGAGAATGGCAACGTGGATGCGTGTATCTAGCAGAGGCCGCTAGTTACGCAAGGCGCGTTGCCGAGCAATGAATTAGCAAACAGCAACGCTTTTCCGCGTTGCAGCGCAGGTTATCCGCCTCGCGCAACGCATCTCAACCTTTGCGCAATTTTTCCAGTTGTGCGATGAAGGCCGCCGGTCCGTCCGGAAAGTACCCATCGTAGCGCCAAAGTTTTTGTCCATCCCCGTTGAGTACGACGATGGTCGGAAATCCTTCGACTTGGTATTGCTGTGCGAGTTCCTGGTTCTGTTTTCGTAGCTCGGCGCTTTGCGGTTTCGCCCGAGGGAAATCAACTTCCAAGAGCACAAGATTCCCTTGTGCATAGTCTTTAAACTGGGATTGCGAGAGAATTTCCTTATCGAATTTCTTGCACCAGCCACACCAGTCTGAACCGGTGAAATCGAGGAGAAGAAACTTGTCGGTTGCCTTGGCCTCCTCTTGGGCTTTTTTGTAATCGTCCAGCCAACCCGACTCGGCCTTGGCCAAGGGCGGGATAAAGAAAGTGAATACTGCGGCAACAAGGAGAACCAGCCAATGAGTTTTCACGCGTCTAACTTCGACGAAAGCATGGACCTGCGCAAGAACGGCAAATCTACCGTTCCCTGCGAGCATTATCTGGCGCAGTGGTCGCGATAGCCCGGCGCAGCAACGCCGGGCTATAAGCGGATTGCGAAATCTAGCGAATATGTCCCGAGACGAGCTTTGTCATCTCGAACATGCTCACCTGACTCTTGCCGTTAAATACCGGCCTGAGGGAGTCGTCCGCGTTGATCATGGTTCTTTTCTTTTTGTCCTGACAACCGTGTCTCTTGATGTAGTTCCAAAGCTTCTTGGTAAGCTCGGAACGTGGCAGCGGCTGCGACCCGACGATAGCAGAGAGCTTATCGTCAGGTTGGACTGGTCTCATGAAGGCGGGATTTGGTTTGCGTTTGGAAGGTTTCTTTTTGGTTTTCGGCATAGAGGCTGATTAACGCTTCGCTCGCAAGAGGGCAATACTAATTTTGACGAAACGAAAAAAATATTGCTAGGCCACTCGGCGGACGGCCAACGCCGTCATATCGTCCGGGAAAGCGGCTTTTCCGTTATCGGGCACTGCTTGATTCAACATCCGCCGGAGCAGCACCTCGGCATTCGGCGCGGAATGATCGAGCATCTTCGCGAGACGCTTCGGCGTCAGACGGTCTTGTTCGCGTTTCGCCCAGCCAAATAAGCCGTCCGTATAAAGGAGGAAAGCATCCCCCTCTTCAAGATCGACAATCGTCTCTGTAAATTGCGGTTGTTCGACCAAGCCCAAAGGAGGTGCGATCGATGCAATCGACTCAGTCGCGCCGCTTGGGG
>Ga0193721_1000561_pt1 | contig 10574 bp, 10 predicted proteins | sample U2s2metaG_FD_145078 | JGI IMG/M metagenome (GOLD analysis project Ga0193721, IMG submission 145078) | Soil microbial communities from a riparian zone of the East river system, Colorado, United States - U2s2 | ecosystem: Environmental > Terrestrial > Soil > Riparian zone | place: USA: East River...
CCCATGCCGACGTTGCCGCCGGCCCGCAGAACCGCCGCCGCCGACGCGGCGATGCGCGGGAACACGTACTGATTCTCGCGGAACCACGAGCGGCGCTCGGCCCGCTGGTCGATTTCCTCGTGCGGCAGGAAACGCCGGATCTTGACGTTGTCGTGGATGTCGTAGCGCTCGTAGAAGTAATTCTCGCTGAACGGCCCGCCGTAGGAGACCAACAACGTGGGCGTGTAGGTGATCCCCGACTGCGCCGCGAGCTGCACGGCGTCGTTGTACAGCGGCATGATGGGGAAACTGTGCTCCGACCCGGGATACCCGTCGAGCTGGACCGTCTGGTTCATCTTGAAGTCCAACCCGCCCTCGATCGTCGGCATCAAGCCGAGCTCTTGCGCGGCCATGATCACCCATTGCCGCTGCTTGCGGTTCCCCGCCATGTACTGCTTGATCGTGTTCGTGCGGTAGAACTCGCTGTAGCGCCTCAGCGTGTTGCGGACGTCGTCGAGGCTCGTCCAACTCTCCTCGAGGAACGCGCCGAACACCCCGGGCCCGGTATGATAGATCCGGGGCCCGAGCAGGTCGCCGGCCTCGACCTGGTCGGCGTAGGTGAGCACGTCCGTCGTGGCGGTCTGCGGGTCGCGGGTGGTCGTGACTCCCCAGGCGAGGTTCGCGAGATACTTCCACACCTGCGTCTCGTGAATCCCCCAGGTCGGCCAGGGATGGGCGTGGATGTCGATGAAGCCGGGCACGATCGTTTTACCGCCGACGTCGATCACTTTGGCGCCGGCCGGCGCCGGGCACGTGGCGGCGACGCAGCCGATCCGGTTGTCCGTCACCACCACGTCGCCTTTCTCGATTACCTCGTCGCCCTTCATCGAGACGACGCGGGCTCCCCGTAGCACCACCGATCCGCGGGGCACGTCGCGCGGCACGCGGATCGTCACGTCCACGCGCTCGGCCTCGTACGCGGGCAGCTTGGCGAGCGAGTCGACGCGCGCCTTCCCGGCCGAGTCGGATTTCTCCTTCGTCGCCTGCTTGAGCGAGTCGGCCCGTACCGAGTCGACCCGCACCTTCACCTTCGCAAGCGAATCACCGACGGCCGGGTCGTACCGGAAGAAGCTGCGACCCACCGACCAGTAGACCGTCTTGCCGTCGGGCATCCAGCCGATGAAATCGCCGCCGACGCGCGTGAGCCGGTGCACCGGGAACGCCGCCGCCGCGGTGTCCGCCACGTTGATGGCGGGCGGCGTCGCGCCGACGAGCGGCAGGGTCACCAGATAGACATAGTTGCTCGAGGTCGCGAGCACCCGGGCCGAATCCGGTGCGATCAGGATCTCGTCGGCGGGAAACGGCTCCGGGTTGGGCGTGAAGTTCGGCGTGAACCCCGTCACCTTGATATGCACGCGCCGATCGGTGCCGTCATAGCGCATGGACACGAGGCCTTCGGTGGCTTCGTACAAAAAGATCCGATTCGGGTCGCGGCTGAAATGGGGCCGGCCGCCGCCCGCGATCGGCGTCACACGGGTGGTCGGACCACCCGCCGCCGGCAGCCAGGCGAGCTCGTAGCCCGGGCCGAAGTGCTCCGCCACGCGGGGCGCACGGGGCCCCTTGATCACCACGATGCGCTGGCCGTCGGGCGACCACGCGGGGTGATCGTAGAACGCGGGCTCGGCCGTGAGCCGCTGCGGCCGGCCGCGACCGTCGGCACGGATCTTCGCGACGTGGCCGCCCTGGTCCGTCCAGGTGACGTACGCGATCCACTGGCCGTCGGGCGACCAGGCCGGCACTTGCTCGTGCACGGTGTCGCTCGTCAGGCGGCGCGGCGTGCCGCGGGGCAGGTCCATCACATACAGCCGGTCGAGCGCGCTGAACGCCAACCGCTTGCCATCGGGCGCTGGGCTCGCATCGCGGATCTGCTTCACGAGGATCTCGCCGGTGTCCACCCGGGTTTCGAATCGCGAGGTCCTGGTGCACCTTGGCCGTGAACGGGACCGCGGTCGCCTGGCCGGACGGCACCTCGACACGCCAGATCTTCCCGCCGTACGACACGACCAGCGCCTTGGAGTCGGGCGTAAACGACGCGCCGGGCATCAGGTCGCGCGTGAAGCGGGATTCCTGGTCGTCGCGCTGCACCGGGTAGACCAGCCACCGCTCGTCGCCCGACGAGAGATTGCGGAGGCGCAGTCCCGTCTCCGCATCGTACCGCGTCGCGTACACCAGCCATTTCCCGTCCGGTGAGAGCACAGGACGCATCGCGCTCCCGTACAGATCGGTCTGATTGAACACCTTGCCGGTCTGCCGGTCGTAAATCGCGATCTCCCACTCCGGCAGCTCCAGGTTGTAGCCGAAGCCGCCCCGGTGGCGCGTGTACCAGAGGTACCGGCCATCGGGACCGAACGCGGCTCCGAGCGCGTTGTTCTGAGTGCCGCGACCCGGCGGACCGGGCGCGGGTCCCTTGTCGTCTTTGGTGAGGCTCACACCGGCGCCCCCGTCCCGGTGGTACAACCAGATCTCGTACACACTGCCGATCGGCATCGAGGTCTTGGAGGCCACGACGTACTGCCCGTCCGGCGTCCAGTCGGGGGAGGCGTACAGGTTGCGGTCGCCCTTGGTCAACGTGCGTGCGTTGGAGCCGTCCGCGTCGCATAGCCACACGTTCTCCGAGCCCGAGCGGTCGGAGAGGAACACGATGGTCTTGCCGTCGGGCGAGTAGCGCGGCTGCGAGTCGAACGCGGGGCCCGACGTGATCCGCTGCGCTTCCCCTCCCGACAGCGGCAGCGTATACAAATCGCCCAGGAGCTCGAACACGATCGTGTGGCCGTTGGGCGACACGTCGAGCGAGATCCAGGTGCCTTCGGAGGTCGTGAAGTCGACGCTCCGGGTCGGTTTGAGGGGGAGCGAGTCAGCCTTCTGCTTGGTGGTGTCCGCCCGTTGGGCGGCAAGGCACAGCACAGGGACGGCGGCGGCGAGGAGCGTCGCGGTCAACGACCTAGGCATCACTGGACTCCGGGGCGAAGAGCGACGGCACGCTGGGAAGGCGTAAAACCTGAAGCCAGCACGCGAAGGCGTCAAGCAAAGCCGTCCAGAGTTGACAAATCCCGTACACCTTGCCATGATTCCCCCCGAGCGATACCGAACCAGAGACTGTTCCAAGGACCTGGGCTACCGCCCAGGTCGTTGCGTTTCTGGGGCTTTCACACTGGAGAAGTCCGGATGGAAGTGACCGTAGGCGACGGCGACCGACTCGAGTATGTCTTGAAGAAGTTCCGTCGTCAGATCACCAAAGCCGGCCTGTTTCAGGACATGAAGCGGAAGCGCTTCTATGAAAGCCCGGGCGCTCTACGGCGACGGAAGGACAAGGCAGCGGCACGCCGCAAGGTGAAGTCCGCACGACGTCGCGAACAACATTAAGTCAGGAGTACAGCAAGATGGCACGCATTACCGGTATCGTGAAGTGGTTCAACGACGCGAAGGGGTTTGGTTTCATCACGCCTGAGAACGGCGAGAAGGACTGCTTCGTGCACCACACCGCGATCCAAGCACAGGGATTCAAGTCGCTCGCCGAGGGCGAGCGGGTCGAGTTCGACGTCGTGCAGGGTCAGAAGGGTCCGGCGGCGCAGAACGTCGTGAAGCTCTAAACCAGCGAGCACGGCAGCAACAAAAGCGAGCGGCGCCGTCCCGAGGGACGGCGCCGTTTGTGTTACTTGATCACGATCCGCATCGCCCGGGTGTCGAGATCGATCTCCCAGGTGGTGATGCGCGGCCGCAGGAATTCCTCGCAGTCGCGGGGCGTGAGCGATTCGGGATCGGCATCGAGGAACTCGAGCAGCCGCATCCGGGCCTGGAGGTAGGTGCAGCCCTCCCGCGTCGCCGCCATCCGCAGCCCCACTTCATCCTCGAGCTTGCGGTTCACGAACCCCTGCGCCACCTGGAGCAGGCGCCCGACGATCACCGTCTCGAGCTCAGCCCCTTCCGGCCGCGCCAGCCGGCGCTGCACGGCGCGCTGGCGGTCGGGAGCGCACAGCTCCAGCACCTGTCGGGCCACCTCCGGGTCGGGCCGCTGGCCACCCGTCCCGACCGCGGCGCGCTCGGCGCGCGCACAGGTCGGGAGGTCGTTGCGGTGCAGCCGCAGAAACTTCGTCATCGGGGCGTACAGATCGGTGCGACTGGGCGCGGGGGGGCGGCGTCGCCCCGCCACCAGATCCGCCATGTAATCCTCCGAGACCTTGACCGCCTCCGCCAGCTCGCGCGGGGTGCGCTTCAGCTCCCGCAGACGGCGCCGGAGCAGTTGACCCACCTTGACGGGCTCCTTGAGAGGCAGGGCTGCAGGCATCTCGGATGGCTCCTTTCGAGGGCACAAGAAAGACCCGCAGGGTGCAGAGAGCGGGAGGTGCACACCGCGGGCAAACGTACTCAAATATCGCTAGGACAGGGCGTTAATGGTACCCCGAACCCCCGATTGGGGGCTTTCTGTGCTCCGCGCCCCGGTGCCGCAGGAGCGCCAACGAGCCTACGACGATGATGAGCGCGAAGCTGAACCACTGGATGGCATAGGAGAGGTGGGGGCCATCGGAGAGCTCGGGGGCCGGCCAGCGGATGAGACCGGGCGGTCGAGGGCGGTACGGGGTGGCAGGGGGCGGCATCTGCTGGATGACGAAGGGCAAGAGCGGGTACGGAACCGAATCCTGGAGCGCCACCGGGTCTACGTCTCCCCGGGCGCGCGGTGCACGCATACCGAGTCCGAGGACGACGGCGCTGTCGCCTTCCCGGTACGCCGGCTGGTCCACGTGATACGCGTCCGGTGACGGCGCCCAGCCCCGGTCCACGAGCACCGCGGCGCCGTCCGAGAGCCGCAGCGGCGTGACCAGGTCCACGCCCGGCAGCCCCTCGTAACTGCGGGGGCGCCACAGCCGCTCGCGGGCATAGTCGTACCGGCCACGCGCGAGGAGCCGCCGGTCGCGGGCCGAGTCGGCGTCGAGCGAGCCGCTGACCGCGACCGGTGGGCGGGTCCGGGCGGCCAGCAGCACCGCGTTGTGCGCGCGGCGCTGCCCCAGGCGATTTAGCTGCCACACGCCCAGTCGCGCACACCCGGCAGCGACGACGAACGCGACGACCAGCCCGGCGACGTCACGCCGCTCGAGCGTCATCGCGCGCCGCCGATCAGTGACAACTTCTCGGCACGCGACAGGCGGCGGAGCGCGGCTTCGCGCCGCAGCGCCGCCGAGCGATCGGGTTGGCGCTCCTGGTAGACCAACCGCACCGGGCGGCGGGCGCGGGTGTACGCGCTGGCGGTGCCGGCGCGGTGCCGGGCGAGCCGGCGGGTCAGATCGTTGGTGATCCCCGTGTACAAAGAGCCGCCCCGGCACCGCAGGAGGTAGACGGTCCAGCTCACTCCAGCGTGGCGTCGAGGGTGATCTGGGCGATCCCCTGGAGCGCCCGCGACACCGGGCAGCCGGCCTTGGCCTCTGCGGCCGCCTTCTGAAACCCCGCTGCGTCGAGGCCGGGGACCTTGCCGCGCACCGTGAGCTGCATCCGCGTGATGGTGGGCGTGCCGTTGACCATCTCCATGGTACACGCGGCATCCGTCTGAACGCGCGCGGCGGGCTTTCCGGCCTTTTCGAGCCCGGCCGAGAGCGCCATGCTGAGGCAGGCGGCGTGGGCCGCGGCGATCAGCTCCTCGGGATTCGTGCCCTTCGTCCCCTCGAACCGGGTCGCGAAGGTATAGGCGCCACCGAACGCGCCGCTCCCCGCCCGGAAGGTCCCCTTGCCGTCCTTGAGCTTGCCTTCCCAGACTGCCGTCGCTTGACTCGTGGGCATCGTCTCCACTCCGTTGAACGTGAGGTGATCGAAATCTGGCGGAAGCGTCGAGGGGGCGCTACGCTTGTGGCACGTGCCGCTCGAGACAGAGAGGAAAGCAACGATGGTCACGAAAAAAAAGCCCCGGCGTCCCGCCCGGAAGCGCCCGGCGCCTCGTCCCAAGCGTCAGCAGCCCGAGTCGCTGCGGCTCCGTTCCATGGCCGCGTCGCTGACGGTCAGCGACCTGGAGCGCAGCGTCGCGTGGTATCGCGACGTGCTGGGCTTCATCGTCGGCCAGCGCTGGGAGGAGGAGGGGGACGTCCGCGGCATCCAGATGAAGGCCGGTGCCTGCGACATCATGCTCGGCCAGGACGATTTCGCGAAGGGACGGGAGCGTCAGAAGGGTGCAGGCTTCCGCCTGTGGGTGGCGACCATCCAGGACATCACCGCCATCGCCGCCCGGATCAAGGCGACCGGCTGGTCGCTCGACCGCGAGCCGTCCGAGACTCCGTGGGGGGACTGGGTGTTCGCCGTGTCCGATCCGGACGGGTTCAAGATCACCATCGTCCAGGAGTAGCGGGAGGAGAGCCGCATGCTCATGCTGCTCGCCGTCACGTCGCTGGCGCTTCAAGCGTCCGTCGCCGACACCTCACCCTTCCGCGGGCTGTCCCTGCCGCCGCCGACCCGGGTCCGCAGCGCGTCGGGCGCGCCCGGGCCCGACTACTGGCAACAGCGGGTGGACTACGTGATCCGCGCCACGCTCGACACGGCGCGCTCCGTCATCCGCGGCACGGAGCGGATCCACTACGAGAATCATTCGCCCGACACGCTGGCGTTCGTGTGGGTGCAGATCGAGCAGAACATCTTCGCGAAGACCAGCGTCACCTATGCGCTCAACCAGCCTCCCCTGCATTTCGCGGGCGGCGCGGTGTTCGATTTCACCGGCAAAGGGTTCATCGGCGGCATCACCATCGAGCGGTTCGCCGTGGCCGGGAAGGAGCTCGAGCGCACCGAGTACGGCACGATGATGCGGGTCGAGCTACCGCGCCCCCTCGCGCCCCGGGGAATGATCGAGTTCGACGTCGCGTGGCACTTCCCCGTCCCCCCATACGGGGGCGGTCGGATGGGCCGGATCGGCACCCGGCTGTACGAAGTCGCCCAATGGTATCCGCGCCTGGTCGTCTACGACGACGTGCACGGTTGGAATCCCCTGCCCTACATCGGCGCCGGGGAGTTCTACCTCGAGTACGGGGACTTCGATGTGACCCTCACCCTGCCCGCGGGATTCGTCGTGGCGGCCACGGGAACGGTGCAGAACCCGCTGGTCGTCTGGAGCGCGACGCAACGGGCCCGGCTCGCCCGGGCGAGGGTCTCGAGCGAGCGCGTGCAGGTCATCACCCAAGCGGAGGCAACCGCGCACAGCGCACAGCGCGCGCCGGGCACGAAGGCCTGGCGCTTCACCGCCCACCGGGTCCGTGACTTCGCCTGGGCCGCGTCCCCCGATTTCCGCTGGGACGCCTCGGGCTGGCGGGGGATCCTCATTCAGACGTTGTACCGGCCGAGCGCGACCCCGTGGGAAGACGCCAACCGGATGGCGTGGTTCACGATCAAGCACTTCAGCGAGACGTGGGGGATGTATCCGTGGCCGCACGCCACCACCGTCGAAGGGCTGGTCGAGGGGATGGAGTACCCCATGCTCACCTTTGTGCCGTCGATCGAGAAGCGCGAGGACCAGTTCTGGGTGCTGACGCACGAGTTCGGCCACGAGTGGTTCCCGATGCTGGTGGGCTCGGACGAGCGGCGCTATCCATGGATGGACGAGGGATTCAACACGTTCATCGACTACGGCTCGGCGGAAGGCTATTTCGCCGGGACGACGTACGGCGACACCGTGCGGCGCGAGCTGCTCACCGCCTATCAGATCTCGGCCGTGCCGGGAAACGAGCAGCCGCTCATCACGCGCCCGGTCGAGTCGCGCGACCTCGCGTGGACTGCATACCAGAAGCCGGCGCTGATGCTGACAATGCTGCGCGACGCCGTGCTTGGCAAAGCGACGTTCGAGCGGGCGATGCGCGCATACGTGCGGCGCTGGTCGTTCCGGCATCCCCAGCCGGCGGACTTCTACCGGACCATCGAGAATGTGTCGGGGAAGGACTTGGACTGGTTCTGGCGCGCATGGGTCTACACCACCGCGCGTCTCGACCAGGCGATCGACTCCGTCACCGTCGCCGGCGACACGGCATCCGTCTTCCTGTCGAACCGCGGTCAGATGGTGCTCCCGGTGACGCTCGAGCTCCGCTACGCCGACGGGTCGAGCGAGACGCGCGAGCTACCGATCGAGATGTGGAACCTGGGGAGCCGGTTCACGGCGCGAGTGCCCACCGGGGGGAGGCAACCGGTCGGCATCACGGCCGACCCGGGCGGGATCTACCCCGACATCGATCGGGCGAACAATCGGTGGCCCCACTAGGCACCCGCCCGCGCCACATCGCATTGCTCACGTCGGCGCGCCAGTGGCGTGGGTCGGGAGTGAGCCTCTCGCACATCGCGCGAGGCCTCGTGGCCAACGGACACACGGTGCGCATGCTGTGCACGGCGCCTTCGGTGACCGCGGGCTTCGCCGCCGCCGGGCTGTCGGTGGAAGAGCTGCCGATCCACGACACCGGCCTGGCGGAAGCCAGGACGCTGCTGCGGGCCCTGAAAGCCCAGCGAACGGAGGTGCTGGTCGCTGAGATGCCTCGCGATGTGCGACTCGGCGCGCTGGCATCACTCGCCCGCCGTCTTGCGCTGGTCTACTCGTACAACGTCAATCGCGCGGCGCCCCCGCGGGACCCGATCATGCGTCTGGCGTACCGGCGCGTGCGCCTGACGATCTTCCGCACCCATACGGGCGAGCGGGATGTGCTCGCGGTCGCGCCCTTCATGGGACGGCCGCCACATCGCGTGATCTACGAAGGCGTGGATCTCGACGTGTTCCGGCCGGACGCGGAACGGGGGCGCGCGTTCCGCGCGCGACACGGGTTGGGAGACCGACCGTTTCTCTTCGCGGCGGGTGCGCTCGAGTGGGAAAAACGCTACGACTGGATGCTCGATGCGCTCGCCCGCCTCGGACCGGGCGCCCCGCTCCTGGTCATCCGCGGCGACGGCTCGCAAGAGGCGGTGGTCCGCGCGAGGGCCGAGCAGCTGGGCGTGAGCATACGGCTGCTCGGGTTTCTGCCCGCCGAGGAACTCGCCGCCGCCTACAACGCCGCGACATGCTTCGTGCACACGTGTCCCGTCGAGACGTTCGGGTTGACCGTGGCGGAAGCGATGGCGTGCGGCCGGCCGGTGGTGGCGGTGGCCAGCGGGGCCCTCCCGGAGGTCGTCGGCGGGGCCGGCGTGCTGGCCCCGCCTGACGATCCTGCGGCGTTCGCGCGGGCGCTCAGCGACCTGCTCGCCGATCCGGCGCGGGCGGCGGCGCTCGGCGAGGCTGCACGCCGCCGCGCGCTCGACGCGTTCTCCATGGCACGGATGGGACGCGAATACAGTCAGGCCCTGGACGCCGTCGGCTAAAGGGGGCGGCTACACGTTACTTCGGCTCCACCGGCATCCCCGTCGCCTGCCAGTGCGCCCAGCCGCCCACCAGCGCCCGCGCCTTGGGCCATCCAGCACCCTGCAGCTCTCGCGCCACCCGGGCGCTTGTCTCTTCGTCGCGTCAGGCGCAGTAGGCGACCAGCCAGTCGTTGCGCGGGAGCGCGAGCTCGGCGGCCGCGCGCGCCACGTTGCCCTCGGGCGAAAGCCGGATCGCGCCCTTGGCTTTGACGTCGCTGTCGCGATAGGCGCGCTCCTTGCGCGCGTCGAGGAGCCACACGCGCTCCCCCGCCGCCTCGCGCCGGCGCATCTCGTCGAGCGTGATGCGCTCACTCGCGCGTTCGCGCGCCGGCGCAGGCCCGGGCGTCGGCTCGTCCCTCTTCCCGAGCAGTATCAGCGATCCCCCATGGATCACGACCGAGAGGAGCACGACCAGGGCCGCGGGCGCGAACAGTCGCTCGGCCCCCGGGAGCCCCGCGAACACCGGCAGCAGCACCAGCAGCAGCGAGCTCAAGCCGCGCGGCCCGAACCACACGATCAGGCGTCGGCTCCGGATGTCGAGGGGCTGCCCCCGCAGGGCGACCAGCAACGTCGCCGACCGGGCCAGCAACGCGCATGCCGCGAACGCGAGTCCCGCCCACGTCACCCCGGAGAGCCCGGTCCAGATGAGCGAGCTGCCGAGGGCGACGAAGGTGAACAACAGGAACATCTCGGCCGCGGCCTGCCCGAAGTCGAGAAAGCAGTCGCACAGCTCCGCGTCGACCGCGGCGATCGTGAGGCCCGCGGCGAAGGCGGCGAGCAACCCGCTGCCGTGCACCGCCTCCGCCGCCGCGTACGCCGTGAAGGCGACCCCGAGCGCGTACAATGACTCGTAGTCGCGTCGCACGGCGACTTTGCGCCGCACCTGATCGAGCACCGCCACGCCGGTGAATCCGATCACAACGCCGGCGCCCGGGCCCAGCAGGAACAGCTCGAGCGCCATGCGCCCCAGCGGCGGCTCGCTGCCCGGTCCCCGCAGGAACTGCATCGCCACGAGCACGACCGGCAGGACCACGATGTCGTTGAGACCGCTCTCGAGGGAGAGCACCTGACGGGCGGCGGCGGGGACGTCTCCGCCGCGCAACAGGCCGCGCATCACCACCGGATCGGTGGACGCAAGCGCCGCCCCGAGGATCGCGGCCGGGGCGGGTGCGAACCCCAGCAGGCTCCAGGCGGCG
>Ga0193721_1000562_pt1 | contig 10557 bp, 10 predicted proteins | sample U2s2metaG_FD_145078 | JGI IMG/M metagenome (GOLD analysis project Ga0193721, IMG submission 145078) | Soil microbial communities from a riparian zone of the East river system, Colorado, United States - U2s2 | ecosystem: Environmental > Terrestrial > Soil > Riparian zone | place: USA: East River...
GGATCGTCTTGTAACTGAACTGCCCAAAAGCGGCGTGCCCGATTACATCGGGCCGAAATCGATTCGGCCCGAAACCTAGCGAGCCGGAGATTTCGACCACAGGCGGCGAGCGAAACTCGATGCCGGCGAGCGGTTCGCCCAGCCCGAAAGCGTCAAGAAAGCCTTTCAAATCCAGGCTACTGCGCGCTTGAAAACTGGCTCTGTTGGTTTCGCGATTCCAATCAGCGCGGCCGGCAAAGTTGCCCTTGCCGTCGCTCCACTCGCAATGTGAAATGTTCAAGTGTTGATCATTCCATTCGGCAGCAGCGGACAAGTCTCTCAATTCGTAGCTAGCGCGTTGTACTAGATCACCGTGCAGCGTCGCTTCTACGCGTGCTTTTTCGATTTCTGCGACGTCACCGCTAAACTTTAATTGCAAAGAGGCCAGTGCCTCCGGGAACCTGAATTTCTTCAACTCATTCAATACCCGCTCCGCAATCGATAACCGCCTTTGCCATTCTTCGGGCGAAACCGCCGGCGAGGGCTGGTAATCCCCGCGCTTGATCAATTGTCCTGTCGCAGAAATCCGAATTCCACAAAAGATTCCCTCGGCCTGACTAACATAAATTTGTTCCGGCGGAAAATAGACGTGCGCGCGGAAATTAGTGAGTTGTACTTTATCGGCGTTTCCTCCCTCCGTCTTGAGTGGAAGTATGATTTGGGCATCACGTACATCCAGAGCGTTGAGAAACGGCTGACGATGAAAAAGAGCCGCGTAATTGATGTCGAGGGAGACCTCGCTGATACGGGCAAGCGTGTTTTCGCGATTTTTATAGTCGAATATTCTTACATTTCTTGCGACCAAACCACGAAATGGATCCAACGTCAGGCGCCCTATATCTGCTTCGACGCCGCGCTTGTGTAACTCCTCCACAACCCGGTAGCGCCATTCGCGCCCAAATCCGCGGCGCGCCAGATAATAGCCGCCGCCGATAACGCCAAGCATCGCGACGACAACCGCCAGGCGCATCACGCTTAGGGCGAGTCGGCGCCACCACTTGCTTTTCCGATAGCGTGTGGAAGGCCGAACTTGCGGTGGTTCAAGGACGGGCGGCATGCTGTTCGTTAAAGCGTTGAAGCGTTGAAGCGATAGGCCAATGTATTGTTTTTAATGCTTAACGCTTCAACGTGATTTCAATCTCCGATCTGCCAGCGCTTAACGCGTCCTTTAATCTCGTGAGCACCATCTTTATTTCAATGGGCTGGTATTTCATCCGGCATGGCGCGTGGCGGCGCCATATGATGTGCATGATCACAGCCGTGGTCTCATCGGCTTGTTTTCTGGTTGGCTACATCATTTATCACGTTCACGTCGGCGAGAAATCTTCCGGATACACCGGTTGGATTGCCGCCGTTTACTTCCCAATACTGGCTTCGCACGTTCTGCTTGCCTTTGTGACGTTGCCTCTGGTGATTTTGACCCTGGTTCAGGTTTTTCGTCGCCGATGGGATCGTCACAAGCGGATCGCGCGTTGGACGATCCCAATCTGGCTATACGTTTCCGTCACGGGCGTGTTTGTGTATTTGATGCTCTACAAATGGTTTCCTCCGGGAACGTGATGCAGGCAATCCTGCCTGCAAGGGATCACAACGCAAACAGGATTGCCTGCGTCACGTCCAAAATCTTGCACACGGCAATGATTTGATGTTTGATCAATCAATTGCGCGCTGCTGCGCATGCAGGAAACTTTTATGGTAACTATTGCGACGTTCAATGAGCCGGCCAAAGCGCGGCAGCTAAAACGGCGCTTTCACGACGCCGGGATCAACGCCGATGTTCACAATGAGGCGCCGCTGCAACAGGTCGGCTTCATGTCGCGCCCGCAGGCGAATGCGAAGGTGATGGTGGAAGACAGCGACTTCGAAAAGGGGCAGGAGCTCATGATCGAGTGGGAGGCCACCGATCCGGATATCTCCGCCGCTCTCATTCGATGTCCGCAATGCGGCTCTTCAAATATCGAGTATCCACAGATGACCCGAAAATTCATGACTCCTGCGCTCGTCGGCGTGCTTTGCGCTCTGAAAATTATTCCCAAGGAGTTTTACTGCCAGGACTGCCACTTTACCTGGAGCAACCAGGAAGAGCCTACGATCGGTCGGCTGTGGCATCGGTTCTTTCCCGGAAGTGAATCGAGCACGGAAGCCTCATAGGCGATCGATTTATTTCTCCTGGCGCTTGATTCGTCGCACACGATTCTTCTTGTGATGGATTCTCATTTGCCCAGAGCTATCGGAATTTCTCGTTCTCTCCGGCATGACATCTCTCGAGTTTCCCCTGCAGTCACAACCGCGTGTTGCCAGCCATGAAGTGGCTCTTCGTACTAGTGCTCGCACTGATCATCTTCGGCGGCGCCGCCTGGTTCGGTTACAATACCTTTGTCAAAGAAGAAATCGCAGTGAAAAAGGAGCAACGCGGGGAAGTTACTCCCCCACCTGCGGTGGACATCAGCCTGCCGGAATTTCAGGCGGCGCTGCAACTGCGACAGGAAGGAAAATTGACCGAAGCTCGCGATGCGCTCGTCGCGTTTATCCAAAAATATCCCTCCGGAAAGCATCTCGATGAAGCGCGGGATGTGCTCGGGGAAATCAACATTGACATTTTCCTGTCGCGTCATCCTTCTCCAGAGAAAATCGACTACGTCGTAAAATCTGGAGACGTCCTGGCTAAGATTTCGCGGAAATTGAAGACGACGCCGGAACTGATCATGCGCATGAACAATATGAGCAGCACAATGTTGCACATTGGGGAGCATTTGCTCATCTCGCACCCCGAGTTCGCAATGGTGATTCAGCGGAAGGCAAACCTCGTTGCGCTTCTCAATCACGGCGCGTTTTTCAAGCAATATCATGTGCGTGAAGCAAAGCTACCGCCCAAGCAGCCGGCCAAAATCACCGCAAAAATCGCCGAAACAATGGCTTGGAAAGGTGGCAAACGCGTGGGCCTGGGCAGCAAGGAGTACCTTGCCAGCACCAAGTGGATCCGGATTGCTGGCGCTGCGGGTTACACTCTGTATTCGGTGCCGGATGCTGCTCATCCTAATCTCGACCAACCGCCACCGCCGGTGGGCCTCGGGCTGGCGGCCACCGATCTTGAGGAGCTAAGCAGCCTTGTAAAGAACGGCATCCCCGTCACGATTATCGACTAAAGCCAGTGACACGTTGAACCGTTAAACCGTTGAAGCGTCTTGTTCGTCTGTCATGTTGAGCGGAGCGAAACATCTCTGGTATCGGCTTGCAGTAGCTCAGTACTCAGAAATAATCAGAGATTCTTCGCTTCGCTCAGAATGACACAGAACCGATTTCAGCTTTAATCGTTTCAACGCTTTAAGGCTTTACTGCTCATGGAATGGCAACCGCTGGATTTTGAAAGACCGATCTTTGACTTGGAACGGCGATTGGAGGATTTGAAGAATCACTCCGACAAGCACGACGTCGATCTTGATCCAGCGATTAAAGAACTGGATGCAAAGCTTCGCGAAACACGGCGCCGGATTTATGGCAATCTGACGGCTTGGCAACGCGTCCAAATCGCGCGACATACGCAACGACCGTTCGCTCTGGATTACATCGACCGGTGTTTCGCGAATTGGGTCGAATTGCATGGCGACCGCCGCTTTGCGGATGACAAAGCGATGCCGTGCGGTTTGGCCACATTCGGCGGCCAGCGTTGCGTCGTGATCACCCACCAGAAAGGGCGTAATACCAAAGAGAACGTGATGCGTAATTTTGGCTGCGCCCATCCTGAAGGCTACCGCAAGGCGTTGCGATTGATGCGGCTGGGCGAAAAATTTGGCATGCCAGTGATCTCATTGATCGATACGCCAGGCGCTTTTCCCGGTATCGGATCGGAAGAACGTCACATTTCAGAAGCCATAGCTGTCAATCTTCGTGAAATGATGACGCTGCGTGTGCCGATCGTTGCCGCAGTTATCGGCGAGGGCGGCTCCGGCGGAGCGCTAGGCATTGGCGTTGCAGATCGTGTGTTGATCCTCGAAAACGCTTATTACTCAGTGATCAGCCCCGAAGCGTGTTCCGCGATCTTATGGAGAGACCGGCGGCATGCGGCCGAAGCGGCCGAGGCGCTCAAGCTGACCGCTCAGGATTTGTTTAAACTCGAAATTGTGGACGAAATTATCCCCGAGCCGGAAGGCGGTGCACACCGGGACTACGATTCCGTTGCCGCGAATCTTACCAGCGCATTACGCGGGGCTCTCCAGCAGGTTTCTCAGCTTCCAGTTGCCGAATTACTGGAAAAGCGATATCAAAAATTTCGCCGACTGGGCGTATTTTCGGAAGGCAGAACCGTCACCGCGTCGGCTCCTTCTTAATGTGATGTTTGGGATTTGGGGTAAATCTGCGGCTGTTTGCTGGCTCAGTGCCCTCGCTGCTGTCACCACGGTGCAAGTGAGCATAGGAGCTTCGGATTTTCGCTTTGATCGCGACACCCTGGAGTTTCAAAACGCCACCGTGCTCAAGTATAAGGATGGGGTTCCCTTTCTGCGTGCAAAATCGACAAGCGATGATCCCGCCAACAAATATACCCGCCGAGTTTTTGTCATGACACGCACCGCGATGCAATTCCGCAAGTTCGCCCATTTCGATCCGCGACGCACCCCGTTGGATGACAAAGCTTTGGCCGCCCGCATTCGCTCGGTTACGCGACGACAGGCTTGGGCTGCTCCGTTGCCGGAAAATCAGCGAATCGTTTTTCCAGGCTATGCAAGTTTGCGGGAAATGAGCAAAGCTCGCACGCACGTATTTCAAGAGAATATCGGCAGCGGGTTCATAACTTATTTTCGCCCCGGCAATGGCCGAATGTTTTTCGAACATAGCCGCAAATATCAGGAGAGAACTCACGCCAGTCTCGATGCCGTCCTCTCGCATGGTGACTTGTTCGTCGGCTATCTTTCGACTTATCCGAAGCTAAGTATTAATCATGCGGTGCTGGTTTATGCCCGGAACAAAAATGTCCCCGGAGACGAGCTGGAGCATTATCTGGCTTATGATCCAAACCATGCCGAAGCACCGCGCGAGCTAACCTGGTCGCCTCGTGAGCGCGCTTTTGCGTATCAGAAAGACATAGACTTCATCGGGGGATTCGTTCGCGTTTACCAATCCTACGGCAAGGCGTTGCAGTGAAAACAATTCGACGCGTCCTTCACGTGATTCCCAGCAATTCGCGCACAGCGGCAGGTTCTTGGCAGCTCGGCGCTTTCGTAGCTCTCGTCCTTCTACGAAGCAGCGCCACAGCGTCGGATTTCTGTTTCGACCGCGACACGGTCAGCTTCGCCAACTCAACCGTCTTCGAGTATCGCCAAGGCCATCCCCATTTGCGGCGGCAAAGAGAGAAAGGAGAGCCGAAAAGGTACACCCGCCGCTGTTTTGTCCTGTGCCGTACGACGATGCAGTTTCAGAAATTTGCTCGGTTCGATCCGCATGCCCCTGCATTAGATGACAAGGCATTGGCCGCTCGCATTCGAAGTGTCACCCGTCGGGCGGCCTGGGGAAAGCCGTTGCTACTGGATCAGCGCGTCGTCTTCCCGGGATACCCCAACTTGCGCGCAATGAGCAAGGCGCGCCGCGAAGTTGTGCGAGCAAATATTGGCCTTGGCTGGCCGACTTACTTTCGGCTCGGAAATTCCCGGATGCTTTTCGAGCACGACTCTAGTTACCACAAAGAAACCCACGCCAATCTCGATGCAGCTTTGGCGCATGGCGAGTTGTTCATTGGTTTTCTCACAACTTACCCTCGTCTCAGCATCAATCACGCGGTGTTGGTCTACAAACGAAAACCTGCCTCTCATGATGGAATTGACCGTTATCTCGTTTACGACCCCAATCATCCGGAATCGCCGCGTGAGCTCACCTGGTCCTCCCACGATCATGCTTTCGCATACCAAAAAGATTGGGATTTCATCGGCGGCTCCGTTCGCGTTTATCAAATTTACGGCAAGTGGCTCCAGTAGTTTGTCATTCCGAGCGAAGTCGAGGAATCTCTTAATTGTTTTCTTCGGTATGCTGACCAAAATAGCAGGAATAGACTAGTCGACTCTAATCGACATGACACGAGACCGCACCAATGCTAGATCAACCGTCACCGCCCAAACCGGCTCCGCCAACACCCGTGCCGGCTCCTGAACCGTTGCCGCCTAATCCTCTGCCCATTCCGCCGGTGGGAAGGTGAGAATCTTATTTTGGCGGTGGAAATAAAAATCGTAGGGCCGGTTCGACGCGTGCAGCCCATGCCGCTTCGCTGTGGTGGGCGCCTTTGACTTCGAGATAACTAAGATCGACATCGAGCTGCCAGCCTTTGTCGATCAAGTAATTGCGTAAGTCGCGCGCCAGTTCCCAACCGGGCTCGTCCGTGCCAGTATCGAGCCAGATTTTCAGTGTCGGCTTTTTGCCAAGGATGCCCACCAGCCGGAAAATCGCGTAATCGTCCCACCAAATCGATGGCGACATTACAATTAACCGGGTGAATACCTCTGAATAAAAAATTCCCATCGCCAGTGTGGCCAAACCGCCCAGCGATGATCCACCGAGCCCGGTAAATTCTGCATCCGGCTTCGTTCGATACTTTTTGTCGATAAACGGCTTCAATTCTTCTATCAAAAATTGCCCATAAATTGGAGCCAGGCCGCGGCTGCGTTTTCTGGGGTGGTCTTTCGGTTCGATCACGCCTGGCGTCGGTGCGTATTCGTGGATTCGTTCTTCGCCGATGTTTGCTACCGCGACGATGATGAGCGGCTCGATCAGTTTTCGATGGATCAATCGCTCCGCGGTTTCATCGACTCCCCACTCGACTCCGGCAAATGAAGTGGCGGCGTCGAAAACGTTCTGCCCGTCGTTCATATATAAAACCGGGTAACGCCTCGACGAGAACCGGCGATAACCAGGCGGCAAATAAACGAGCACATCGCGCCGGTCTCCCAGGACCTTGGAGTGAAAAGCGCGATGCCGTTTGATATTGCCAGTAAGCGTGTGTTTGGGCATCAAAAACGAGACGCTTCGCGAAGATGTCGGCTTTGTCCACCATTGGTCGTGCCCATGTTGGCGACGAATGAAACCCTCACCTTAATCCTCTCCCTTTGCCAAAGGGAGAGGCGATTAAGCAAAGTAGCGCCGCGCGAATCTTCAGCACGACAAGTTCACACCTTCCGGCTCTCCCTGTTTCGGAGAGAGGATTGAGATGACAGGCGTTACGCGCCATGAATCGTATCGCTTGTCTGAAGTTTTGAATTCAAAAGGGATCAAGCATTGGCTGGATGACGGAAGATGGCGCGGGCACGATTGGAACTACTGGCAAGACATGCTGCCATATTATTTGTCACTGGTAGCTTGAATCTCGCCGTTTCCGCGCAAGCTGCCGCGCTCGCGTGATGACCTAGCTGGAAGTTTCGGTGCGCTCGGGCGCTGGCTCTGCTGCCTGTCCAGTTTCTTGCTCCGCGCGTTCCTTCAGCGCTGCCTTGCGCGAGAGTTTTACCCGGCCTTTATCGTCAATGCCGATGCACTTGACCCAAATGATGTCGCCCACTTTGGCGACGTCTTCGGTCCGTTTCACGCGGAAATCTGCAAGCTCAGAAATATGCACCAGGCCGTCTTTGCCCGGCAAAACTTCCACAAACGCGCCGAACTCTTTCGTTGAGACGACGCGCCCCTGATAGGTCTGGCCGATCTCAATTTCGCGTGCCATACCACTGATGATTTCCTTCGCGCGCGCCATGCTTTCACCGCTAGTCGCATAGATGTGCACCGAGCCGTCATCTTCAATGTTAATCTCAGCGCCGGTCTCCGCGACGATACCCTTGATGGTCTTCCCGCCGGGGCCGATGAGCGCACCGATCTTCTCCGGATTAATTTTGAGCGTCTCAATTCGCGGCGCGTATTTCGAGAGCTCCGGCCGCGGCTGGTCCAGTGTGCTCCGCATGATCTCAAGGATTTTCGTGCGCGCTTCCTTTGCACGCTGAATCGCTTCCGACATGATTTTGTGAGTAATGCCGGGAAGCTTCAGGTCGAGCTGAAAACCCGTCACGCCTGCGTCGGTTCCACAAAGTTTGAAGTCCATGTCTCCAAAGTGATCTTCCGAGCCGATGATGTCGGTGAGCAACTCGTAGCGTTTTATTTCCTGATTGTCGCCGCGCTCGGTCACGAGCCCGATCGAGATTCCGCCAACCGGCGTCTTTATCGGAACGCCAGCATCCATGAGCGCGAGTGTGCCCGCGCACACGCTCGCCATCGAGGTCGATCCGTTTGATTCCATAATCTCGCTTGAAATACGGATGGCATAACGAAAATCCTGTTCACTCGGCACAACCGGCTCGAGCGAGCGCTCAGCGAGCGCGCCGTGGCCAATCTCGCGCCGCCCAGGTCCACCCGTTCGCCCCGTTTCGCCTACGCTAAATGGCGGGAAATTGTAATGCAGAATGAACCGCTTCGATTGTTCGCCGCCGCCGTAAGCATCAATCATCTGCGCTTCCTCGATTGGTGCCAGCGTGGCGAGCGCGACCGCCTGAGTTTCGCCGCGCTGGAAAATCGCCGCACCGTGCGCACGCGGCAGGACACTCACTTCGCAACTGATCGGTCGTAAATCCCCGTAGCCGCGCCCATCAACGCGCTTCTGTTTTTCCAGAATGCTGACGCGAAACGCCTTCTTTTGGACGTAGTCGAATGCCTGCGAGATCGCAAAGGCATCGGAGTCGGGATATTTTTCAAGGATCGCCGTCTTCACTTCTTCGCGCAATGCATCGACGGCTTTAGCCCGCGCCGTTTTGCCTTCGGTGTAAAGCGCTTCTTCGATCCGCTCGCCTGCGACGCGGTATGCGATATCGAGCAGCTCCTGGCTCACCTGGAGCAACCGCATCTCGCGTTTAGGTTTGCCCACCATTGCCGCTAACTCTTTTTGAATGCGAATCATCTCACGCGCATGCTGGTGCGCGAACTCGAGCGCTTTTACGAACTCGGCTTCCGGCAATTCCCTGGCCGAGCCTTCGATCATGATCACATCGTTTTCTGTGCCGACGTAAACAAGATCCAGATCGCTCTCAGCACGCTCGGTATGCGTTGGATTAGCGACGAACTGACCATTCACGCGGCCAACACGAACAGCTCCAATTGGACCGGCAAATGGAATATCCGAGACGCATAGCGCCGCGGATGCGCCGTTCATCGCGAGAATGTCGGGATCATTTTCCCCGTCGGCACTAAGCAGGATTGAGATGATCTGCGTGTCGTAAAAATATCCCTGCTGGAAGAGTGGCCGCAGAGGCCGATCGATCATGCGCGACGTGAGCGTTTCCTTCTCCGTCGGACGGCCTTCGCGTTTGAAATAGCCGCCGGGAAATTTCCCCACGGCTGCCGCTTTTTCGCGATAATCGACCGTGAGCGGGAAATAATCCTGACCTTCCTTGATTGCAGTGGCCGATACTGCGCTCGCCAGCACCATGGTGTCGCCGCATGTCACGACGACGGCGCCATCGGCGAGTCTGGCGATTTTGCCGGTTTCGATTGAAATTTGATTAGCCCCAATTTGGGCTGTGACCTTTTGTTGCATTTTACTTTCCTGGATGCGCAAGTTCCAGGCCGGTCACCCTGACTGTAGGTTTTAAACCCGTTGTCCGGCGGCTGCCGGACTCGAAACTAAAACCTAAAATCCAAGGTGATTGCTGCGGCCTGAGACTGCTAATTAACTATGTTTAATTTACTTATGGCTTCGAGCAATTAAAACAGGCGCACACGAAATCAACGATTTCGTGTTATTTGCGCAGGTTCAGCTTGTCGATCAGTTTTTTGTAACGATCGGCTTTGGTTTTGCTCAAATAATCGAGCAGACTCCGGCGTTGCGCGACCATCTTAAGTAGGCCGCGGCGCGAAGAATGATCTTTCCGGTTGGTCCTGAGGTGTTCAGTCAAATGCTCGATCCGGCGAGTTAGAAGTGCGACCTGCACATCCGCGCTGCCGGTATCTTTGTCATGCAACTGGAACTCCTTGAGACCCAACGTCTCGTTGCTCTCTGCCATAACGAAGGCGCTACTTTAGGCGAAGAACCCGTTTTAGCAACAGCGCATGATAATCAGATCGTGCGGCAGTATTTGTTGATTCGTAGGTCGAAATGGTGACGTAGCGATTCTTGCCGCCTCTCCCCTTGAGTCAAGGGGAGAGGACTGAGGTGAGGGGTTCGCGCTTGCGACCCTACGCGCTGGAATCAACCCTCACCCGCCCCCTCTCCCTTGTGAAAGGAGAGGCGGCTTTTCGCGTTTACCGTCGTACCACAGGCTGAGCTTTGCACGCGAACGGACTCCGCGGGGACCGCGGACAATTACGCCAAAGAATTTGCGCAGAAAATGTTTCGCAGGATACATGCGGAATTTCCGACCCGACGTAACAACCGGTTCCCGCAGCACTTTGAAGCCGCCCAGTTTTTTTAGTTCAAGAGAAAAATAAACTTCTTCACCAGCAAAGTACTGCTCGTCGAATCCACCAATGACATCGAAGTTCCGCCGTGTAGTGAAAAGAAATGCG
>Ga0193721_1000563_pt1 | contig 10555 bp, 10 predicted proteins | sample U2s2metaG_FD_145078 | JGI IMG/M metagenome (GOLD analysis project Ga0193721, IMG submission 145078) | Soil microbial communities from a riparian zone of the East river system, Colorado, United States - U2s2 | ecosystem: Environmental > Terrestrial > Soil > Riparian zone | place: USA: East River...
CGTTCTTCATCCTGACGATGGCGAAGGCGGTTTCTCTCGCCAGCACCGCCACTTAGTCGGTCTCCCGAAGGCTGCGCAGTCTGCTCGCGTTGAGTCGTCTCGACGAACTACACGAGGCGGCAGCACGGGCACGTGCTTTGCTTTGATTCGGAGTGCCGTCTCCGTCGGTTGTATTGCCTTTGTGCTTCAAGGAGAAAACCGATGCAAACGTTCCGAAGGACCGTTGCGCTCCTGATCTTCCCTGCGATCGCGTGGCTGGGAGCGGCCTGCGAGCGGGAGACGCCGACGGAGGCAGCGCCCCGTGTAGAGGCGACCGTGGGAGGCCCAACCTGCAACGTTCCAGCCGACTATGGAACGATTCAAGCTGCGGTCAACGTTACCACCTGCACCACAATCATTGTGGCCGCGGGGCTGTACCTCGAGAGTGTAACAATCGGCAGGCCTCTCACGTTGCTCGGCCCAAACGCGAACATCAGCTGGAACGGTACGCGCGGGGCAGAAGCCACTGTGACCTCTGGTGCGACGACGTTCAACGTGACGGACGGGCAGGACGTCACGATCGCTGGCTTCACAATCATCGGCGATTTCGGAGTCTACGTCGGTGGAACGATGGGGGGTACGACCAACAATACAGTGATTCAGAACAACATCATAACGGGGGTAACGCGGGCACTGACGCTCGACGATCCAGGTAGCGGTGCCAGGGTCCTAAATAGCGACCTGATCTCGAACGTACGGTCGCTTCATGTGAGTGGTGGTCCCTACACCGACATGAAGATCAATGGCAACCGCTTTTCCGGTCCGGCCGCCGCCACCGGGATCTTCTTCTCCGGGGCCCTTACAAATTCAATCACCGGGTTCGAGTTCGAGAACAACCAGGTGTTGCATCATGCCAACCTCGCCTCCACCATCTCTTCCGGGACGGTGAGCGGGAACACATTTAACGTCGCTTCACCTGGCAGTCTCAACCTTCAAATCGACCTTCACAACTCGACCATAACCGCCAACACGTTCGACGGCAGCGACGTGACGGCGTGTCTTCAACTATTCGGAAGTCAGTTCGGCCTCGTCCCCTCCGATCATGTCACTGTTTCCGGCAACACGTTCAACCACTGCAACGTCTACGGGATCCAGCTGAGTCCGGATGTTCACCACATAACGATCACCAATAATGCGATCTCCAACGGCTTCGACGGCGTGAACACGAGATTCATCTTGGATGATAATACTGGAGCAGTAGTGGGCCCGTGGGATGTCACCGGAAAAGAGATCCACATCAACTTGAATAACATCACCGGTAACACGGAATTTGGGGTGAAGAACTTGAACAACGGCATTCTGGACGCCACCTGCAACTGGTGGGGCGACGCGAGTGGCCCTGGGCCGGTTGGCCCGGGCTCGGGCGACAAGGTCAGCATGAACGTCGACTTCACGCCTTGGCTCACCGCGCCCGCCCCGGGTGGGAAATGCATCGGCGGCCTGCGGCCCTCTGGTGGGCAGGTGACCGGCGGCGGCCAAGTGCCAGTCAACAACATTACGGGCGGGCGGGGCAGTTTCGGCTTTAGCGCGAACGCGACCAGGCAGAGCGGCCATCTGGATTACCTGAACCATGTCAACGGTACTCACCTCAATTGCACGGTGAACATGGTCGCGATCCTCCCCCCCGGTAACAAGGCGCATCTCGAGGGCATGTGCAGCTCCAAGAACTATACGGGCAGCTTCAAGGCCGACGTTGAGGACAATGCTAACCCTGGCAAGGGCGCGGACAAGTTCACGGTCACATACAACACGACGACCATCGAGGGGGGCACGCTCATCAGTGGAAACATCGAGATCCACTAGTAGCGTGCAAAGGGGGGAAAGACTTATGACGCGGCTCGGATTCCTAATGACGGTGATTCTTGGGCTGGCGGGCCTCATGACGCCAGCTCCGGTTGCGGCGCAGGACGCCGGGGTGACGGGCGCCGCTGAGGCGGCCTTCCCCAACGGCACTGCCTTCAACGGCGTGCCCCTGAAAGGCTTGACCCTCGGTCAAGGGATGTTCATCGCCCAGGACGGCTCGGCGGCGGGGCAGTTCCAGGCGGTGCTCCTGGGGACGTCGCTCCTCGGGACGCCGCAGAACGTGACCGTTGAAGGTGAAGTCCGCGGCGGGTCTGTCGGAGCGGACGGAAGCGCCACCTTCAGCGGCACCGCCACGGTCGACAGGGGCGACGGAACACTGCCTCTCGCGGGCGTGCCCTTCGCAGTTACGGTCTCGGCGGGGAGTCTCGGGTTGATCCTCAACGCGGTGGCGTTGCCCACCGCGACGGTCACTGCGGGAAGCATTACGATCAAGTAGTTCCGCCCGGCGTCAGCACGCGCCGGGGCAGAGCGGCTCGGACCCGCGCAGCCGCTTCGCCCCGGCGGTGCACTTGGAGCTTCTCCAGGATATTGTGGACGTGATTCTTGGCGGTGGCCACCTCGATCCGCAGCCGCTTCGCGATCTCCTTGTTCGAGAGGCCCTCGTCGATGAGCCCCATGATCTCGCGCTCGCGGTTGGTGAGACGCGCTGGGACTCGATCGGAGCGGCCATCGGTCGCCAGGGCGGCGATCCGGCGAAGCAACGCGCCCGCTACGCGGCGTGAGCACACGGCTTCTCCCCGCACTGCGCACTCGATGACGGCAACCAGATCCTCGAGCGAGGCTTCGCGCGGCACATACGCGATCGCCCCGGCCTCGGCAGACGCCAACACGTCGCGATCGTCCTCTCTGACGCTCAGGCTCACGACCTTGGCGCCCGGGGCGGCCACAGCGACCCGCCGGATGGCCTCCAGGCTGTCGGGCATGGCCTTGTCGATCAGGATGACGTCGGGACCGAGCTCGAGAACCGCGGCGAGTGAGCCATCGCTGGTCGCAGCGGTGGCCACAACGCTGATGTTGGGTTGCCGTTCCAAGATCCGCGCCAGGCCCTCTCGGTAGAGCCTGATGTCGGCTACGATGGCCACCCTGATCACTGTGCCTTGACCCACGCCACCCGCTTGGCTCACCGTGCGCGCCCTGGACGCGCCAAGAACGACCGCCGCTGCTCAACGCGAGGCCCAAAGATTAGTGATCTCGGTTACCACGTCTAGGGTTGCGATGCTGCCACAACAGTGCCGCCGCACCGGACGCTCCCGCCGGTCAAGCCTGGAGTACCCCACCCTGACATCGAGAACCGGGGATCTAGATCATCCGCTGTATCCACCCTGAACCACTCGGCACATGGCGCCGAGCCATGGGCTGGGCTTGCCACAAGCCTCGCCAGTCTAGACCCCCTGCTGAGTCGGAATTGATTCAGACGGCTTATTTCGTCGCCGCGCCGTCGCATCGACATTGACCGTCGGCTCAACAAGGCAGCCTGTGCCTCGCCGGACCCGGATTCTCCTGGTGGAGATGCCGCGGATGCTGTGCGACATCCTCGCGGATGTCCTCTCGGCCGAGCCCGACATGGAAGTGGTCGGCGTGCTGTCGAGTCGAGGAAGGCTACGGGCCACTGTTGCCGAGACCAAGGCGGACGTCGTCGTCCTCGCGCTCGAGGACTCTGAGCTTCCGGAAGACTGCGGGCGACTGCTCCGCGCACATCCGCGGATGCGCGTCCTCGGGGTGACGTCCGAGGGGCGGCGTGGTTTCCTGTTTGGACTGCGCCCGCTGAAGGCGTCGCTCGGTGAGCTCTCGCCGCAAGGACTGGTTGAGACCATCAGAACGTTGCTCTAGCCCTCGGAGGATGACATGACGCACGTGGATCCCAGCAAGCTCGTCGTGGGCGCACCCGTAGTGACTGCCGATGCCACCGTCACCGTCGACGCTTCGGTGACGAACCCGGTGGACCCCGGGGATCACCTCTTCCAGCTCATTGTGGTGGACGAGAACGGTGTGGAGTCGATCCCAGCCGAGCAGATGGTCACGATAATCCCAGATGACCGGAAGCCACAAGCCGTGGTCACGGCCATGCCGGCCGAGGTCGCGTTCGGGCAGCCGTTCACCCTCGACGGTACGCAGTCGACCCCGGTGCCCGGGCGTGAGATCACGTCGTACAAATGGATCATGATGACCTGAGATGCCGACGCTCGAGTTGCAACGGCCGGTCGAGACGACTGAGCCACGGCTCCGCGTCGAGAGCATCCTGTTACCGGGCCGGCACCGGTTCCGTTTGATCGTGGTCGACAACGACGGCATCGAGAGCGATCCGGTCGACACGCTGGTCACGATCGTGGGGTCAGTACCAAGCGGTGATGCCTTGGTAAGAGCGCGGGAGGCTCGCAGTCGGGCGTTCTATGCCACCGGCGTCCTGCTCGACGCGCCGCACCTCGCTGCCGAGCAGCTGCACGACCAGCGCTGGCTGGCGCGCGCGCTGTCCTACCTACACGGCAGCGGGACGTTAGCCGGCCTTGAGGTGACATGGGAGAAGGCGACCGGCGGTCGCAGCGAGCGGCTGGTTGTGAAGCCCGGCATCGCGCTCGATCGGCTCGGCCGGATCATCGAGGTGCCGCGCTGCGCGGACCTCCCGCTGGACCACTGGTTCGACGGGCAGAGCGACGCCCACCTCATCGGCGCCTTCAAGCCATCGGTTCAGGGCGTGGTGGCGGACGTGTTCGTGCGCCTCGTGCCCGGCGAGCCGGGTCAGGGCGACGGCTATGAGGTGAAGCTCTACCTCCGGCAAGAGCCGGACCCGCCACCGCTACCGCCTCCGGCGTGGCCGGTGTTCACGCGTACGGACGGCGCCCGGAGGGAGCTCCAGGACGCGATCTTCGCGGCGTGGCACGAGGGCGACGACTCGTCGGAACAAGGCGGCCCCAAGTCGCTCCCCGAACACGTCCTGGGACAGGATCCGACGTCGGTGTTCCTCGCGCGCCTGGTCCTCCCGGCCACGCTGCCGGCCACAGGTGGACGTCCGATCCGCACTGCGGGGGACGTGGTGGTGGATAACCGCAGTAGGCGGTTTGTATACCCCCCTGCCGCGCTCGCGCGGTGGGTCGGCTTATGACGCACGGCACAGGCGGAGAGTCTCGGGTTGATAGGCGGTGAGCACCTGCCCCCCGTTCACCGCTGCGCGTCTGGCAGGGCCGAGTCGCCCTAAAGGACTTCCTTCGGTCGCGAGTTTACTCGCGATCCCTCCTCGGAGCTGAGCCGGATAGGCTCGCTCTAGGGATGGGGTGAGCCACTCACTGGTCCGCGAATTGCGCGGATGGATCCGCGCAATGGCCAGACCTAGCGAGCGGCCGAGAGAAGAGCTGCGCTTCTCCCTGCGGGAGATGGCGAGCCGGGTGGCCGCCGAGGCCGAGCGGCAGGCGATCCGCTTGGCCCTGCGCGCCACGCGGGGGAACAAGAGCGAGGCGGCGCGGCTCCTGCGGGTGGACTACAAGACGCTGTACCTCAAGATCAAGCAGTACGGCATAGCCGCAGGGCAGTTCAGGCAGAGTTGACCGTCGTGAAAGGCGCGGCTGAAGCCGCGGCTCGGCTCTGCCGCTAAAGCGGCCCGCACGCGCCCGTTTACGGGCAGGGCCGAGTCGCGAGTTTACTCGCGATCCTCCTGGGGATGTCTCCTCGGTCCGCCCGCCGGCTCTCTGGTGGCGGCGCCATGGTGTTCGCTCCATAGTTCTGGCCCCTGCTCCAGAGTCTCGGCACCGGAGCGCTTCGCTCGCCGCGCCCGGCCGTTCTTCATCCTGACGATGGCGAAGGCGGTTTCTCTCGCCAGCACCGCCACTTAGTCGGTCTCCCGAAGGCTGCGCAGTCTGCTCGCGTTGAGTCGTCTCGACGAACTACACGAGGCGGCAGCACGGGCACGTGCTTTGCTTTGGTTCGGAGTGCCGTCTCCGTCGGTTGTATTGCGCGTCGTGCTTCAAGGAGGAGATAGATGCAAACGCTCCGAAGGATCGCTGCGGTCCTCGTCTTCCCTGCGATAGCGTTGCTGGGAGCCGCCTGCGAGCGGACGGACATGCCGACCGGGGTGCCGCCCCGTCCGGTGGCGACCGTGGGAGGCCCGACCTGCAACGTTCCAATGGATTATCTAACGATCCAGGCCGCGGTCAACGCTATGGGTTGCACCACGATCAACGTGGCCCAGGGCATGTACTTCGAGAACGTAGTGATCGGCAGGACTCTCACGCTTAACGGTGCCCAGGCAGGGAATCCCGTCGCCGGGCGTGTATCCGGGGGCCCCCTCGAATCCACGGTGAACGGCGCGAATCCAGTCGGCGCCAATCCCGTCATAACGATCAGCGCCGTGAATGTTCACGTGGATGGTTTTACGTTGAGGAACCCCGTTACGACGGGGGCTGCCATTGGGATCGACGTAAAGGCGGCCGGTGACGGCGCTTTGATCACCAACAACTTTCTGGATGTGATCAACACCACCGATATGACCATTAACAGCACCGCTCAGGCAGTCTATCTCGAGACTGGACCGGATAACGTCCGGATCCTCGGGAACGACATACGGAATGTTGGAAGCCTCAGGTCTGCGAAAGGCGTCCATATCGGCGACTCCAACTCGCCCAATCCAAGCACCGGCATCCTGATCGCAGGGAATTCGATTACCAACATCACGAGCCTGCAGCGAGGAGCCTACGGGATTTCGATCAACAATGGGAACGGCTCCACAATGAACTCAGGCTTACAGATACTGAACAATACGATTAGCACCTTGAATGGCGGTTCCGGCTGGGTCCATGCGATCGGATTGGAGGCGAACACGCCCGGTGTTGTTGTCCGGGGTAACTCCATCAGCAACCTGGTCCCAGTGCCCTCTGGGAATACGATCGCAGTGTGGTTCGAATCCGAAAACACATCCTTCTCGACGGGACACGTTAACGAGAACAATCTTGACGTCACCATCGCCAACTATGGGATCGCCGTTGATCCGGCACTCGTCGCGGGCAATCCAACCGGCACCGTCCACGGCGAGTGCAACTGGTGGGGCGACCCGAACGGCCCCGGGCCAGTTGGCCCAGGCCTCGGCGCCAAGGTCACTGCTGGGGTCGACTACACACCGTGGCTCAGCGCGCCCTCCCCAAACGGCGCATGCATCGGCGGCCAACCCTCTACGCCAGGCAAGGTAACGGGCGGCGGCCAGATCGACGGCGACCCGGTCTTCGCGGTGGACGGTGTGCTCTTGTCGCTGCCCGCTCTGGTTCCGAGCTTGAGCGATCCTAACTCGCGGGCCACCTTCGGCTTCGTGGTGCAGCAGGCAGTGGACGCTCAGTTTCCAACGGGCAACCTTGAATACAACGACCACGATGCAGGCGTGCGGATCAAGGCCACATCCTTCGACAGGCTGGTCATTAGCGACGGGGCTTGCGGTCTGCAAACGCACGCCGAGTTCACAGGCATGGCCACCGTCGAAAACCAAACAGGCACGCACACGGAGCCGCTCACCGTTAAGGTCGACGACTGCGGCAACCCTGGGACTATGGGGGACAAATTCGGCATCACGACTGTCCCGTCATACTCCAATGGGCCAAGCGTGTTGATCGGGGGCAACATCAAGATGCACTAGGAGCGTCGCAGCCCCGACGCGCAGCGGTGAACACTTAGCATCCGTTCACCGCTGCGCGTCTGTGCGTCTAGCCTTTGCCGGTTCCATTACCTGCTTTCCTGCCGACTCGAAGCCTTTCCTGGTCATCTCCCCCCACGCCTGTTTGTGCTTGAACACCGACCAGAACGCCTTCAAGCGCCACCACACCGTCCGCTGCCGGTACCCGAAATTCTCGAGCATCGCATACACGAGCAGCCGGCCCAGGTCCCCGAGTCGCCGGTAGCGCCGGAAACTCGTCTCCTCGAGCACCACCGCCCAGAGCGACAAGAGCATCCCGTACCCCCACGCCACCAGGATGAAGAGCAGGGCGAAGTCGCGGTTGATGACGCCGAGGAAGGAGCCCCCCAGCGTGAGCACATACCCGAGCACCTCGACGAGGGGCGCGAGCATCTCGCCGAAGGTGAAAAAGGGCATCGCGATCAATCCCACGCGGCCGTACCGGGGGTTGAAGAGCATCCCCTTGTACTGCCACATCGCCGCCACCAGGCCGCGCTGCCAGCGCTCGCGCTGGCGCGACAGGATCCGCCCCGACTCGGGAACCTCGGTCCACGCGACCGGATCGGGAATGAAGGGGATCTCGTAGCGGATCTTCCGCTGCCGCAGGTAGCGGTGCAGCCGCACGACGAGATCGAGGTCTTCCACGATGCTGGTCGTGCGGTAGCCACCGATCGCGTGCAGGTATTCCTTGCGGAACAGCCCGAACGCGCCGGAGATGACGAGGCTGCCGCCCAATCGGTTCCAGCCGAGCCGGCCGAACAGGAAGGCGCGCAAGTACTCGACCACCTGCACGCCGGGGAGAAAGCGTCGGGGCACGCGGGCGTCGGTTACCCGGCCGTCCTGAACGGTGCAGCCGTTCGCGACGCGGACGGTGCCGCCCACCGCCGCGATTCGGCGGCCAAGCAGGAACGGCCGGGTGAGGCGGAGCAGCGCCTCCGGCTCGATCAGGGTATCGGCGTCCACGGCGATGACGAGGGGGAAGCGGCTCGCGTTGATCCCGGCGTTGAGCGAGTCCGCCTTACCGCCGTTCTCCTTGTCGATGACGAGCAGCCGGGTGCGGGCACGCGAGCGGTACACGCTGCGGAGCGACTTGGTGGGAATCGCCTCCGGATACGTGCGCGGCACCTCGTACAGGTCGAACGCGTGGCGCAGCCGCTCCAGCGTGTCGTCCTTCGAGCCGTCGTTTACCACGACGACCTCGAAGTTGCGGTACTCGAGGGTCAGAATCGCCGTGACGCTCGTCTCGATGGTCGCGCTTTCGTTGTGGGCGGGGACCAGGATCGAGATCGGCGGCAAGGCGTCGCTCTGCATCAGGCGCTGGAAGTCCTCGTCTGCCGCCAGGCGCGTCTGCTCCCAGATCTCGGGGATCGAGAGCACGAGCAACACGGCGTAAAACGAGTTCAACACTACGAAATAGACGAGGATCGCGAGGTCGGCGGCGTGGATGGTCGTGCTCACGCCGCATACTCCGCCAGAGCCTGGGCGCTGAGGCCGAGGATGAGGCGCGCCATGTCGCGGCTGTCCGTGTCGCCGCCGACTTCCGCGGCGAGCAGCGCGTTGCGCCCCGGCGCGCCGAGCCGGGTGAGGGCGAGCCCGGCCCGCAGGCGCACCCACCACTCGGCGTCGCGCAGCGCCTCCCGCACGAGCGGCACGGTCGACGGATCGGCGACCATGCCGAGCGAGCGGACCGCCTGGGCGCGCACCGCCCAGGCCTCGTCCTGCACGAGGAAGCCGAGCGCGGCGACCGACTCCGCGTGGGGGAACCGGCCCAGCGCGCGCGCCACTTGGGTACGGACTTCCGGATCGGGATGCGTGGCGAGGGTGGTGAACGGCTCGCGCAGCACCGGCTCGTCCAGCCGTCCCGCAAACTCGACGATCCGCGGGAGCCGTGGATCGTCCAGCCGCCGAAACAGCTGCTGCAGATGGCGCAGCACGGCCGGCCGCGCCCGCTTCAACACGCTCGCGTAGTAGGCCTGTATGGTGGGCCCGAGAAACGGCAGCTGGTCGAGCGCCGCCGTCACGAGGATGGGGCTGCCCACACGCTCCAACGTGGCGGCGGCGGCCACCTGGACGGCGGTGTGCGGATCGCGCAGCAGCCGCAGCACGCGGCCGATGTCGTGCGGCGTCGCCGCCACCGACAGGAAGCGAGCGCATTCGAGCCGCTTCCACCAGCGCGCGGAGCGACTGTTGGTGCGCACCACGCGTGTCCACCACTGGTGCTCGAGCACCCGCGACAGCTCCTGCCATCGCTCGCCCGGCACGCGCGCCGACCAGGTGACGAGCGCGTCGACGGCGAGCGACACGGGGAGACGCCCCAGCGCCCGCAACACCTCGTCGGCGCGCGCCCGGCCCAGCGCCCAACCCTGCATCACCGCGTCGAGCTCGACCCGGCGCGGGTGCAGCTTGGTGCTCCGGCGCACACGAAACCAGCGATTCAGGATGATGAGAATGATCAGCGCGACGAGCAGCACCCCCTGAGCCAGCGCGACGATCAGCAGGAATTGCAGGCTCGTCACCTGCCCACCCAACGCTTGATCTTCTCGAGTGCCACGCGCAGGCTGATCGGCTTTACGAGGTAATCGAGCGCGCCCGCCTCGAGCCCGCGCAGCTGCTCTTCCTCTCTCCCGTGCACCGTGGTGAACACGACGCGGTACGTACCCGGCCGGTCGCGCTGCAGCGCGTCGAAGATCGAGTACCCGTCGAGCGCCGGCAGGTCCACGTCGAGGAGCAGCAGCGGATGGGTGCCCTCCACGTTCAGGGCCAGGAGCTCGCGCAACGCCTCGCGCCCGTTGCGATACGCCTGGAAGCGGTACCCGCGCGCCTTGAGCCCGTACTCGAGCAGCTCGGCGAGCGCGGCGTCGTCCTCCACGTAGATGATTTCCGGCACCGTGAGACTTTCGACCGGGCGCGCCACCGCCGACGCGGGCGGCGGCACTGGCGGTGCGATAGCGGTGGCGGGCGTGGTGGGGGTGGGGGTGGGGGTGGGGGGCTTGGCGGGAGCCACCG
>Ga0193721_1000564_pt1 | contig 10550 bp, 9 predicted proteins | sample U2s2metaG_FD_145078 | JGI IMG/M metagenome (GOLD analysis project Ga0193721, IMG submission 145078) | Soil microbial communities from a riparian zone of the East river system, Colorado, United States - U2s2 | ecosystem: Environmental > Terrestrial > Soil > Riparian zone | place: USA: East River...
AAGGCTAAGTGGCGTTGGGGTAAAAAACCTCCCGCGGACATCGTATTTGTGCTGTCTGCTGTTGTGATTTTCGGGATTGGATATTTCGTCCAAACCGCGCCGTGGGACTGGGACAATCTCAAACTGATGGTATGGGGTTACTTTCTAATTCTTCCATTCTTGTGGAGCGATTTGGTCGGGCGCTGGGCCTTTCCGGAACGAGCAGTCACGTGCATTGCCCTCTTCGCTTCCGGTTTTGTCACGTTACTCGGCGGCTTGGCTGCCGGGCATCCGGGCTTTGGACTCATCGAGCGCGCAAGACTTGATGCGATTGGCAGCGCGATCCGGCCTTTGCCGGTTGAAGCTCGCTTCGCAGCTTACCCGACCTATAATCATCCGCTCTTGCTCCAAGGCCGCAAAGTTGTTCTGGGTTATCCGGGCCATCTGTGGACGGAAGGATTCGACTACGATAATCCCAACAGACAGCTGACGGCCTTAATGCGCGGCGCGCCGAACTGGCGCGAAGCCGCTAAGGCTTTGGGCGTGCGTTACATTTTCTGGGGCCGAGACGAGACGACAAATTATCAGGGCAGCAGTCGCCCCTGGGAAACAACGGCGCGTCGCATCGCATCGGGGGACTGGGGCGCAATCTACGACTTGGCGCCCGAATCGCCTTCCCGTTAGGGTCCTAAGGCGCGAGTCTCGTTTTGTCACTCGGAGATTGTCTTCTGGAGGCGGCGATCTTCCGGCGCACTCGAACTGGATGCGCAAGGAAAACAAAATAGATCGCGTTGACAAGATCGGCGAGACTGCACGCAGGACTCGTTAGGCGCTGCGGACCACTGCGCAAGGCTGCGAAAACATTCTCGACTGTTAGCGGGGAGGGCGTGGGGATACTGGTATAATGACGCCCAAAAGCATGGAGCCGATGCGCATCGGAGGTGGCGATCAATGGTTTGCCAAAACGCGACGCCACTCTTTTCGCACGGCGATTTGGATTAAAGAGCCCAACGTGAAAATGGCAGAACTCGATTGCGTCGAAGCAGTCAATTTCTCGAAATAATCGCGATCCGATCGAGCCGCCAAACATGTAAAACGGGTGCGGCGCAATTGTAAAAATTGAGTCGCCACGCCGCTCCCGCAGGCGTCGCAGATCATCAAAGCTTTTCAGCTCCGCCATTTCCGCGGCACTAACGTTTAGCACGATGACGTCCGCGCCCTGCAAGCGCATCTCCGCGGCAGAGATAAGCAGAATACCCATGGCCGCTGCATCGGCGAACACTTCCTGTCGATTGAAGACTGCATCGTGCAAGGTGATGGCAAGGACGCGAAAGCCAAGTGTTCGCGCGCGTTCAAGCAATTGATGCGCGGTGTAATCCACTGCGTCTTTGGGATCGTCCAGCGTATGAATGTGCAGGTCGAGTTTGATCCATTCTTGTTCTCCGCTCTCACTCTTGCTCTTGCTCATGCTCTTGCTCGTAATTCCATCAACGGAACCCTAGGGCGGAATATGCCGATTTCACGTCGTCCTGCCTATTCGAGTGACTGCGCTGATGCCCGGTTTAGATTTTGATCACGATTACGAGCATGAGCATGAGTAGGAATAGAAAGGACACTTGCCAGCTGCTGCGGACTGCGGGAAGCTTTGACGCTCGCACCAGAAAGCTCGGGTGGTGGAATGGCAGACACGTACGTTTGAGGGGCGTATGCCGAAAGGCATGCGGGTTCAAGTCCCGCCCCGAGCACCAAATCCCGGATCAATTTGTTCGTTCGCCAGCGAATTGTTCGACCTGGCTTCTATCGCTTACGGATTCCGTTCGCTTTTCTAAGAAGTCACGCGCTATCGCAGCAAGGAAGGCTTTGCCTGCCAAATTCCAAAGATCGATAAGAAACCACCGGATCGCGTACTCACGATTTCCAAGGTCAGGCATTTGGCTCTTAACAACCATGCCCTGAGGCGTGCCCTCTCGAATGGATGCTACGACTTTTCGGGCGAGCTGAATGCGGACGATCAGATGCAAATACTCGCGATGTGTCAGGGCCGGCCAGGAACCGTCGCGAATGAACGCGCCCACAGCTTTTTCCATCGCAGGCTTCGCTAATCCTTGATCGACTCGAAGGGACGCGATACTTTTTTCGTCGGCAACGCGAGCGTGGCCGATGTGCTTAGCAACGCATATATCAAAGTAAACGTTCTGCGCGGCCAAACGATTGTCCCACGCTTCGAGTAGAGGTTCCTCGCATGGCCGATGAGGCACGCGAGGCGGCGGCTCTATTACACTAACCGACTGATACCACTGTTGCCATTCTTCCAGCGTGTGCATTTGGGAATAATCTCGAGTTCTCTAACGAAGCCCTTGCAAGAGCGAAATCACGGGAATTGGGTTTGTATCGAAAAGCGCCGCCTAAGGCGAGCAAAAAACTCACCGATTTTCGAACCAGGGCCCTCTACGCGCGGATCGGCTTCTCCGAATAATGCCAGTCCGGCTCGGACCGATGGCGGACTAATTAGAACTTTCCGGCTTGTTTCGGTTCCGATACTCTCCGCTGCAATATGGACTCGCTTTATCTTGTCGGCCTCGCAGCGCTGGCGCTGTTCGCGTTCGTGCTGGCGGTTGTTCTTTTCAACTTTTTTGGTCTCTGGCTCCGGGCACGGATCGCAAATGCGCCGGTGAGCCTGGGTAAGATGGTTGGAATGCGACTGCGGAAAGTGCCGGTTGGTTTGATTGTGGACAATCGTATCACGGCAGTGAAAGCGGGTCTGGATGTTCGGAGTGATCCCCTGGAAGCTCATTACCTGGCAGGCGGCGATGTGAGCCATGTTGTGCTCGCCCTAATTGCTGCTGATAAGGCAGGGATCACGCTCGATTTCAACCGTGCCTGCGCCATCGATCTTGCCACCAAGGGAACTGGCAAGACGGTTTTGGAAGCAGTGCGCACGAGCATCAATCCGAAGGTAATCGACGCACCAAGCCCGAACATGGGCCGCACGACGATTGACGGAGTCGCGCAAGACGGTATCGGCGTGAAGGTCAAAGCGCGTGTTACCGTACGTTCGCATCTCGACCGGTTCGTAGGTGGCGCGACTGAAGAAACGATCATCGCGCGCGTGGGCGAAGGCATTGTGAGCGCAATCGGCTCAGCGCATTCCTACAAGGAAGTGCTTGAGAATCCGGATCGCATTTCCAAGACAGTCCTGGCCAAAGGTCTCGATAGCAACACTGCGTTTGAAATTCTCTCAATCGATATAGCCGATGTCGATGTCGGCGATAACATCGGCGCGAAATTACAGACCGAACAAGCCGAGGCCGACAAGCGCGTCGCGCAAGCGAAAGCCGAAGTGCGCCGGGCGGCCGCTGTCGCTGTCGAGCAAGAGATGCGGGCCAGGACCCAGGAGATGCGAGCCAAAGTGGTGGAAGCCGAATCGCTCGTTCCCCAGGCAATGGCAGACGCATTTCGCTCGGGTAATCTTGGCGTAATGGATTACGTCCGGATGAAAAACGTGCAGGCGGATACGTCGATGCGCGAATCAATTGCAGGCGGCGAAAAGCCGCGGACTGAGGGGACATGATTCGTTGAAGCGTTCCACGGACTGCCAGCCAATTCGCGTCAACGCTTTAACGATGTAACGCTTTAACGAAGATGTAATCGTGATTGCCGTCAGTTTCGATAATCTGCTTTTCCTATTGCTTGTCGCCGTCGCTGTCTTGTTCCAGTTCCTGGCGAAGATGGCAGCCAAAGCAGGCAAAGATCAGACAAAGGGAACAGCGACACCGCGAACGCCTACGCCATTGCAGCGCTCGCCGAAGGAGTCGGACGAAGACCGGATTCGCAAATTATTGGAAGCCCTTGGCCAACCTCCAACCTCAAGACCACCGCCGCCCGTGGCGCCTCGGACAGAACTTCCGCCCCGTCCGGTTGCGCCGGTGCAACCGCCGATTTCACCGCTTTCACAACTAAGAAGAGAAAAGCGCCGCAAGCGCGAGATAATCCCGAAAGAAATTCCTCCGCCGCGGACTGCCAGAGGTGCGGAGAAAATGGTTCCACCCGTCTTCGAAGTCCAGGAGGGACAATTGCCGATTGCGCCGCCGCCGATCTTCAAAGCACCCGCGGAAACTTACGCGGGAGTGCCGCCGACAATTGCTAAAGCGGAGGGACTAAGAACAGACGTCGCCACGTTGCTCGCATCGACGTCCGGTTTGCGCGGCGCAATTATTCTTCGCGAGATTCTCGGGCCGCCGCGTGGGTTGCGAGCGGTCGATCCGCTGTAGTGGCCGCTGTCCTCAGCGGATTGCGTCTTTCCTCGCAACCGAGATTCGCTGAAAACAGTGCCCTATCCAGCGCGGGAATGTTGAGCTTGCGCGCGAATCTCGTATCCTTTCGCTCCGGTCCCCAAGCGCCGGCGTGGCGGAATTGGCAGACGCGCTGGACTCAAAATCCAGTGATCGCAAGATCGTGTGGGTTCGAGCCCCTCCGCCGGCAGACCGTCTAGCCACATCTCCTGCCAGAGAAAATTAATCGCGTTCTCGCACGGGACGAGACTTCGGCATTCGTGCGAAGATAAGCAACTGCCCTGGGCCGTGTAATCACCGTTTATTGCTTGTATAGAAAGGGCGATAGCTACAATGTTTTCTCGTGGACGGGAAAGCTGGCGAGCAGGGCGGAAATGGGTCGGGTGAGTTTCTAACCACTCGCTGGAGCCTGATCTTTTCCGCGGCCAACGGCGAAGAGCAAAAGGCGCGCGGCGCGCTGGCCGAGCTTTGCCGGACTTATTGGCGGCCCATTTTCTCGTTTGTCCGCGCACGCGGCTACTCGATTGAGGACGCACAGGACCTCACTCAGGATTATTTTGTGGCAATTCTGAAGCATAATTGGTTGCAGCACGCCGATCGCAACCGCGGGCGGTTCCGTTCGCTCTTACTCAAGTCGCTGCAAAATTTTCTCATCAATGCCGCGGAGAAAACTCATGCTCACAAACGTGGCGGCGGCGTGGAATTTATTTCCTGGGATGATTGGATGGCGGAAGCGCCGTCGCAATTATCCATCCCGATTCAGGGACTCGGTTCGTTGCCGCCGGAGCGCATCTTCGATCTCACGTGGGCGACGACGGTGGTGGAACACGCGTTTCAACGGCTGCGGGAAGAATGCGAGAGCAAAGGCAAGCTCTGGCTGTTCCGAGGGCTGAGCAATCACCTGACAGACGAACGCGATGAACTGTCATATGCTAAGCTATCCGAGGAACTGGGAATGGCAGAAACGGCCGTGAAAAAACAGCTGCACAACATGCGTCAGCGTTACCGCGGTCTTCTGCGCGATGAAGTCTCGCAAACCGTCGAGGATCCTACCGACGTGGATGATGAAATCCGTTACCTGTGTGCGTCACTCGCAACAGGAACCGAGTAATTGCGATGACAGATTCAGATCCACGCCCCGATCCGCTTCCGAGCGTCACCAAAGCGCACACGAAATGCGAGAAGTGCGGAACAATCATGCGACTCGACACCGGAGTTTGTGTTAGCTGCCTCTTGCTCGAGGGATTGAAAACTGGTGGCGAGGTATCGAATGCAGTTTATGAAACCGTCCTCCACGAGTTGGACGCACGCGACAAGCCCTGGCAGCTGGGAAATTACGAAATTCTCGAGCAGATCGGTTACGGCGGCATGGGCGTGATCTATCGCGCCCGGCAACGACATTCCCGGCGCATCGTCGCGGTAAAGCGCGTCCTTAGTTATCGCGCTGATTCACAGGGAGCGCTGCAGCGTTTCCGGCGAGAAGCACAGGCGGTAGCGAGTCTGGATCACCCGAACATCCTTCCGATTTATGAAGTAAGCGAAAGCGAAGACGGCCTGCCGTTTTTCAGCATGAAGTTCGCCGAGAAGGGAAGTTTGTGCGAGAACGTTGCTTCTCTCCGCGATAAACCGTGCAAGGTCGTGCAACTGATGGCAAAAGTCGCCCGGGCGGTCGAATACGCTCACAGCCGCGGAGTGCTCCATCGCGATATCAAACCGGGAAACATTCTGCTCAACGATCGAGGCGAGCCACTTGTCAGCGATTTCGGTTTGGCCAAGCTGCTGGACGGCAACAACGATCTTACAAGATCGCTGACTACGTTCGGAACCGCGGGTTTCATTGCCCCCGAACAAGCCGATGGCGCAGCCGCCGATGTCACGCCAGCCGCCGATGTCTACAGTCTTGGCGCAGTTCTGTTCAACATGCTTGCCGGACGTCCACCATTCCTGGGTTCCAATCCAGTTTCCGTGATTCGCCAAGCGTCTCAAACGCAGGCGCCCAAACTACGCTCGTTCGCGCCAGCGCTCGATCGGGATTTGGAGACGATTTGTGGACGCTGTCTCGAACGTGATCCAAAAGCGCGATACCAATCCGCTGGAGACCTCGCGGCCGATTTGGAACGTTGGCTAGGCGGCCATCCAATCGTCGCCCGCCCAGTTTCACCTCCAGCGCGGATCTGGCGCTGGTCGCAACGTAACCCCAAACTGGTTGGAGCAGCAACTGCTGGTCTGCTTTTCGGCGCGGCTGCGGTTTGGTTATTTCGCGGCGAACTCGCGCACGAACAACCTGGCAGTGGCGTATCCGACCGTTATCTACAGGGACTTTTCACCGATGTAACTCATCCGACAGTGACCAGCATCGGCATTAGCGTGCCCGTACAAAATCCATCTAATCCATTCACAGCTCCAGATCACGCATCTCCGGGAGGTTTCGACCCGCGCCCCGCGGACACTCAAGTTACCTCTGCGCCTCCAGAGACGGGAGTCACTACCAGTGTGCGCGATCGCACATCGCAAGGCGCTGTGCGAACCAACAAAATTACAGCGGGCATGCTCGCTGCACCTCCAGAGACGGGAGTCACTACCAATGTGCATGATCGCGCGTCGGAAGCCGCCTTGCGAACGAACAAAATTACAGGGGCCTTGACCGCTGCGCCTCCAGGGACGGAAGTCATTACCAGTGCGCGTGACCGCGCATCGCAAGCGGCTGTACGAACGAACAAAACTACAGCGGAGGGGCCAGCATCCATTCAGGGGTTTGTCAAAGACGCAAAAGGTCAACCGATTAAGGACACAGACGTTCGGATCGAATCGCGAGACGGCAAACAGGTGTTCAGCACAGTTAAGACTGATTCAAAGGGCCGCTATACTTCACAGGGACTGCAACCGGGCGTTTACCGGGTAACATTGCTTGTGGATGGCGCCGTCAAGGCGTCGATCACGAACACACAGACGAAGGCAAATCAACCGACTCAGCTAAATTTCGAGCTCAAGCCACCGTCTCAAGCAGGTAATATCGCAAAGGGCGGAAAGCGCATGGTATGGGTGCCATCTCGTACCGGGAGCCACATCGGCGGTAATTGGGTCGAAGTCGACGACGGAAAGGCGCATTCGCGTTTCAACGTTCAGACAGTCACCACTCGTAGTTGGTAATTTTGAAAACGGCAACGACGAAGCGACGACCGACATCAATGGTCGTACTTGGGACATCGCTTTAAGAAAGCGCTTCTAATCTATAGCCACGCGCCATGGACCGTGTAGCCGCGCCTCACCAAGGCGCGGTTACGGCAACAGTCCACTCGCGGAAACTTCGCTTTTTCCTCGTTCAGCAAAGATTCGGGGAACCTGGCCTTTTATTTCCTGTAGTAATTATTGTAACGTTATATCTCTATGTTTATTAAATCACTTCGGATCGGGTTAATTGGGTTTGTTCTTTCTGTCGCAACTGCGTGGGCTGGGCCATCAGCTATTCAGGGCGTCGTGAAGGACGCAAAAGGGCAAGCGATAAAGGGTGCAGATGTTCGAATTGAGTTGAAAGACGGCAGACAGAAATTCAAGACCGTCAAAACCGATGCAAAAGGTCGCTACCTTTCAGAGGGTCTACAACCGGGCGTTTACCGGGTCACATTGGCAGTGAACGGTACCGTAAAGGCGTCCATCACGAACACCAAGACCAAGGCAGACCAAACGACGCAGGTGAATTTTGATCTGAAACCGGTGGCGGCGTCGCAAGCAACCGCCGGCCAGAAAAAAGGAAAGCACATGGTTTGGATGCCCCCGACCACAGGAAGTCATACTGGTGGCCGCTGGGTGGAAGTTGACGATGGCGCGAAGACCGAGCCAGGCAACTTAAACGTGGTACAGCCCGACCCTCAGCAGCTGCAGCAACAGATCCGGAGCGCGGGCAACCCGAAATCGCCTAATCCTTAAAATCGGAGGCGTAGTTTCAACCCTCGGCTTGCGCATTTGCAGTGGAGAATAATGCTTTCACCGACTCACGTGACAGGACAATAATCGTAAACACTCCTAGAATTGTTCCGAACGGGAGAAAGAGACATTCAATGCAAGCCATGACCAGGGCGAACGAATAGCGTTTGCGAAGCGCAAGAGATCGGCCGGCAATTAGAATACAAATCGCCATTGCTATTCCGATTAGGAACAACACCAAGCCAAGCACAGCAAAAATCCAACCAAGAAATTCGGGCGGTAAGTCTTCGCCCGGTTTCGCGGTTCCGTGCCGCGCGGCAAATATAAAGATGGTGCCAACCGTTGTGTAAAGTAGCGGGAAAAAAGAGAAAAGCGCGGCCAGGCCAGCAACTACGTAGTGAAAAATCGCGAGCAGTTGTAGTTGTTCTTTATCCTGGCTCATTGGCTGTAACTACCGACCACGACCCCAAAAATCGAGTAATTCCTCACTCATAACCTTTAATTCGAGACTAAAGATTCGGACGCGATACACCAGATCACGATATAACGACTTAGCGAATCTCGGGTCACGAAGGGATGTACCCCTCCTCGCCGTGCTGATTGATATCGAGACCTTGGCGCTCGATTTCCGGTGCGATGCGCAAGCCAATTAGCCCCCTAACGATTGCGCCGATAATTGCACTGCCCACCACCGCGAACACAATCGTGATTCCGATTGCCTTTAATTGCTCGAGCCAGAGCGTGTGCCCCACAATTCTCGCAAGACCATTTACGGTGGCGGGATTAGCCGGTCCGGCAATGGTCAATAAAAGATTTGGATTCACACTGGCGGTCGCGAGCAGGCCTGTGAGGAACGCGCCCAGTGTTCCACCTACTGCGTGGACACCAAAAGTATCCAGCGCGTCATCATAGCCCAGCCAGGATTTCAATTTAGTGCAGGCGAAAAACGGAACGATTCCCGCAGTAACTCCGATAATCACAGCGCCACTCGGCGTCACATATCCGCAAGCCGGCGTGATTACCACGAGCCCGCCTACCGCACCCGAACAAAATCCGAGGACGCTCGGTTTCCCGCGCAGTGCGTATTCAAGCATTGCCCATGTAAACGAAGCTACCGCTGTGGCCAGCGTCGTGCTCATAAACGCGTTCGCCGCTATACCATCAGGCGCAAGAGCACTTCCCGCGTTGAAACCGTACCAGCCCACCCAAAGCAAACCGGTTCCTACCATGCAAAGCACCATGCTGTGCGGCGCCATGATTTCTTTCTTAAATCCGAGCCGGTGCCCGAGAAGAATGCACAAGACGAGCGCCGACCAGCCCGAAGTCATGTGAACGACTGTTCCGCCGGCAAAATCGATGGCAGTGATTTTAGCGGCGGGGTTCCAAACTCCATTCATCCAGCCATCGATTCCCCATACCATGTGCGCGATTGGGAAATAAACCACGAACATCCAGACCCCGACGAAAACGAGCACTGCCGCGAACTTCATCCGCTCAGCCACTGCGCCGATGATCAATGCAGGCGTGATGATTGCGAACATCAGTTGGTACATCGCGAAGACGTTCTGCGAGAGCCAATACGAATAATCAGCGTTCGGTCGTCCATCGACACCGCGCAGAAACGCAAACTTGAATCCTCCGATGAACGGCGATCCGTGGGAGAAAACCAAAGAATAACCCACCAGCCACCAAAGGATGGTCACCAGGCCGGCAATGCCAAGGCATTGGGCCAGGACAGAAAGAACGTTTTTCGCGCGGACAAGACCACCGTAAAATAGCGCAAGTCCTGGCAATGTCATAAAAAGCACTAATGCGGCGCAGGTCATCATCCAGGCATTGCTGGCGGGACCGGGACCGGCAATATTTGAGGCGATCGGCGCGTTCGCCGAATCCGCACCGCGTGCTGAATTGTTCATGTACGCTTCCAAGTCGGCGACGCGCTGCTCTAGAGACGGTGATGCAGATGGCAGAAATGTTTCCGCACGCAGCGGAGACGAAAACGCAATGATCGCTGTGAGCAAGAAGACCCGCATCATTACGCGCTCTCGTTATAGCGCGCTGATTTGTTGGGGCAAGGAAAACCATTGCGCGAACAGCATGCACCCAAAAGTCAGGCGGCAAAGCAGCACTTATTCTCAACGCGTTGTGGACAACGCGTTCCACCTCTCGAAGGTGGATCGGCTTCTCCGAAGACGATGCTAAAGCAATCGCCGAAGGCGCTAGATGATGTTCGCTGGAGGCGCCCCGCCGCGCTGCTGTTAAAACGTTTCGCTCTAAGGAAAACTCCGCCGAGCGGCTGGCCAGGCCAGGTTAAGGCGCTCGACGGAGTTTCTCCTCAGCTTCTAGACAGTCAAC
>Ga0193721_1000566_pt1 | contig 10531 bp, 6 predicted proteins | sample U2s2metaG_FD_145078 | JGI IMG/M metagenome (GOLD analysis project Ga0193721, IMG submission 145078) | Soil microbial communities from a riparian zone of the East river system, Colorado, United States - U2s2 | ecosystem: Environmental > Terrestrial > Soil > Riparian zone | place: USA: East River...
GAGATCCGCTGCATCGCGCGTGATCTGCCGGAGCCTTCGCCGCTGGCCTCTGAGATTTTAAATGCGCGGCCGTACGCATTTTTGGATAACGCGCCCCTGGAAGAACGCAGGACTCAAGCCGTTTACACGCGACGTGCTTCAGAACGAAATGGGGGCGATGGCCTTGGCATTCTCGACGCTGCTGCGATTGAAAAAGTCGAAAAAGAAGCGTGGCCGGAAGCGACAAACGCAGACGAATTGCACGACGCGCTGATGCTTCTTGCGACCATGACGCATGAAGAAGTGCAACGAACAGTTCATCACGAAGGAAACGGTACCGCTGTCGAGCAATTGCTCAATGAACTCATCGGAACGAAGCGAGCGACGCAATTGCGCGTCGGAGAGAAAAGATTTTGGGTGTGTGCCGAGCGTTTGCCGATGCTGCAAACAATTTATCCGCAAGCCGTTTTCGACCCGCAGATCATCGCGCCCGAAACGGCACAAAAACAACCTTGGGAACGATCGAACGCGATTCGTGAGTTGCTTCGCGGCCGAATGGAGGTGTCCGGACCGATGCCGGTCGCCGACCTCGAAAGTATTCTCGGTCTGCCGCGATCAGAAATCGACTCCGGTCTGCTTGGACTGGAAAGTGAAGGTTTTGTTCTCCGCGGGAAATTTCGACCGCCGGCAACCGAGCAAGAATGGTGTGATCGCCGGCTGCTGGCCCGAATCCATCGACTGACAATCGATCGATTGCGCGCAGAAATTCAGCCGGTCTCGATTCAGGATTTTTACCGGTTTTTGTTCGCGTGGCAGCGAGTCGACGTCGATCGGCGCGTCGAAGGCCCGGAGGGTCTGCAGTCGGTATTGGAACAACTCGACGGCTGCGAGTTGCCGTTGGCGGCTTGGGAGTCGGCGGTGCTGAGCGTCCGCGTCAGCGATTATGATCCTGAATGGCTTGATCGACTTTGTTTCTCGGGTCGCGTCGGCTGGGCGCGTTTGAGTTCACCGCAGCACACAAACGCGCGCGCGGCTGCGCCGCTGCGGACGAGCCCGATCGCGCTCTATCAACGCGAAAATCTCGAAGATTGGCTCTGCCTCGCCCGTGCAAGATCGCCAATTGAACTTTCGCCGGCGACACAAGGGGTGCGTGACGCGCTCGCCGTCGGGGGCGCATTATTCTTTACTGAATTAGTTCGTCGAGCTGGCTTACTTCCGTCGCAGGTTGAAGAGGCGCTCTCGGAGCTTGCCGCGCTTGGTTTTGTTACATCCGACAGCTTTGATGGTTTGCGCGCGCTGCTGGTTCCGTCGAACAAACGGCCGACTTTTGGACGAAATGAAGGAAAGCGTCGCCGCAAGACGAACCTTGCCAGTATCGAGTTTGCTGGACGCTGGTCATTACTGAGAACGGAGATGATCTCGCAAGTGTCGGGGAATGGCGCGGAAAGCTCCGCTCGCAATGCCGCTGTCGAAAAACTTGCGCGGGTGTTACTGCGACGTTACGGCGTCGTCTTTCGTCGATTGCTTGAGCGCGAAAGTTTTCCGATTTCTTGGTACGAGCTAGGGCGAATTTATCGGCGGTGGGAAGCACGCGGGGAGATTCGCGGCGGCTATTTTGTTGGCGGAGTCAGTGGCGAACAATTCGCCTTACCGGAAGCGATCGGATTGCTGCGTTCGATTCGCAAAGCACCGCCAAATGACGAACTGCTCACACTCAGCGCTGCGGACCCGCTAAACTTGCAAGGCATTCTGACGCCGGGACCAAAAATTGCCGCGTTCACCGCAAACCGCATCTTGTTTCGTGATGGCTTGCCGGTCGCGGCCCTTGAAGCGGGCGAGATTCGCAAACTTGCAGAGGCGCCTGTCTCTGATTTGCAAATTGAAACGGCTCTTAGACTAGGGAAACTGCGGCCGTCATTGCGGCCTTACTACAAATAGAAACGGCCCGGTCTGCTGTAGCCGCTTCGCTGTGCGAAGCGCGGCCCTGAATTGTTTGCCACACTGGGCCCACGCGTCTCACAGAGACGCGGCTACAATTATTTCTTAACGACCTCGGCGTTCTCGATCATGGCGACGCCGCCACGCTCGGCCAGTTTGCCTTTAAGAGTGATGTTCTTACCACAATACTCGGCGAGTTGATCGTTGATTGGCTTGTGTTCGCCAACCACCAGATATGCTTTTCCATCGCTTACGATACCGACCGGCCCGCCGCTCTTGATGCACTTTGCCCCGCACGACTGGCCATGTTTCTCGCCGACGGCATTGTGATCGACGTAGCACATCATATCGACCACTTCGCCGGTCACTTCTTTGGAAGCAGCCGCGTCGCCGCCGTGCTCGTGTTCCTGGGCGATCGCCAGCGGCGCGCACGCCAGACCTGCAATGAAGATCGCAGTCACCGCAACTCTCAAGACGGTAGGTTTATTTGTTGAATTAAACATAAGACAAATGTGAGCCGCTCTGCGCGTTGGTCAATCGATCACCAAGCTAAAAAATGACGAATGCCGAATGTCTAATGACGAACGAATGATCAAATAACGAATGCGGAATACCGCATAACACGCCGATTCGCTGAGGACTTTTGTCATTCGAGCTTCGTCATTGCTTCGTCATTCGTCATTCGGATTTCGTCATTACTTCTGCTTCTCAATCAAATCCGCGAACTGATCGAAAAAGTAAGAAGCATCGTGCGGGCCGGGCGCGGCTTCCGGATGGTATTGCACGCTGAAAATTGGTAATTCTTTGTGGCGCATTCCCTCCACTGTGCCGTCATTCAAATTGATGTGCGTCACTTCCACATCAGAAGGAAGCGAGCCGGCGTCGACGGCGAATCCGTGGTTTTGCGCAGTGATGGCCACTTTGCCAGTGCGCAAATCCTTTACCGGCTGGTTAGCGCCGCGATGGCCGAATTTCAATTTGAACGTCGAGCCACCGAACGCGAACCCGAGAATCTGATGGCCAAGACAAATCCCGAAGATCGGCTTTTTGTCCATTAAATCGTGCACGGCTTTGTGCGCGTACGGAAGCGCCGCGGGATCGCCTGGTCCGTTCGAGAGAAAAATTCCGTCGGGATCAAGCGTGAGCACTTCCTCGGCCGACGTTGTCGCAGGCACAACGGTCACTTCGAACCCTTTCTGGCGCAGCAGACGCAGGATGTTTTGCTTCATCCCATAATCGTACGCCGCAATTCGAAATCGAATGGACGGCAGCGCGCGCCTGCCTTCACCATCATTTGCCTGCGAGAGCGACCAGGGTGCGCTTAGCTTGTCCTCCGGGTCCCATCGGTAAATTTCTTTTGTTGTCACTTCGCGCACGTAATCCATCCCGATCACGCCCTCGCCTTCGATCGCCCTTTGCGTTGCATCCTGCGGCGAAATTTCCTCTGTCGTGAGACACGCTTTCATCGCGCCACGGGTGCGCAGATGCCGCGTGAGCGCGCGCGTGTCAATTCCCTTCGCGCCAGGGATATTCCATTTTTGCAAGTATTCGTCGAGGGACATTTCGGAGCGCCAGTTGCTCGGAACCTCGGTCAATTCCTCTATGACGAAGCCACGTACGTGGGGCGAAGAGCTTTCCTGATCGAGCGAATTGATCCCGTAATTTCCGATCAACGGATAAGTCATCGCCACGATTTGTCCGCGATACGATGGATCGGTCAACACCTCCTGATAACCAGTCATCGCGGTATTGAAACAAACTTCGCCGACTCGGGTGCCGGTCGCGCCAAAAGATTCGCCCTCGAAATATCGACCGTCTTCGAGAGCTAGAAGGGCTTTCATCAAATTTGAAACGCCCAACGTTTAACGTTCAACGCTCAACGCTCAACCAAAATCCTCTGAATCGACGCGTTCAATGTTGGACCTGGACGCAGGACGTTTTCGTCTTCATCAAAAGAAAAGGCCTGATCGACAATTCGATCCAGGCCTTACGAAAATTTTACCCCGCCGGTGCCGTTCAGGCGATTCTCCCGTTCCCTTTCGTAAAGGGTGGATGACCGTTGCTGCGGAATTTGGCTTCCAATAAAGGCCTGTCATTCTCCGCACCAACCAAGCCTCCTTGTTTCGTCAACTATCGGTTCGGGGACGTCACCTCAATCGCGAACATCGCAGGGTAAATGTTTACATCCCGAATGCATTCGGGATTCAAAAGCCGCTGGTTGAGAGTTGAACGGAAAGCACTGGTTTCCTGCCCAACCCTCAACGAGCGGCTCTCAATCGGAAGATAAGCTTCCAGCTTGTCTCGGACGACGAGCATCTTGCTTGTCGAAACTGTTCGACAGGCTGGCAGCCTGTCGGCCGAGTCAGCCAGGATGGCTAACTTCCACTCTCAAAGAACTACTCGCGCAATTCCGCGCCGAGGTCGCGCCGCAATCGCTCGCGAATTTTCGCGTGCGCCGCGTTCACTTCCTCATTTGTCAGTGTGCGACTTCGGTCTCGATATGTCAATCTATATGCGAGCGACTTTCGTGCCGCTCCGAGTTCGCCACCGCTAAACACATCGAACAACTCCACGCTTTCCAAGAGTGTCTCATGCGGCTGGTGGATCGCGCGCCAAATTTTTTCGTGCGAAATTTCCTCGGGCACAATCATCGCGATATCACGGGTAACGGCTGGGAATTTCTCGATCTCGCGAAATTTTTTCCTCAGCTCGTCCGGCACCAAAAGAAGATCGGCATGCAACTCGGCGACAAACACTGGCCCTGACGCGGCCGCTTTCGCCGAGGAAAGTTGTCCGCCGAAACCGATCATCTGATCGCCGGAGAAAACGTCGACCGGCAGCGCGAGATCAGGAAATTTTCCGGGGCGAAGAGAAAGATTTGGAACAACGCTTTCCAGCGCGCCCTTGAGATCAAACAAGTCGAGGCTGCGGTTCGATAAGGATCGCCAGTTCGCCGCGCCCGCGACATTTCCCCAGAGTAAAACTCCAAGATGCCGTTCTTCCTTGCCGGATGGCGGAATAAAGGTGCGACCGATCTCGAAAATGGCCACACCTTCCGCGCCCGCGCGAATGTTCCGGTCCAGCACCGGGAGCAACCCCGCTAAAATGCTCGGCCGCAACGCGACGGCATCTTCACTTAGCGGGTTACGGAGCTCGATAGCGCCTTCGCTAAAGGCGAATCGCTCGCGTGGAAGCAATTTTGAGGTTCGCACTTCATCGAGACCGACCGCTGCGAGTCGGCTTCGCCACGCGGATTCCAAATCGTGCGCGTGATCGGCTGCGCTGGAAGCCGTGTAACGGCTTCGGTCCGTCCCTGAAATTTTTTCTGGACCATACGCGCGGACGACTTCTTCGATAAGATCGACATCGCGCTGCAAATCGCGCCGATAGCTTGGAATTTTCCATTTCGTCGTTTTAGCAGCACTAGTCTTCATTAAACCAAAGCCCGTCAGAATCTCGTCGATAGCTTTCGGTTTGATCGAGATTCCAACGACTCGATCGCATTTGTCGTAACTCAGCGAAACATCCGCGGGATTCGGCGGCAGCTTGCCGTCGAGGTTGATTTCTTTTGCGGGAGTTCCGCCGGCAACCTCTTGAATCAATTCGGTCGCGCGCAGCGACGCGCGCAAAATCATTTCGGAATCGACACCGCGCTCGAAGCGGTAACTCGCGTCGCTCGGCAAATTCAAGTTGCGTGCAGTTCGTCGAATGCTCGCCGGCAAAAAGTAAGCTGCTTCGAGCAAAATGTTCTTTGTGGAATCGGTCACACCCGTTTCCTCGCCGCCCATCACGCCGCCGATCCCAACCGCGCGCTCTTGATCGGCAACGACGAGATTGTCCGGCTTGAGCGAATAAGTCTTTCCATCGAGCGCGAGAAACTTTTCGCCATCGCGTGCGAGTCGCACGTTGATGCCGCCTTTTAATTTATCGGCGTCGAACGCGTGCGTGGGTTGTCCGAGCTCGAGCATCACGAAGTTGGAGATGTCCACGATGTTGTTGATCGAACGAATGCCGACGCTCTCGATCTTCGTGCGGAGCCACTGCGGACTCGGCCCGATCTTCACGCTGTCAATCTTGCGCGCTGAAAAGAACGGACATTCACGCGTTGCGCTAATCGTCACGCCAGATCTTTGTAGGGCAGGCGCTCCGCCTGCCGAGGGCAACCGATGCGGTTGCCCTACAATTTTTCCAGTCAGCGCCGCAATTTCACGCGCCAGACCGAAATGACTCAGCAGATCACCACGGTTTGGTGTGATCTCGACGTCGAGAATCGTGTCCGCGGGGAATAGTTCGCCGATCGATGCACCGATTTTTGCATCCGGCGACAAAATCAACAGGCCGGAGGCATCATCGCCAAGGCCAAGCTCGATGGGGCTGCAAAGCATTCCTTCCGATTCGACACCGCGCAGTTTGCTTTTTCGAATCTCGGTTCCGTTCGGCAGTTTCGTGCCCGGCAACGCCAGCGGAACTTTGTCGCCGACTTTGTAATTGGTCGCGCCGCAAACGATTTGGCGTTTCGTTCCGCTGGCGTCATCGACTTCGCAAACAGTCAGACGATCAGCATTCGGATGGCGCGACGACGCGGTGATTTGCGAAACGATCACGTTGTCGATCTTCGCGCCGCGCGTCTCGATGTTTTCGGTCTCAACCCCAGCGCGAGTGAGCAAGTCGGCGATCTCTTCCTGATTTTCTGGAAGATCGACAAATTCGCGCAGCCAATTAGCGGAGAATTTCATGACGACGTTTTTTCTCTCCTCTCCCTTTCAAAGGGTGTGGTTTGTTTTGTTGGCTGTAAGTCAGACCCCTCACCTCAATCCTCTCAACGCTCCGCCCGGTCGCGATCCCGGGAGAGGCGGAATCAATGACCAAGCCACATGAAAAATCGTGCTCATGCGAACTGGCGGAGAAACCGCAGATCGTTCTGCACGAAGAAGCGAATATCAGGAATGTCGAACAAAATCATCGCGAGCCGATCCATCCCGAGCCCGAATGCGTAGCCGCTCCATTTCTCCGGATCGTAAGCGTTGTCGCCGCGCGCCTTGTTTACCGCTTCGAAGACCGCCGGATGTACCACGCCCGAACCTGCCACCTCGATCCATCGCTCCCCGCCCTTAAGCACCTTTGATTTCACATACACCTCAAGACTCGGCTCGGTGAACGGAAAATAGTGCGGGCGAAATTGAACTGCGGTTCCGGGACCGAAAAGTTCGTGCATGAAAAATTCGAGCGCGCCTTTGAGATCGGCGACACTGACGTTCTCGTCGACGTAAAGCCATTCGATCTGGTGAAACTGCGGGCTGTGAGTGGCGTCGAGTTCATCGCGCCGATAAGCGGCGCCGGGCGCGATCACGCGAATCGGCGGCGGTGCAGCTTGCATTGTGCGGATTTGCACAGTCGACGTGTGTGTCCGGAGCAATCGACCGTCGGGGAGATAAAATGTGTCCTGCTCGTTGCGCGCGGGATGCTCGGCCGGTGTATTGAGCGCGTCGAAGCAGTGCCATTCGTCTTCGATGTCAGGACCATCTGCGAGTGAGAATCCCATTCGCCGAAAAATTTCAATTGAGCGCTCCCACATCTGCGTGAGCGGATGAAGTGTGCCGAGCTCGTGGGGAGTTCCTGGAAGCGAGATGTCGATCTTGGCGAGTGCGCCCGATTCCTTTTGCGATTGAAATTGTTGTCCACGCGTTTCGATCGCGGCGGTCACGGCGGTTCGAACTTCGTTGAGCAGTTTTCCGACCACCGGTTTCTCTTCCTTCGGGAGCGTTTTCATTTGCTCGCCCCAAGAGGAAATGCTCCCGCTGCGCCCGAGATATTTCACGCGCGCGGCTTCTAGCGATTGCTCGTCAGGCGCGGATTCAATCTCGCGCAGCGCTTCGTCGCGGATTTGTTCGAGCGGATGAGTCATTGAGATGTTGAACGTTGAACGTTGAGCGTTGAACGTTCAATTCAAAGTTGATCGCTGTAGCGGCGCTCTATGAGCGCCGGCACCCCGAACGTGCCAGCGGTTTCCGCGGTCACAGACCGCCGCTCCAGGAGAAGCCTACGCGGCTTTTTTGTTCTTCTTTTCCAGCGCGCCTTTCGCCTGTTCAACCATCGATTTGAACGCGGTCTCATCCGCGACTGCCAAGTCGGCGAGAACTTTGCGATCGAGGCCGATGCCAGCGGCTTTTAATCCTTCCGCAAACCGGCTGTAGGTCATTCCGTTGGCGCGGGCGGCGGCGTTTAGCCGTTGAATCCAGAGATAGCGAAAGGTGCGTTTACGTGTTTTGCGATCGCGATACGCCCAATACTGGGCTTTCATGATCGCGTCTTTGGCATAGCGGAAAAGTTTTGAACGGCGTCCGCGGTAGCCTTTTGCTTTTTTTAAGATTCGTTTGCGACGCGCCCGGCTTGCCGGGGCATTAGTGGCTCTTGGCATGATTGTTTTGCCCGAATTGCTTCAGGGCTCCTCGTTCAGCGAGCTGTTTATTCCGTTATCGATCTTCGCGACCTCACTCGCTGATTTGATCCCGTAGTATGGAATCAGGTGCGCAGATCGAGGGGGAAGAAATTAGGCGCAGCGAGATAAATGACAAATGGATTTTCCAATGACGAATGACGCGCCTTCGCGAGGGCTCCGGCGCGGCAGGCGAAGAGATGACCTGCCCCCGATCGCCACAGCGATCTATTGAGCCTGGCGTAATACGGTGACGTTGACGCAATGAAAGCGATGCGAAGACGCCTCGCACTCCCAACTCCGAAAGCGTTCGCGAGTCCAGCACTTCCCGCCACGGCGGGCGGGCAGTGCGAAATTCCGCGAGGACGCCTGTTCCTGTTTTGCGAAGTCCCGCGACTGCGGGAGAGTGCACACGCGTCCTCGCGTCGCTTTAACACACTGTCATTACATTGTGATTATCGATAGGGCGTGCCCGGCGAAATCCGAATGATAAGCATGATGCTTCGCCGTCGACGTGCAACGAAAGGATTGTCGCTCATTCGCCCGGATTCATCGCCACCAATCTCGTCCGGAATTCGATAAATTGAAGATCCGGCAAACCTACGGATTAAATCTGGGCTTCGACGTGTGCTCTCTTTCTGTTGCAGCCCTTTGATCGCGAGCATTCATACCGGTCTATCAGGGGAGTGCTCGGCGTCAAATTCTGTTGGTTCTCCGCTTCGCGCAAAATGAGATTGAGATTTGGAACCGGCGGAAACCCTGTGATCAACAGCGAGTTCTTAATCAACTTGGAGAGATCGACATCCTGCGGTTCTGGCAACTTCGTCGCACCCGGGCGCACCATTATCATTTGCCCCGCGTGCAGCGTTCGACTCTCGCCCGGATAATGTTTAAGCGACACGCTGCCGTGGCCTTCGAGGATAATGAATTCGAGCGACGATTTGGGATGATACTCAGCCATCGCAGTGAAACTGACACCCGCCATTGTCGCGACCGCGGTATTGATTCTCGCGCCACCGGAATTCTTCGGTGCATACAACAACATGCTGCCATTCGCCAAATCGAAGTCTCCTTCGCCCAAGCTGAGGACGCTGTTCGCGCCGAGCCGCGTCAACGTCCGATTCGTGAACGTAAGCTCCGCGCGCGAATCGCTGCCAGTTCGCACAGCTGTGCCCGTGTGGACGTTGCCGTCCACTGAAGCTGGGCGGGGCGCGGCATCCGGTGCGAGCAATTGCACATTGTGAATCGCCTGAGTGACACGAGCTTCGTTCTTCTCGGCCGCGATCGCGAATGTCATGAACTCAATCGCAAGAGCGAAGGCGAAGAAAATCCCAATGACGCGAACGCGATGGCGGAGTCGGTTCTTCATATTCTCTAGAGAAAATATCACTACGCACGCGACAATGAAATAGCGCGGGTCGTCAGGGCTTGACCCGGCATGTGTTTAGCGCCAAAGGCGCTGCCTCAAGGTGAGCCTGGGGCATCGCCCCAGGATAATGGAATTCAAAAATCGTCAGCGCTGAAAGCGCGATTCACTTTCCGGCCTGGTTCGATGCATCATTGGCGCTATGCCCCAATCACTCAGTAAAGTCATTCTTCACATCATTTTCAGCACAAAGAATCGCGAGCCTTGGCTGGATTCAGACGTGCGGCCTCGCATGCACGCGTATCTGGCGACAATCTGCTGCGATCTCGGCAACCGAACTCGTGCGCGTCGGCGGTGTTGCTGACACATTCACATTGTGACGACGCTGCCGCGAACTCTTTCTCAGGCTCAACTCGTCGAACAGATAAAGAAGCCATCCTCGAAATGGATCAAAGCGCTTGACGCCCGCTGTAGTGATTTTTTCTGGCAGAGAGGCTATGGTGTATTTTCAGTGAGCCCGAGTCAGCTCGATCCTGTGCTGCAATACATCGAGACGCAGCAAGCATCATCGCACCCGCACGTTTCAGGAGGAATACCGCGAGTTACTGCGCAGGCACGGCATCGATTTCGATGAGCGGTACGTGTGGGATTGAAAGACTGACTCGCGCTTTCAGCGCTGTGCCATTTTTCTTAATCTTACGATTCCTGGGGGCGTCGCCCCAGGCTGAAGTTGACATCGCGCCTTCGGCGCTAAACAGGTCTTTGAGCGTTGCCCCCACGTTCGCCACGGCGAATCCGTCCTGTGGCGGACC
>Ga0193721_1000568_pt1 | contig 10505 bp, 11 predicted proteins | sample U2s2metaG_FD_145078 | JGI IMG/M metagenome (GOLD analysis project Ga0193721, IMG submission 145078) | Soil microbial communities from a riparian zone of the East river system, Colorado, United States - U2s2 | ecosystem: Environmental > Terrestrial > Soil > Riparian zone | place: USA: East River...
AACGAAGAATTCCCAGACGCCGTGCCACTCATGCCAAGGCTGCTTGAGGACTTTAAGGACAATCCGACCGGATCACTGGTGACGATTCGCTGTGCGCCGTGGTTCTACAAAGACAAGGTTGCACTGGTCGGCGACGCCGCCCACGCGGTCGTGCCGTTTTACGGCCAAGGAATGAACGCGGCGTTCGAAGATTGCGTCGTGCTCGAGGAATGCCTGGCCGAATTCCCGGACAACCGGGAGCGCGCCTTCGCCGAATATTTCGTCAGACGAAAAGAAAACGCCGACGCGCTGGCTGATCTGGCCATCGATAACTTCATCGAGATGCGCGACAAAACCGCGTCGCGCGCATTTCGCGCAAAGAAAAAACTCGATCACCTCCTCGAAGCGTTGCTGCCCGGCATCTACCTGCCGCTTTACACCATGGTCACTTTCACGCGAATTCCTTATGCGCGCGCCGCGCGCCGCGCACGGCTACAAGATCGAATTGTCTCTAGCAGTTTAGCGTTGCTCGCGCTGATGTCCGCACTGCTGATCATTCGATTCGTTGCCCGATAAAGGGAATGCGCACCTTCTCTCAACTCCCAACCATCAACTCTCAACTTCTGCCCAACCGCATCGTCTACGGCACTCTCATTGCCGTTGGGATGATATTGGTCATCGCATTGTCGATGTTTTTGCCGGGTTGAAGCAGTTGTGGGCCGAATTGAATTGTCTCCGCGGCGCTGGTTGATTAGTTTTCAGGAAAAACATCACTATGAGTGACACCTACGTTCCACTGATCAGCTCCGGCGTTGCCGGTCCACTTGGCGTTGTTCATCTTCCTCGGCTTTGGCAAAAGGTCTCCCTGGAGGCGACGGGTAAACTTGCTGCCGGTTATCCGGCCGTCGGCAAAGGCTTCGATGCGATGACGCTCGCCGCAGTCGGACTCGACGAACAGGCAGTAAGAAATTATATCAAGCAGAACAAGCCGACGTATCCGGAATTCGAAGCTTGGGTAAAGAAAAACGCCAAGTCACTAAATCGAGAGGCGATCGAGAGGCATAACGCCGCGGTGCGCGGTTATAATCACGATGATGAGACACGCCAGGGTATTCTCAGCACGTGCGGCATGGCCGACGACGCTTCCGCTCCAAAAGACGGGGTGAGCCTTAACAATCTTGACGACTGGTACGAATTTCACCAGGCAGTGTTGAAAGATTGATGAGTTGTAGAGGTGCTTGTATCAAGCACCTGAATCTGAATTAGGCGCTTGGCGCAAGCGCCTCTACACACGAACTGGCCGATCCAACCTTTGACGGACGCCCATGCCGCGTGCGAGCATTCGAGCATGCCGCTGAGTCAAACAATCGCAACCCCCGCATTTCGCACGACTGCAGAGACTTTCGTGTCAGGCGCGAAAACTTTGCCGCAGCGGTACTTCGTTTCACCGGAGGTTTTTGCCGAAGAAAAAGAGAAAATCTTTTCGCGAGAATGGGTGTGCGTCGGGCATCAGAGTCAGATCGCGAAGCCCGGCGATTATTTCGTCGCGGAAATCGCCGATGAATCTCTGATCATCGTTCGTGACAAACGCGGAGAGAGCCACGGCTTTTTTAACGTGTGCCGCCACCGTGGCACCCGACTCTGCCAGGACAAAAACGGACATTTGGCCGGGGCAATTCAATGTCCGTATCACGCGTGGACGTACGGGCTCGATGGACGTCTTCTAGGCGCGCCGCACATGGATGAGGTTCGGGGCTTTGATAAAGCCGACTATTCGTTGCTCGCTGCAAACCTCGCATTGTGGGAAGGATTCATCTTCGTAAATCTGGCGGGTGCGCCGGCGCCACTGGAGAAATGGTTTGCGCCGTTGGCCGAAAAATTCAGCCACTGGAATCTACCAAAGCTGCGCTCGGCGAAACGGATTGAGTATGATGTCCGAGCAAATTGGAAATTGATCTTCGAGAATTATTCGGAGTGTTATCACTGCCCGGGTGTGCATCCGATGCTCTCGAAAGTGTCGCCGTACGATTCGGCGGAGAACGATCTGTGTGAAGGGCCATTCCTTGGCGGGTTCATGCGGATCACGAAGGGCAACAGTCTCACGATAAGCGGCAATGCCTGCGCATTACCCGTGGGCGACGTGAATGCCGAGGATTTCCACCGGGTTTTCTATTATTCCATTTTTCCGAACATGCTGCTGAGTTTGCATCCGGAATATGTGATGGTGCATCAACTCTGGCCAAAGTCGCCGGAGCGAACGTTGATCTTGTGCGATTGGTTTTTCCATCCGGAGGCGGCCGGGGTCACCGATCCGGGCTACAATCCGGACGACGCAATTGAGTTCTGGGATCTGACGAACAAGCAGGATTGGCACGTGTGCGAGTTGAGCCAGCAAGGGATCGCTTCGCGTGGGTATCAACCCGGGCCATATTCGCCGCGCGAAGGTATTCCGGCGGCATGGGATCAGGAGTATCTGCGGCAGATGGGTTAACGCGCGGAAGAAAGCGCCGAACATCCGACGTCCAAACGTCGAAGTCAGAAGGGCGTGTTGACGCGCGCGTGCGCGGCGTAGAGCATTCCGATATGCCGCCCTTGACCTATGCGAACTATCTCGATTTAGAGAAGCTGCTCACTCTGCAGAATCCGCGCTCAACCCCGGCTGAGCACGACGAGATGCTGTTCATCATCATTCATCAAACCTACGAGCTGTGGTTCAAGCAGCTTCTGCATGAGCTCGAGAAAATAAGGAGAGATTTCTCAGCCGGCGATCTCTTCGGCGCGATTCATTCGTTCAAACGGGTCCGAACAATCATGAAAACCCTTGTCGCGCAGGTAGACATCCTCGAAACGATGACGCCGTCGTCGTTCTCGAGTTTCCGTGACCGGCTCGAGACGGCGTCGGGATTTCAATCAATACAGTTTCGCGAAATTGAGTTCGTGCTCGGATACAAGCGCACCTCGACGCTCGCGTACGTGAAGCCTGATTTCCCCGGGTATGATCGAATGAAACAGCGGCTCGGAGAACGCACGGTGATCGATCACTTTTACGATTTTCTGGAAACGCGCGGCGCAAAGATTCCGGCCGAGCTGAAAAAACGCGACATCACCCATCCGAATGAGCCGAGCGAGCAGGTGCAAAGAGAACTTTTGCGGCTCTACAAGAGCGCGCCCGAAGCCTCGATCCTTTTCGAATTGATGACCGACTTTGACGAGGGATTACAAGAGTGGCGCTATCGCCACATTAAGCTGGTTGAGCGGACGATCGGCGCGAAGAAAGGCACGGGCGGATCGCCGGGAGTGCCGTTTCTGAAGGAGTCACTCTTCAAGCCGGTTTTTCACGATCTGTGGGCAATCCGACATCAAATGTGATCCGTCTTCGCTAAGGCTACGACGCGGCAAGTGCGTGAGGATTGGCTAGTGACGAAAGGACGAAGTTGTAGAGGCGCTTGTGGCAAGCGCCTGCTTATTAAGATTCGGTATTTGGTACAAACACCGCTACAACAATCCAAGAAACTCGCGGGCAGTTCCGGATAACAGCTGCTTTTTCTGCCCGGGGGAGAGATCCTTGATCGATTCGATGAGCGCGCCAGGATGCTCTTCGCCCAGTGGGAACGGATAATCCGACCCGAACACGACGCGTTGCGCGCCGAATAATTTGAGCAGCATTCTCAGGGCATCGGCATCGTGAACGAGCGAATCCACGTAGAACCGCGCCGGAGTCAGATCCCCTTTTTCGTTTATGCGAGCCAGATATTTTCGCGGGTTCGTGTTGTTATCGGTAGCGACTAAATCTGGACGCACGTGAAAGGCATGCTCGATGCGGCCGACGGTGAATGGGAACGCGCCACCGCCGTGCGCAAAGGCGACTCGGAGCTTCGGGAAACGTTCGAACACGCCACCGAACATCATCGAGCAGATTGCGAGCGAGGTCTCGGCCGGCATGCCCACCAGCCACGGCAGCCAGTATTTCGGCATTCGTTCTTTGCCGAGCATGTCCCAGGGATGAATGAAGATCGCCGCATTGAGTTGTTCGGCCACGCTCCAGACGGGTTGGAGCGACGCATTATCCAAATTTAAGGTGTCAATCCGGCCAGAGTGCGGGTTTGCATCGACATGCGTGCCGATCTGCGCGCCGCGCAGGCCTAACTCGCGGACGCATCGCTCCAACTCGCCTGCCGCCAGATCGGGATCTTGCATCGGAATAGTCCCCAAGCCGGCGAATCGCTTCGAATGATCGCGAGCAACTTCGGCGATATGATCGTTCAACCGGCGAGAAAGATCGAGGGCGTCGGCCGGTTTTGCCCAATAACTGAACATCACCGGCACGGTCGAAAGCACTTGCATAGAAATGCCGTAACGGTCGCACTCCTCGATCCGCCGCTCAGGATCCCACACATTATCGGTGATCTCGCGAAAGACGCGGTCGCCGATCATCATCCGCGCGCAGCACGGCTTGTAATGGTCAAGGCGAACGAAACCGGGATAGCCGTATTTCGCATCGAGGTCAGGCCAGTCGTGCGGGAGGATGTGCGTGTGCAGGTCGATCTTCATGCGCAGGTCGTGCGTTTACGAACGATAAACGAATGGGGCGCTAACAGCATTCCCTACAGAACAACAGGGCGCTAACAGCGCGCCCAACGTCTAAAAGGGCTTCACCGGTTCCGGCTTCAGCACCTTGGTTCCACACTTCTTGCATGTGCGCCGCGCGTCGTCCTTCCAGAAATCGAGCATCGCCTGACTGAAATGCTCGACGATATCCCCGCAATCGAAATCAATGTCTTCCACCAGCGCCCCACAATTTTCGCAATAGAAAATGACATGTTCATGCTCTCCTGGCGGGCGGCGACGCTCGACTACAACGCCCAGCGTATTTGGCGGTCGCACCGGGGCGTGCGGAACATTCGGCGGGATAAAGAACGTCTCCCCTTCGCGCACGATGTGATCGACGATCTGGTCGCCTTCGCGCACCCTCACTTTGATGTCGCCCTTTAGCTGGTAAAAATATTCTTCCGAATCAACGAGATGAAAATCGTTCCGCGCGTTTGGCCCCGCGATGACCATCACAAAAAAGTCGCGCCCGTCATACAAATAACGGTTGCTCACCGGTGGCTTGAACTTTTCCCGGTTCTCTTCGATCCACTTATTAAGATTAATTGGCGGTTGCACCGTGGCCATTACGCGAAGGGTATTTCCTGTCGCTCGGAGCGTCAAACCAATCCCTCGATTCAACTCAACCGATGTGAATGCGCGCGAAGACACCGTTTTATCACACAAACCAAACGGCCGACATCGCGCTCAGGATCGACATTTAAAGTTGAATGATTGGATCACGGCGCAATACTATCTGCCGCACAGTGAAATCGAAACGCTTGATTCTATTGTTTGGTGCTGCCGCCACTGTCATCCTCTGCTCGAGCTGCGAAGAAGTTCCACCATATGTGCAACGCCCGCTCGCCGCATTTGCGCCGTCGCCGCGCGGCTATTGGAACGGCGATGGCGTTCCCGGCTCGCCAAAGATCGTCGTCCATGTCAGCGAACAGAAAGCTTACTTCTACAAAGGCAAACATGTGGTTGGCGAAACGACCGTCTCTACCGGTAAACCTGGGTTCTCGACTCCTCCCGGCCGCTATCGCATTATCTCTAAAGATAGAGACCACGTCTCGAGCGAATTCGGTGATTACGTCGATGATTACGGGAACGTGGTGAGATCCAACATCGATGTGCGGAAAGACCGCCGACCGCCTGGCACGCATTTCGATGGGGCGCAAATGCCCTATTGCATGCATTTCAACGGCGGCTACGCAATGCACGAGGGTTACGTGCCACCGTATGCCGCATCGCACGGTTGCATTCGCTTGCCGAGGGGAATGGCGAGACCATTCTTCGAAAATGCTCCCGAAGGCACACCCGTGGTCGTGACAGAATAGAGCTGTAGCCGCAATTGCTGACCGCGGCAGCCGGGAGTTCACCTGCCCCGGCTGCAAACATTTATCCTGGTGGCCAGGCGAGTGCGCGTTTGCCAAGCAGATGCACATGCAAATGCGGCACACTCTCGCCCGCATCCGGACCGCAGTTGATCACGACGCGATAACCACTCGATACGTCCAGTTTTTTCGCGATGTCGCGCGCCACGAGGAGCAATTTGCCGAGCAACGCGCGATCATTCTCGGTCGCATCTGTCAGACGCGGCACTACTCTTTTTGGGACGATCAGCACATGCACGGGCGCCTGCGGATTGACATCGTGAAATGCAATCGCGTCATCATCTTCCCAAATGATTTTCGCCGGAACTTGTCGAGCGATAATTTTTTCAAAAATCGTCATAGCCATCCAATACTCTGAAAATCCAAGTGCTCAAATTGCGAAGGTAAGGCTCTGGTTGTTGAAGAAGCGCTCGTGTTCAGGAATGAAGCCAACGCAGTGGCTCGGCTGGATTCGTTCTGCAAAAGCCAGCTCAACTTACAGAACAATTGAGCTGCGCACGTTCCGTTGTCGATGTTAGTTTCTCGCGTACGAAGCAGACAATCTCTTCGCGCAAAGCATCGCAGGCGCGCGTCCACATTTTCACCCCGCGAAGATGCTTGACGCAAGCCTGGAGCGAACAGAACTGGATATTATCCACGCCGCCTTCAATCAGTGTATCGATTCGCTTTTCCAGAAGATCGAAAAACGCAAGTTCGTATCCTGTCCCCGCTTGGTGAGCGATGTCCGCAAGCGAAATGGAAATCGGCGGCGGCGCTGGCCTAAAGTGCGGAATGATTTCCTTGTAACCGATTACCTTCAGGACGTAGCGCACCGTCTGTGAAAGCTGACTGAACGCGACCACACTTTCGTCATTCCGCAGGCGGAGATAAAAGGCGATGCTCTCGGTCACGTGTTCGGTCAGCCACCATCTTGGGTAACCGGCCTTATCCGCCGCGCGGGTGATGGCGGCATATAGCCAATCGCGATTGAATTCGAAGAGCTGCCCCGATTCGGTGCGGAGATACGGAAACTCTTCTTTAAACGCGACCATGATCTTTGATTGCGACATCGCGCGCCGGAGCGCGCGATTCACCTTGTGCAGTGTCTGGCGCAAACAATTCGCGCTGAAGCGCATTTGGCTTTATCCGGCGGCCGAGCGTGTGAATGGCGTCAACGAATTCATCGACATCCTGGAAGCGCTGGTGCACGGAGGCGTAACGCAGATACGCTACTTCATCGATCCCGCGCAATTTCTCAAGCACTTTGGCGCCGATAGCAGCGGAGAGAACTTCGCGTCCGCTCGTTTCGAGCTCGTGCACGATGTCGTCAACTACTTGTTCCAGCGTCACGAGACTGGTCGAGCGTTTTTCAAAAGCTTTCGCAATGCTGGTGGCAAGTTTGCGCCGATCAAACGGCTCATGCGTTCGGTCGCGTTTCACGACACGCAGGTCCGAGCGCTCGATTTCTTCGTAGGTCGTAAAGCGATATTTGCATTTAAGACATTCGCGGCGACGCCGGATACTGGAACTATCCCGAGACTGGCGGGAATCGATGACTTTGTCATCACGAGACCCGCACTTGGGGCAACGCATAGTGTGAAAACGTTCATTACCACACCACACATTGTGGCGTCAATACATGTTTCACCGCCGTCGAGCGAAATGATTTTGCAGATAATTTTGGTCGGTGTGAATCCTCGAAGCGATAACTGATAGTTGAGGTTGCGGCTGACACGGCCGCCTTTACAGCCTGGCGGCAGTCGTTGACGCAGCGATGCGTCCACGGTACACGCTTCAGAATGGACAACCGCCGTGTGAGTGGAGTGATCTACGGCCCATGGCTCGTTGGTCTCGGTGCCGCGCTTTGGGGCACCGAGAGCGCGTGGCGCATTCCGCTCAACGACCTGTTTGCCGCCGACGTAATCGTCTTTTGGGAGCACGTTCTCATCCTGATCATGTTCCTGCCGCTCCTGATCTCGCGTCTGGGCGAGATCCGCAAGATCGACGTGCGCACTTGGGGATACCTGCTCTTCTCCGGTTTCGCTGGTTCAGCTGTCGGCACGATCTTCTTCACGCTCGCGTTGAAACACGGGAACCCGACCGTCGTGAACGTCATCCTGAATATTCAGCCCGTTATTTCAACGATGGCTGCGTTCCTGATCTTCGGCGACCGGCTTGCCACTCGCTTTTTCCTTTACGCCAGCATCGCAATCCTTGCCGGAGTCTTCGTTTCGGTTGCACATCCAGCGCTCATCGGCGCCTCGTTTGAGCGCGCCGGGCTGAGCCGGGGCACAGGATTTGCGCTTATTTGCGCGCTTTTCTGGGGTCTCTCGACCGTTGCCGGTCGCGGTGTCATGCTTGGCGCGTCGCTTCGGCTCGCCTCAAGTCTGCGCATCGTCGTCGGGCTCACCTGCATGACGTTGATTCTTCTCGCCTACGGCAAACTTCATGTCGCGGCGCTCTGGCCGATAGCTGCGCAAGCGCACGCCGCAAAGGCGATCGTTTTGCTGGTTCTCCTCGCTTCGGTCTCAGGAGGTATTCCGCTCTTGATCTATTTCGAGGGACTGCGGCTGACACGGGCATCGACAGCCGGCTATTTTGAAATGATGCAGACACTCGCCGCCGTGTGCATCACGTGGGGCTTCTTCCGCGCGAGCCTGCAACCGCACCAGGTGGTTGCGGCGCTCATCCTCATCGCAGCAGTGGCTCTGGTGCACCACGTCCAACAGCAAGTCGAACCTGGATAGGATAATGCTTCCCCGATCGACTGCGGAATTTCAGTCGCAGACCTCACCTACCCCGCCGTGGCCGCTTTGCGTGGCTTGCTGGCGCGTGCAGCTTTCTCAGCAAATTCGAAACCGACTTTGCCATCTTCAAGCTTGAGGCGCGCCGAGAACGGGCGGCCTCGTTTCGAGATAAATTTCGGAAGAAGATCGGTCTTGCCGGTCGTTATCAGTTTTTGCACCTGTTCTTTTGGAATGGCTCGATGCAAAATCGTCTTGCTTATGCGGAACGTGCACTTTTTCGGGACGGCGGCAGCCCGCTCGCAGATGAAGGCATTCTCCACCTCGAAAACCTGACCCTCATTGCAAACCGGACAGATGCCGATGGATTCGTGTCGTGAGGTATCGATCTTTTCCGGTGCGCCATTTCCGCCCTCGCCGAAATCGAATTCCTGTTTGAAGTCTTCGCCCAGCTTCACAGTTGCGTTAAAGCGGCGGCCCATTTTGCTGCGAAATCCTTCCAAGGGGCCAACTCGCCCGCTGGTCAAAAGTTTCTCAACTTCCGCGGTCTCAAATAGCCGGCCAGCCATTGTCTTCCAAATAATCAAGCCACACGACCGACATTTAAAGGTCCGGTAATCTTCGTCGAACGGCCCGGCACCGCACTTCGGACACTTCACTTCCAGCGTTTCGAAGTCGCCACTGACGGTGTCGCCTTCGAAGTTCTTTGTCTTTTCGACAATCTCGCGAGTGAATTGCCTGATCTGCGCCATGAATTCCTTGCGTTTCATCGCGCCTTTGGCCATGCGCTTGAGCTTGTACTCCCACTCACCGGTCATCTCCGGAGAACAAAGCTCGGTCACCCCGATGCCACGCAATAATGTGATCAGGGCCCTGCCCTTTGCCGTCGCGATCAGGTCGCGGCCTTGCCGAATGACGTAACCTTGCGAAATCAGACCCTCGATGATGGCCGCGCGGGTGGCGGGCGTACCAAGGCCTTTCTCCCGCATGGCGTCGCGCAATTCTTCGTCTTCGACCAACTTGCCCGCGCCTTCCATCGCAGAGAGCAGGGTCGCTTCGTTGAAACGCGCAGGTGGTTTCGTTTCGCTTTGCGCTACGTCGACATCGAGGACTTTCGCTCGTTCGTTCTCGGAGATTGCGACAAGTGATTGTCCGCCCTGGTCGTCAGTGGGTGCTTCGCGCCCGTAAACCTCGAGCCAGCCGGGCTCCTTCATAATTTTCCCTTCGCTCTTGAATGCATCTTTTTCGACGCGCGTGATGCGAGTGGTCACTTCAAATTGCGCTGCCGGGAAAAAGATGGCGATGAAACGGCGCACAATCATGTCGTAGATTTTTTGCTGCGCTTCATCGAGTCCGTGCGGCGCCTGCCCACTCGGGACAATCGCAAAGTGATCGGAGATTTTTGCGTTATTGAAAATCCGCTTGGATGGTTTGACCCAATCATTATCCAGCGCTTTGCGCGCAAATTGATTATCGATCTTGCTCAATGTCGATCGCACGGTCGGGAGATAATCTTCCGGCAGGTAGCGGGAGTCAGTACGCGGATATGTGATTACCTTGAAACGTTCGTAAAGTTGTTGTGCGATCTGCAGGGTGCGTTTTGCGCTGAACCCGCGAGCGTTCGCTTCCCGCTGCAAACTGGTGAGATCGTAAAGCAATGGCGACGCTTGCGTTGTTGGTTTGCGCTCTTCCGTCGCGATCCCTGTTTTACCCAGACAACGGCTCTTAATTTCGTCCGCAGCGATTTTGTCCCAAATCCGCTCGGCGCGCGCCTCTTCGTCGCCATTCTTTGCAAAATCTTCGCGAAACCATCGCCCAC
>Ga0193721_1000570_pt1 | contig 10486 bp, 7 predicted proteins | sample U2s2metaG_FD_145078 | JGI IMG/M metagenome (GOLD analysis project Ga0193721, IMG submission 145078) | Soil microbial communities from a riparian zone of the East river system, Colorado, United States - U2s2 | ecosystem: Environmental > Terrestrial > Soil > Riparian zone | place: USA: East River...
CGCGCATCAGTCGGCTTCATTTTGTGATCTTTCGTCCGGTCGTAGAAGGAGACGATAATCCTTGCGTGCCCATTCTGCGTACCCGGTCGTGGCTTTACTCCAACTTTGAGGGTCAGGTGACTCCGGGCGTTCGGATCGGTAATCTCTGACAGAGTTGTTTCGGTGATCGCCAAAATTGAGTTCTGCGAAACGCCGATTCGCCGCAGTAGGTGCGGGAAACGTGCATCGGAATGGAGCGGACGAAATTCGGGAAGAAACGCTATCCACTGTAGTATTCCCGAGTGCTCCGCAAACGCGCGCTCGAGCCAGCGGAAAGCTTCTTCTTTGTCGCCAAACGCTACGTAAACTGCGGCGATCACAGGCGCCGAGACGTATCGCTTTTCCCTGGCTTGCAGGAGCTGAGCGAGAATATTTTGTGCCTCTGTTTGCCGGCCCATGCGCGCGTAGGTGATGGCAAGGCCGCTGCTCGGGAGATGGGTCGCCTCCTGGGCTTTGGTGTAAAGCGTGATCGCTTCGGCAAAGTCCCCTTTCTCGCGATAGGCAGCGGCAAGATCCGAATCCAGATAAAAGTAATTTGGATCGAGCTGCAACGTCCGCTGGCCCTCAATAATTGCCTCGTCGATCCGGTCGTTAGCGAGGTAGGCGGCGGTGGCAACGTAGCTGATGATGGGCGAGACCGGATCTAATTTCTCAGCTTCCAAGACAAGCCGGAGTCCTTCTTTTAGCTCGCCGCGGAAGAGCGGGAGCAGCGCCGAGAAGAAGTGAGCGGGCGCTGAGTTTGAACCAAGCTCGAGGGCGCGATTCAATTCTGCATCCGCGCCGGCCAGGTCCCAGTCGAGGACGCGTTTCGCTTCGCTAAGATAGCAGTGCGCCTCGGCATCCTTCTCGTCGAGCGCGATTGCCTTTAACGCGGCTTCTTTTGACGTCGGGTAAGCGTCGAGTGGTTTTACATAGATGTCCGCCAGAAAATACCAAACTTTCGCGATCCCAGTCCAGGCACGCGCAAATGTCGGATCTTTCTCGACGGCGCGCTGAAAGAAACTGAGCGCCCTTCGCAAATCCTCCTCGCTGCTCTTGTTTGAGAAATAAAGGCCTTGGAGGTAAAGATCGTATACCTCGATGTTACGTTGTTCATGGGCGGGAAGCGAAACCGCGAGCTTGATCTTGAGCGCATCAACAATTGCGCGAGTGATTTCATCCTGCAGCGCAAACACGTCCTCCAACTGGCGGTCATAAGTTTCCGTCCAGATGTGAAAACCGGTTCGCGTGTTAATCAATTCGGCAGTAACACGAACGCGGTTACCCTCGCGTCGCAAACTTCCTTCAAGCACATTCGCAACGTTTAGCTTTTCCCCAACTTCCCTCGCATTCACGCTCTTCCCTTTGAATGAAAAGGACGAGGTGCGGGCAACGACACGCAGCCCATCGACTTTAGCCAGGGCTTCGAGGATCTCCTCGCTCATGCCGTCGCAGAAATACTCTTGGTCCTTTGTCTCGCTAAGATCGAGGAATGGCAGAACGGCAATGCTTTTCTCAGGTGGTGAGCTCGTCGTCAGGTTTCGATGCCAGTAGAATGGGAGCGCTGCGGCGAAAGCAGCTACTAACAATCCGAGCACCAGAGCGGTGGGCGATCGTGTCCAACGCAGCCATGAAGGAGCCGCAGCGGCGCGTGCCAGGTCAGCCTCGAGTTCCAATTTGCGACGAAGATCTTTGAGCGCCTTAAGCAGATCATGTGCGCTGCGATACCGTCGCTCGCGATCCTTACGCAGCGCCTTGCTGATGATCTGTTGAAGCTCAGCGGGAGTTTGCTTGTTATAACTCGTTAGCGGCGGTGGCTTCTTCTCAAGAATCGCAGACATCACTTCTGTTGGTGTGTCACCAGCGAATGGCACATGCCCAGTTACCATTTCGTAAAGAACCACACCGAGACTCCAGATATCGGTGCGTTTATCAACCGGCGCGCCGCGTGCTTGCTCGGGCGACATATAGCGAACCGTTCCCAATACTGAGCCCAGATTGGTCGCAGCAAGTGTTACCGATCCTGCCCCGTCCGCCGTAGCCTCGGCGAAGGTGGATTCGGCGAGCTTTGCAACCCCAAAGTCGAGCACTTTCACATATCCGTCCGGTCGAAGCATGATGTTTTCCGGTTTAATGTCGCGATGGACAATTCCGGCTTCGTGAGCAGCGGCGACCGCGCTCGCCATTTGGATCGCCACATCGAGCGCTTCACCCAACTCCATTCGCCCGCGCGCGAGACGTTGACGCAGTGTCTCACCTTCGATCAGTTCACTGGCAATGTAGTGGGTCGATTGATCCTCACCGATCTCATAAACCGTCAGAATATTTGGATGATTGAGCGCGACTACCGCGCGTGCTTCCTGTTGAAAGCGCTTCAAGCGTTCCGCATCTCCGGTGAAGTGCATCGGCAGGAGTTTGAGCGCGGCCTTACGGCCCGCTGTCATATCGGTGGCCAGATAGACTTCGCCCATCCCGCCACTGCCGATTCGTTTGAAAATTTTGTAGTGACCGAACGTCCGGCCGACGAGCGAATCAGCTTGCTGATTTTGAATAACCTTCGTCGCGAGACCAACACTTGATGTTTCTATAAATCGGCCTGCTCGTCGATCTGACGCCAGAAGCGCTTCAACTTCACGCCGCAAAACCACGTCGCCTTCGCAAGCCGTATCCAGGAATGCGCTCACCTGGTCCGGCTCTTGTTCCAGCGCGGCAAGAAAGATTTCCTCAATCGTTTGGAACCGCGCCGGCGTCATAGACACGAATTACACGGATAAAAGCGGGACACGAATTACACCAATTATCACGAACTCATACGGCTTGGAAAAATTCGTGGAATTCGTGTCTCATGTTTCATAGAACAACTCTCTTCCACTCCAGGGAATCGCCACCGAAATTAACCAACAGACCAAGCCGAAGCTTCGAAGCGGCGAGATAATTTAGCACTTGTTTGATGTGCGAATCGGTCAGTTTTTCGACGGCTTTGGCTTCAAAGAGAATCTTGTCCCAGACAATGAAGTCCGCGTAATAATAGTGAGGCAGAATGACTCCCTTGTACGCGATTTCGTAATTTTTCTCGCGCAAAAACGGAATCGCAGCGCGACTCAGTTCAACGACCAAAGCATCCTTGTAGATAACTTCGTCGTGTCCTTTCCCCAACTCCCGATGAATCTCCATACAAACGCCCACGAGTTGGAAAACCTCCTCCTTGTAAAGCAGCTCTTCCATTTCGTGTGAATTAGTGAAATTCGTGTTAAGCCGCACCGTGCAATTGCGTGTACAGCCAGGCCTTGGCAAATCTCCAGTCGCGTCTCACTGTCACAGGCGAAATCTTAAGCACTTCTGCCATCTCGTCGTAGTTGAGACCGCCAAAATATTTCAGCTCGACGACTTGAGCTTTTCTGGAGTCGAGCGTCGCCAGCGTTTCCAGTGCCTCGTGCAGATCGACGATCTGCTTTGATTCCTCCGGTGAAACCAGCGCTGCCTCGTCCAATTCTATTTTGAGCGCGCCGCCACCGCGCTTTTCCGCTCGCTGACTCCTGGCGTAGCTAACCAGGATTTGGCGCATCGCGCGGGCGGCCACAGCGAAGAAGTGGGCGCGGTTTTGCCAGCGTGGATTGGTTTGGTCGGCCAGGCGCAGATAAGCCTCGCTAACGAGCGCCGTCGTTTGCAGTGTGTGGTCGGGACGTTCCCCGCCCATCTGACGATGCGCAAGGCGTCGGAGTTCCTCATACACGAGCGGAGTTAATTCCGCTAGAACAGCATCGTCCCCGCTACTCCATCGCGTCAGGAGATCGGTCACTCTTTGCTGAGAGACCGAAGGCGTATCCATAACCTGCTTCTCATACGCTACCAAACCCAAACAGTTCCTGCACGCCGAAAGCGTCTCCAAAAAAATTTCAATTCAGATGATCACTCTGATCGCTCTTTTTCGCTTTATCCCAATGAAAGGAAAAACCAGAAATCATGAAAACCGATAAGACACAGACTTCCCAATCTGGAATAAAAGAGGGCGAGCTCAAGAAGCGAACCGAAGAACTTTTTGGTAAAGAACTCGCGCGAGATGCGCTCGAGCGGATTAAGTGGTCATTTCCGGTTGCTGCGTACAACAAAATTACTGATGAGGCCTATGTAACAACGAGCAGTGGGGTCTTCCCCTTTTAAAAGTGTGTAGTCCCCCGTGCTCTATTCGACATAGGCGGTATATCGGCAACTGGGAATGACGGTAAGCGAGTGTTTCGACTAGGCGAGTTCGCGTGCTTTCCGACCTGGCAGGGAGTGCAGACAATGACATTTGACTATCCCATTAACGTGGTCGCGACGCCCCTATCTTCTGAACCATTTTTCGTTACACTCATGCACGTTCTGCTCCCTGATTCAAAAGATGTGGAGATCACTGTGTCCGCGTGGGACGCCAATGGGAAGGCAGCAGCGGGCGTTGCATTCGACTGGCGATGCCGAGTTCCGTATTCGGATCCTATTCTCTGAGAACGAGGAGGACCAACCCGACCTCACCCGGGAATAGAAAACAGCCCGAAACCTGCGGATTGCCTCTCTGCAAAACTGCTCGACCCCATCAAGGGCTTTAACATCTATACACGAACATTCGCGCCTGAAGGCGAACCCTTTCTTCGTCGCAAGGTTTGACTGCGATCACGAGCCGGAGCGAGCCTGACAGAAGCAAAGGTGCACCCAACCTGATCCGTCTTATCAGCGACATCCGTGATTTGAATGTTTCGTTGCGACGAAGTCGCACTGCCTAAATCCGCGGTTCCGAAAGAATAAAAATTCTCTGCAGCGTGCACTCTTTTTCAACACGCTCCTGTACGCCCAAAGCGCCTCCGAAAAAAATCTCAATTCGGATGATGACTTTGATCGCTCTTTCGCGCCTTACCGCGATGGAAGCCAAACAATGAAACCTCAACGAAAGAAACAACAATGAATCCACTAACTTACTTCAAAAGAATACGAATCCTGCCACTCCTCAGTCTTGGCGCGATCTTCGCGTTAGTCACCGCCGCTCACGCACAGAACCTCTACGTCTCTGCTCACCGTCCGCAATCCGACGGGGGACACGCAATCCTCGAGTTCACGCCATCTGGGACGCAGAGTACCTACGCTTCGGGGTTGTTGTTCCCTCGAGGGTTGGCCTTTGACAGCATCGGCAATCTTTTCGCAGCGGAAACCGTTGAGCCCGGCGACCGTCTCGATATTGGGAGGGTGCTGAAATTCAACCTACGCAACCACCGTAATACCGTTGGCAGCGCCGCTAAGTTTTTCTTTGAAGGCCTTGCCGTAGACATCGCGGGCAATGCCTATGTCATGGCGAATGATGACAACAGTCCCACAGCGGCCAGCACAATCTTCAAGTTCACACCAGATGGAGAACGGATCGTCTTCGGCTCCGTTCCTAGTCAAGGCTGGGGCCTGGCTTTCGACAGCGTCGGCAACCTCTACGCAGCCGAGGGAGGTGTGGGTCTTACCGGAGACCGAACGATCTTTAAATTCGCCCCGGATGGGACGCGCACCGTTTTCGCCGGACCAGACGCCTTCCCCGAGGGCGAATATCCGGTTGGCCTTGCGTTTGATAGCCGCGGCAATCTTTTCGTTTCCATCGAAACATTTACCGATCCGGGAGCCGACTCGATTGTCTATTTCAGTCCAACCGGCGTAAAGAGCCCGTTCGCTACCGGCCTAACTACACCTCGGGGCCTTGCCTTTGACAGTTCGGGCAATCTCTTTGTAGCCGAGGCAAGTGGGGAATTCCTGCCGGGCGACATCTTAAAGTTCCCTTCAGGCGGAGGCATGCCGGAAGTTTTTGCCTCCGGCCTCTTCCGTCCGCAATTCCTCACCTTCGGGCCGCCGCGATAACACAGGTAATTGCGCCGCGCTGCAATCTTTTCTGCAACGCGGCGCAAAACTTTAAGTAGCACATCGATCCCAAGGAACCTCTTGTCTAGCCGCGACGATTGGCGCTGAGACGAGCGACACTCATTCCGCGAGCGCAGCATCGTCGCCATCACTCCATCGCACTAGGAGATCGGTCACTCTCTTGCTCAGAGACCGAAGGCGTATCCATAACCTGCTCTTCGTACGCTACCAAGCCCGAACAGTTTCTGCACGCCGAAAGCGTTTCCAAAAAAAATCTCAATTCAGGTGATCACTTTGATCGCTCTTTCGCGCCTTACCGAGATGAAAGCCAAACAACGAAACCAAAGAAAGGAACAACCAATGAATCCATTAACTCAGTTCAAAAAAATACGAATTCTATCACTTCGCATCGCACCGGCGCTGGTCACGCTAACCGCGTTGACGGCCGCACCGGTCCTGGCAACGCCCAACTGCGGAGTTACAACCAGCAACCTTTTATACCCTGGACAACCTGTAGACACTGCGCACGCCGCTCACTTTCCGGATCGCTTGCTCGACTTGAGGTGCAGGGATCTCCCGACGTGGTTGCTCCACACGACAATCCATGGAGATTCGGACGTCTATGTCATCCAAAACACGTTTCCGCCCGGGGCTCACAGCGGGTGGCACACGCATCCGGGTCCCAGCCTGATCACCGTCACATCTGGAGCGCTCACAGTCTACGAGGCCTCGGACCCCACCTGTACGCCCATAATCTACACGGCAGGCCAGAGCTTCACCGACGTAGGCTGCGGGGACGTACATCTGATTCGTAACGAGGGTAGCGTCAATGCAGTGACGGTCGTGGTCCAGATTGTTCCGGCGGGCGCACTGAGACGGATCGACGTGCCGGTGGCCCCGAGTAATTGCCCAGTGATTACTTGCCCTTAATTGCTCGTTCTGAGATCGACTCCTCCCTGACCATAGTTGCAAATCGTCCCAGCGGATATTCTCTGCAATAAGCCGCTGGGACGAAATCTCCGAAAATTTGCGATTAAAATTGGACGTGCACCAATGTCGGCACTCGTCCTAAGTCAATCGCCCCTACCTGGCAAATCTCAGACGCGGTTTCTTGCGCGGCTTGGGTGCATGCGGCGCACGCGGAAGGTTCGCCGAAAAAAACTTCGTTTCAGATGATCACTTTGATCGCTCTTTCGCGCCTACCGTAATGAAAGCCAAACAACGAAACCAAAGAAAGGAACAATAATGAAACCATTAACTCACTTTAAAAGAATACGAATTCTACCACTTCTCATCGCACCAGCGCTCGCCGCGCTCGCGCCCACGGTCGCACGCGCGGATGCGGTGACCGACTGGAACCTGATCGCGTCAAACGCGATCGTTGTAACTGCGGGGCAGCCGCCGCCGGTATCGGTGCTGCACTTCGCCATGGTGCACGGGGCCGTGTATGACGCAGTCAACGCGATCGACCGTGGCCACCGTCCGTACCTCGTGCAGCCTCCTTCAAATCCGACGGACTCAAAAGAGGCGGCCGCGGCGACAGCGGCGTTCCGCGTGCTCGTGGGTGTCTTCCCAGCGCAACTGGGAACGCTGCAGCCGCTCTACGACGCGTACATCGCGGGCCTACCCGACAATCCCCCGGGATCGAAGGCTGCGGGGATCGCCATCGGTGAGGCGACAGCCGCGGCAATGCTCACCGCGCGGATGAACGACGGACGCTTCGGGCCGCCCCCGGTTCTGTACCCGCCAGCGCCGGGCGTCTGGCGGCCAACGCCACCGAACTTCGCGAACGACCCCGCACCGTGGGTCGGGAACGTGCGGCCGTTCATCGTGCCGAGCGCAGAAATGCTCCGCACCGATGGGCCGAACCCGCTCACAAGTGATGCCTACGCAGAGGACTTCAACGAGATCAAGGAGGTGGGCTCACTCACGAGCATAACCCGAACGCCGGACCAAACGGATGCTGCGATATTCTGGCAGGACCAAGCGATGGCGCTCTGGAACCGGATCTTTCGCACACTGGCAGCCAGCCAAAACTTGAACATCGTTGACAACGCTCGCCTCTTCGCGATGGAGAACCTGGCGGCCGCAGACGCCTTGATCGGCTGCTGGAACGACAAGTACTACTGGCAGTTCTGGCGTCCTATTGCGGCGATCCGCGCGGCCGACACCGACGGTAACCCGGCCACCGAGGCCGACCCAACATGGCTGCCGCTGTTTGACCCATCAACATCGGTCTGCAACCCGCCGCCGCTCTTCACGCCACCACACCCTGATCACCCCTCGGGCCACGCCTCCGCGACCGCTGCGTTCACGCACACGCTGAAGAACTTCTTCGGCACCGACCGGATTGGCTTCAGCGCTTTCAGCAACAAATCCTGTACTACGCGAAGCTACGATCGGTTCTCGGATGCGCTCGAAGAGGTCGTCGACGCCCGAGTATGGGCTGGCATCCATTTCCGCACCGCCGACGAGCAGGGAGCCAAGCTCGGCAAGAAAGTCGCCCACTACCTCAAGGCGCACTACTTCCAGCCAGTCCACGGACACCACCGATAGACATCATTTCAAAACTAATACGGAAATCCAAACGGTCCCAGCGGATATCCTAAACCGCTGGGACCACGTTTCCAAAATTCGCGATCGCGACAGTATGAGTAATCTGAAGAAACGATGCAGTTCCACACTTACAGACGCCTACAATACCTCGGGCCTCTGAACCGTAATCGGCGAGCCGTCGGCAATGAATCCCGAGCGGGGAGATTGGCTTAATGTTTCGGTGAATTGCTCGCCGTAGAGAGTTGCAATGTCTGCATTAAGCTCGAACTCAGTCGCATTCCAAATTTTCCATCGGGGATGCTCCACTCGATACTCGCCGCAGCGGTTGCGCAGAGAAGTGTAACCCCAGTAATGTTCAGTGATAAATTCGGCGTGAGATCCTGCTGGAATAGGTTGCGCCTCGCCAGTCGCCGTCATTTTGAGTGATTCCCATTTGCGGCCGCGGCGCCACGAATATTCCACCTTCAAATTCTCATCGAGATGTTCGATTTCATGCTTCATCGGGACGGCAATATAATTCTCTCCGTAAAACGTCCGCGCTACGACAGCGATTGCGCGACGCGGCACGAGTTCGCGGATGAACACCACGCCACGACGCCATGTGTCCGCCGATTTTCTCCGGACGTAGAAGCGCAGATTCACTTCTTCGAAATCGCGGTGCAGCGGAATTGGAAGACCCAGGAGGCGTGTGTCGAGAAATAGAAACCCAACGACACTGAGGAAAGTCTCACCGTTTTCGAAATCGATTTCGGTTTCGGCCGGAACCAACGGCATGATCAGCCGAGGATCGACCACATAATTCAGCATCGCCAGATAGCGCCAGTTGGCCGTGAGGAATGGTTGCACGCTTTGCGGTGCGACGATGAGAGATCGCCGCTACAGAATCAATTGCAGTTCGATCTTCCGATCACTGCAGTAGTCTTTCCAAAGAAGGACTGGGTTGCGTGCCGAGCGCGGTCGCGCGCGCGTAATGTTCCTTGGCAAGTTCCCTCGATGAAGGTTGCGTCGTGATGAGAATAACCGCGAGATTAAAATGCGCGTCGGCGTAGCTGGGATCTTCCGCGATGGCTTGAAGCATTTCCTTTTCTGCCTCCTGCTGTCGGCCTTTTTGGCTCGCAGTAATACCAAGGTAATTGTGCGCGGTAGCACTGTTTGGATTAAGTTCGATTGCCTTTCTTAATTCCTTCAAAGCATCATCGAACCTCTCTTGGCGATAATGAACAATGCCGAGCGTGGTGAGCACAAAATCGTCATTCGGCGCAATGGCCAGGGCTTTCTTCAGCGTTGATTCCGCGGATCGGAGCTTGCCGGTGCGAAAGTAAACCACGCCAAGATTAGATAGTGCGTCGAGGTTCTTGAGATCTTTTGCCAGGACTGTCTGATACTGCTTTTCCGCTGTTCGATATTTGCCCTGCTCAACGTTCTTCCGGGCGGCGACCGCAACGTCCTGAAGTTCGTTAGGCAAAGCGTTGGGAGTTGCTGTTGCGATTGTATTCGATTTCCCGACATTTGGCGTCGATTTCTTTTCAAAAACAAAACTCATTTTGAGTGCACCTGGCTTCTCGCTCGAGATTGAGACTACGGGTTGCCGGAACAGAGCGAGTTCTTCGGTGGTTAACCTCGTCACGGGTTGGGCGAGGAATTCGATCTCTTTGTTCAGCAATTCCGATCGCACTTTGAGTCTATCCAACTCGGCCAACACCAGCTTTCTCGCCTCATCGCGTCGCGCTTCTTCCTGGCGTTCACGAACAACGATGTTTCGCAGCAGTTCGTTTTCTCTCGCAAGCTGGGATGAATCCTCGTTGTTTGCTCCGGCCAGCTTGGCGGCTTGAAGTTCTGTGCCTGCGTGTTCCAGCTCAACATCAAGCTCCGCGGCTCGGGCCGCCAGATAAGAATTTCTATTCTGGGTTTCAATTAGCTGCTGTTGAAGCTGCGCCATTTGTCGCTCCATCTCGGCCAATTTCTCGGTGCTTTTCGGATCGCCCTCGCTGAGTTTCCTGACCTTTTCCTCCGCGCTTGCAAGCTTCTGTTGCAGATCATTCTT
>Ga0193721_1000571_pt1 | contig 10484 bp, 7 predicted proteins | sample U2s2metaG_FD_145078 | JGI IMG/M metagenome (GOLD analysis project Ga0193721, IMG submission 145078) | Soil microbial communities from a riparian zone of the East river system, Colorado, United States - U2s2 | ecosystem: Environmental > Terrestrial > Soil > Riparian zone | place: USA: East River...
ATTCGAGAGCGCCATCAAGATCATTGCGCGCAGGCGCGGCTGCATGTTTTCTTCGGTCTCGTTTTCGGGCAGGCCTTTGAAAATTTCCTTGAACTGGGCCTTGAAAACCTGAAAAGCGTCGGTGATCGGAATCTCGAGAAATTTTAACCCGAGGTTATGCGCGAGCGCCTGCGCGTCCTCGATGCTGCCACGCGACGAGTACGGGCTTGGCATGGAAACACCGGTTACGTTCTCCGGACCCAACGCATCAGTTGCGATGACTGCGGTAACAGCGGAATCGACTCCGCCGCTCAAACCGACCACTACCGAGTGGAAGTTGCATTTGCGACAATAATCGCGGAGCCCGAGAGAAAGCGCGGCGAAAATTTGCTCGGGTATTTTGCCTTTGTGAAATTCGATTGCCGAACTGGAATCCGTATCGACGACTCGTTCGTCTTCACGAAACGCCGCGAGTTGCGCGATCACATTCCCAGCTGAATTCACCGCGAAGGAATTACCGTCGAAGAGCAGCTGGTCGCTGCCGCCTATTAGATTGCAGTAGCTGATCGGGCGTTGGTGAGCGCGTGCGAGACCTGCCACCATCTCGTAGCGGATCGCCGGCTTGTGCAAGCTGAACGGCGACGAGCTCAGATTCACGATGATCTCCGCGCCTTGCTCCACCAGGCTGCGCACCGGCTCGCAATCGTAGAGCGGTCGCGGCAGATAGTGTTCCGTCCAAATGTCCTCGCAAATCGTTACGCCGATTTTTTTCCCGTGAACAAGAAACGGTTCGACGCGCTCGGCCGGCTGAAAATACCGCTCTTCGTCGAAGACATCGTAAGTCGGCAACAGGGATTTGTAAGTTTTCCGGATTGGTTCGCCGCGTTCGAGCAAAGCCGCGGCGTTACGAAACGGTTTACCGCGTCCTTCGTTACGATCAACGAACCCGACAAGTAACGCCGCATCGCCGACACGAGCGTGCAGCTTTGCCAGCAACTCCAGATTTTCCGGAACGAAACGCGATTTGAGAACCAAATCCTGCGGCGGGTATCCGGTCATCGCCAGTTCGGGCGTGAGCACGAGTTCCGCGCCTGCCGCCGCGAGCCGCTCGTACGCGCGGACGATCAATTCGCAATTTCCCCTCAAATCCCCGACGGTCGGATTAATCTGAGCGAAACCAATTTTCATTCCGTACAAGCGTCATGCGAGACGTACGGGCGCGCAATAGTGAAGTGAATGGCATGAGGCAGGCGTTGGTCAGCGCAGGTTGCAGGATGCCTGCACGACCTAAGAGCCGGGATGGCTGTGTTACTTGTAACTAACTCGCCAGATGATCTTGTCGCCGTCTTCGCTGAAGAGCAGACTGCCGTCTTTCGCGACGGTAATTCCGACCGGGCGACCCCAGACTTTGCCTTCGGTCGTGACGAAGCCGGTCACGAAGTCTTCATATTCGCCGCGCGCTTTGCCGGTCGATTTGTCGAACGGCGCGCGCACGACTTTGTAACCAGTACGTTTCATGCGGTTCCATGAACCGTGGAACGTAGCGAAGATGTCGCCTTTGTATTCGGACGGGAATTGATCACCGGTATAAAAACATAAGTTGAGTGACGCCGAGTGCGCCTGCACGAGCACATCGGGGACGATGACTTTGTCGGCGAGCTCGGGATGCTTTCCCTTGTGGCGTGGATCCGGATGATTTCCGATGTAATACCACGGCCAGCCGTAAAATCCGCCGGGACGCACGCTGCTGATGTAGTCTGGCGGCAAATCTTCGCCGATCTCGTCCCGCTCGTTTGTGCTCATCCAAAGCTCGTTTGTGCCTGGTCGAAACGCGATGCCGACGGCGTTGCGAATTCCCCATGCGTAAACCTTTTGTCCGCTGCCGTCAGGATTAAACTCGAAGATACGCGCGCGATTTTCTTCCGCAGCGTTATCCGACACATTCGAGCGCGAGCCGATCGACACGTAGATTTTTTTCCCGTCGGGTGAAAAGACAATGCATCGTGTCCAGTGTCCGCCACCGCGCAACAATCCTCCGGGCGAGAGATGTGCCGCGAGTTGCTGGGCCGGTCCGCGCGCTTTGAGGTCGCCGTTACGATATGGAAATCGAACCACGCCATCAGTATTCCCGACGTACAAGAACTGCGGATCGCCGCCGGGTGGATAAAAAGCGATCCCGAACGGTTTGTTCAGACCGCGTTCTGCAAAAACTTCAGTGACGTCGGGCTTGCCATCACCGTTGGTATCGCGCAGCACCTTGATTTGATTGGCGCGACTCTCCACAACGAAGATGTCGCCATTCGGTCCGCTGAGCAGGAATCGCGGATCGCGAAATCCAGTCGCGTACAATTCGATTTTGAACCCCGGTGGAACTTTGGGTTGCGCTTCAGCTGGCCGGTCTACGACACGCGCCCGATTAATCGCGAGGACATTCGAACTTGGCGGAGGTAAATCCTGAGCCGTGATTTTGCGCGTGACACCCGGCGCATCGCTTGTCCAATCACCCATTGCGGCTTTGCCGGTGAGGATCGCGCCGTTTTCAGCGGCCGCGCCGGTTATCACGGCGATAACGAAAGTGACCCCGAAAAAGATTCTGCGGAAAATTGAGTCGCTCGATTGGTGAGCTTTCATCTCAGTAAAATCGTTCGGGCGCCGACTATCGCGCGGATTCGAATCATCTAACGCGAATGCATGCCTCATAACGACGGCATAGTTCTTGTGTTTTTCATGACTGGGACGATTGAAATGCATGAGCAAGAAAATGCGTGTTGTCCAAGTCCCGCAAGCAGGCGGGCCGCTTGAGTTAGTCGAACGCGACATCCCCGCGCCGGAGCGAGGATGGGTGCGCGTTAAGGTGGAGGCGTGCGGTGTTTGCCACAGCGATTCGTTAGTCAAAGAAGGACTCTGGCCAGGTATTCAGTATCCGCGTGTGCCGGGACATGAAGTTATTGGCGTCGTTGATGAGGTGGGCGAGGGGGTGAAGCCGTGGAAAACTGGCCAGCGCGTCGGCGTTGGCTGGCACGCTGGCAACTGCGGTTATTGCGATCACTGCCGGCGCGGCGAGTTCTTTGCGTGCACTGTGGACTTGCTCACCACGGGAATTTCTTTCGATGGCGGCTACGCCGAATACATGGTTGCGCCGGCAGAAGCGCTCGCGGTTGTGCCTGATGAACTCTCTGCCGTTGACGGCGCGCCGCTAATGTGCGCGGGCGTAACGACCTTCAACGCGCTACGAAACAGCGGCGCGCGAGGCGGCGATGTAGTTGCCGTGCTCGGGATTGGTGGGCTCGGTCATCTCGGCGTGCAGTTCGCAGCAAGGATGGGATTCAACACCGTGGCGATTGCACGCGGAAAGGACAAGGAAGCATTCGCCAAAAAACTCGGCGCACACCATTACATCGACAGCCAGGCCTCCGATCCGGCGGCGGAACTCAATAAGCTTGGCGGCGCGAAAGTTGTGATCGCGACTGTGACGAATGCGGAAGCAATGGCAGCAGTCCTCGGCGGGCTTGCGCCGAACGGTGTGCTCATCGTAATCGGCGCAGCAGGACCGCTCTCGGTCGATCCGATTCTGCTCATCACTGGCTGCCGGTCCGTCAAAGGCTGGTATTCGGGAACGTCCATCGATTCGCAGGATACACTCGAATTTAGTACGTCGGCGGACGTGCATTCCATGAACGAAATTTTTCCGTTGGAAAAAGCCGCCGAGGCGTACGAGCGAATGATGAGCGGCAAAGCGCGTTTTCGCGTCGTTCTCGATATTGCCGGCAAATAAACCAAATGCACGCTTGCCGGTAGGACGGGCAGTCCTCTGCACGCCGGTCGTGCCCCACTAAGCGGCGCGCACGGAGTGCGCGCCCTACCCGAGCTATTCGTCATGCCGTCCCGCGCGGATGCGCAGCCTTACACTAGCGTCTGAAAAATCAGGAAGCTGACGATGGTGGTTTGGATGAGAAAGAAAACTGCGTAGAACTTATGGTAGCGCTCGTTGCTTGTGATCGCAGCAGTAATCAGCCCGGTGAAATAAAGGACGCCACTCAAAAAGTATATCGGTCCTAAGGCAAGAAAATGGGGCACGCCTTTTAGCAGCGAGTCAATAATGTCGACTGGTAGAAACAGCGCGAAAAGAATGAAGAAGGCACGATGGTTCGCGTAATAGTGCGCCTTGTAATCGATGGCCGTGTCCACATCGCCTTCCCGCGGAAAGAGTAGGAGTGATGCCAGATACAGAACTGTTGGGGAAATTAGCACGAAGAGAAAAAGGTAAAAATTCCACGGCTGCTGGTCGCGCCAGCGGTAGAAAATCCACCAGGCGATTACGAGGTACAGGAAGAGGTTAACGATCCACATGACGTGCACCCAGTAGATGCGATGCCGCGAGCGGGCCTGCAGCATTTCGCCGACGCCCCCGAGGACCCGTGTCATACCCAGCGCCAGGATGATCGAGATAAGAACGGAGAGATATTCGAACGCGCCCATCTGCTAAGAAATGTTTGATGTTTGCCTTGCCATGTTTGATGTAAGCATGCATTCGCCACCCAATTCAAAATGAAATCGCAGTACGATGTCGTCATTTTAGGCGCCGGCCATAATGGACTGGTGGCGGCGACTTATCTCAGCCGCGCCGGGTTGAGCGTGCTGTTGCTGGAAAAAAATGATTACATCGGTGGGGCGACGACTTCGCAGCAAATCTTTCCGGATTACGACGCGCGCTTGTCGCGATACTCGTATCTGGTCAGCCTGTTTCCGCACAAGATCATCCAGGATTTGGGCTTGAAGTTGGAATTGCGCCGGCGCGCGATCGCATCCTGCACGCCATACATGAAACATGGACACGATGGCGCGTTGCTTTTGAGCAACGTCGACGAAGAGGTGGGCCGCCGGTCGATGTGTGAACTGACCGGAAATACCACTGAGTACGACGAGTTGAAATGCTTCTATGCATTGCCGCGCGTGTTCGCCGAGCGCGTCTGGGACTCAATGCTTGAGCCGCTGGTTTCCAGGGAAGAAATGGCGCGCCGATTCAAGGTTGACGAAATTTCCCGCGAAGCTTGGCGCACTTTGGTAGAGGAACCGCTCGGGAATGCAATCGAGCGTTATCTGCGAGACGATCTGGTGCGCGGGCTCGTGTTCACAGATGCGAAGGTCGGCGTCTTCACACATCCGCATGATAATTCGCTGCTGCAAAACCGGTGTTTCCTTTATCACCTGATCGGCAACAAAACGGGCGAATGGAAGGTGCCGGTCGGCGGGATGGGCACGGTGTCGTCCGAACTGGAGCGCGTTGCACGTAAAGCAGGCGCCGAAATGCTGACGAATGTTCATGTCCAAGCACTGAACGTCACGGGCAAGACGCGCACGGTTGAATTTCTGGTCAACGGAAAAGACGAGACCGTCGAGGCGCGGTTTCTCCTGATTAACTTTGGTCGAAATTTGCTGGCAAAATTTACAGGCCGATTCTTTCAGCCGGATCGCACTGATGAAGGGTCCGTTTTCAAAATCAATATGCTCCTAAGCCGTTTACCGAAATTGAAGGCAAAAAAGATTCCGGCGACTGAAGCGTTTTGCGGGACGTTCCATAGCGGCGAAGGCTACCAACAGATGAATCTCAGCTACGACGAAGCGTCAGACGGCAGGTTGCCGGAGAAAATGCCGTGCGAAGTCTATTGCCACACGCTCACTGACGACAGCATTCTCGGGCCGGAGCTGCGTGAACAAGGTTTTCACACGATGACGCTTTTCGGATTGGACGCGCCGTGGAGTTTGTTTGTGCGGGATAATGAAGAAATGCGCCGGGAAGCTGAGAAAAAATATCTCGCCAGCATCAACCAATGGTTGGAAGAGCCGATCGAAAGTTGCCTGGCTCTGGCGCGTGATGGCAGCCCTTGCATAGAAAGTAAAAGCCCCGTGGACATCGAGGACGCGCTCGGGATGTATCACGGGAATATTTTTCATAACGCGCCGACGTTTCCATTTGCCGAGCGCAGAGAGCAGGTCGGCACGTGGGGTGTTGAGACAGAATACGAAAATGTGTTTTTTTGCGGATCAAGCGCCTTGCGAGGTGGCGCTGTTAGCGGAATTCCTGGGCACAACGCGGCGATGAACGTACTCGAACTCTGTCGAAAGAATTCAAAATCCAATGTCTGAAATGAAAACGCCGAACCCTGATCCCGCGGATGTCGCGTCAATCGATGCCATCATCACGGCCGCGTACGATGGGATTTCAGGCGCCGCGGGCGAGAAGCGTGATTGGGATCGAGAACGATCGTTGTATTATCCAGGAGCGCGTTTAATTCCCACTGCTAAGCCGGGCGCGAACGACGGTCTCGCACCCGGAATGTTGGACGTAGAAGGTTTCATCGCACGCGTGGAACCGTACTTTGCAGAGCACGGATTTTTCGAAAAGGAAATTGCCCGGCGCACCGAACAATTCGGGCACATCGCTCAGGTGTGGAGCACATATGAATCGCGTCATAACGCAGACGATCTCGAACCGTTCATGCGAGGAATCAACAGCATCCAGTTATTCCACGATGGCAATCGCTGGTGGATCGTAAATATCTATTGGCAGCAGGAGAGCGCCGAGGATGCAATTCCGAAAAAATATTTATAGCGAGACCAACACTCGGACTTCGCGGGCGGCCACGCGTTGCCTAGCGTCGGACCGCAAACGCATTCACTTCCTTTGCAAATCTGTCTAGCATTCCTGGCGCAGGTTGCGGCGCATACCGCAGCAGGACGTACGTGTCCGCGATTTGCCGGATGCGATTAGATTCGTTAGGCAGCGATTGAGCAGCACGCCGTGCAAAATCTAAGGGACCTTCACAAGGATCTCGCGGTACACCGAGGCGGGCAATCTTTCGGCAAAAATATTCATACAACGCCTTCACCCGGTCCACGCGCGAGCGCGTCCGCAGTTGCATCCATGCGAAATAGATTGCAAGCAGTGCGATTGCGACGAGCAGAATTTCCAGGGCGAGAAAGATCGAACCCCGGCTGGCGATTCCCATGGACGTTAGCAAGACGTCCTGTACGTCGGCGTCGAACGGAAGAAGCCGAGTGTCCCATTCATAGCTCAGTGTTTGCCAAATGAATCGAACGTTGGTGAAAACGCCAGACCGGAGCAACCGCGCAATCAAGGTGTTTTGGCGGGCTCCCATTTGCCCGGAAGCGATGCGTGTCTCTAAAAACGAGGTGAAATCGAGACTGGCTCTTCCCGGCGCAACTGCGGCGGTCGGGTCCACCCGAGTCCATCCCTTCTCCGGAAGCCAAATCTCGCACCAGGCGTGCGTGTCCGCTTGCCGCACTAGAAAGAAGTGGCCTAGATCGTTGTACTCACCCCCGAGGTAGCCGACAACAACACGCGCAGGAATTCCTGCCAACCGCATCAAAGTAGCGAAGCTCGTAGCATAGTGTTCGCAGAATCCCACGCGACGACGGAAAAGAAATTCCTCCAAATCGTCGTATTCGCCTGGCGTCAACGAATAGCTGAACCCTTGCGTCCGGAAGAACTGAAGCGCGCTGTTTACTACGCCGCGCGAGTCACGATTTTGCACCGTCCATGACTGTGCCAAGTCGCGCACCGCCGGACTGATCGACGCCGGCACCTCGAGCGATTCCGCTCGTTCCTTCGATGTGATCTCGTTTCCGCTGGATTCTGATGATACGACTTCGTATCGGCGAGCTTTTCGAATCGGCTGGAGGCTGCTGAGATAATCGCCGCGTGCGAGCATTGCACCGGGAACAGATTTGATCGGGTGGTCGAGTGCAAACATCCAGCGCGCCCCGTGCGCCGATAGTGTGATCCGCTGCTGGATTTCCTTTGCGTTGGGGGATTGAACAGGGAGGCCGCCGGTGCCAGCGATGTCGCGCGTGGTAGATGGCGACTTTCGCCGCGGCTCGTACGGCGCTCGCCATTCCATGCCGTTGCAACGCCACATCACTATCCCGCGCCAATACATCGGACCAGACGGTCGAGCGCTGCTTCCAGGAAATTCTGCGCGGAATGCGATCTCCGAAGAATTTGCAAGAGCTGCGATGCTTCCAGGAGAAAGTCGATCGGAAAAGCCGGTGTTTGCCGCACGGAAGGGACGCAGTTCAAACCGGAGTCCAGCATTGATTCGGGGAAACAGGAGAAAGAAGAGCACAACAAGCGGCGAAGCCTGAAGAAGGAGTTTGCACGTCGTGCCAACCGGAGGCCAGACCGCGCCCGGTGCCGCTCCACGATGAAACTGAATTAGTGCAACCACGAGCAAGGCAAAAGCGATCAGGAGACAAAGCGCTGTCGTGAAGTCTTGGGAAAGGAAAAATCCACACAAACAAAGCATCCACCCGATAAGTACCATGACTCGGAACTCACGTGCCGTGTGTGCTTCGAGAATTTTCAGAGACATGAGAACCACAAGGAGTGATATCCCTGCCTCAACGCCTCTAACAGAACCGTAACTGGAAAAAACTGTCGGGAGCGCCGCCGCGACGAGCAGCAGTTTCAAAACGATAGAGCGAAGTCGGTAACCCCTGGGCTCCATCCAAAATTTCAGTGCAAGCGAGAGAAGAAAAAGCGATGGAACCCAAATGGCGAGAGAGTCGAAGAACGGAGGTAGCGTGAAGAGCAATGCTGCCGCCATCCAAAGCAGCGGTCGCCGGGGGATGCTTGTGTCCCTCTTGATCGGATTGCTACTCTTGCTCATGCTCATGCTCGACTGGCCGGAACAGACTCAAAGCGCGCAGGCAGCAGTGAAAATGCATCTGCCCAAGGGCAGGAGAAATTTCGATGCTCGGAAGACGAAGGCCATAAGGCTGCCGTGCACGTTCAGCCTCGATCACCCACAGCGTGAGCTGTGACAGCTTTTCTTCCACATCAGCAAGGCGGACCTCCAAAAAATCAAGACACACCGCGCCTTTAGTTTCGGCGACAAACTCTTTTGTCATCAGCGGTTGCCCGCGCGCCACAGCTTTCCAATCAATGTGACGTTGGGATTCTCCGGGCGCGTAGGCGCGGACCCCCGCAAAATCGTCGCCATGCCCGATGCCTTGCTGAACTCGGTTGTCGGCGAATCGTGAGTGGGTCGTTGGTAGCTGGGAATTTCCCGCTGGCTTGGGATAGACGAGATACGTCTGATTGGACACAAATCTCTTTGACGCACGCACAAATCCGAGAGGGTAACAACTCGTTAGGTCTAAATTTTCTATTTTATGTTCGCCTCTGTGATGCGTGGCAAATCGAAGGGTCAGGCGGGCCGCGCTCTTGCGAGGGATGGAGTCGACGCGCTCACGCGTTTTATCTGCATCGGGAAGGACCGCCTCGATCCCATAGCGTGTCGCACGGGAGTTGTTTATGATCTCAACCGGCAAGCATACCTCGTCGCCTGCAAACGTGGGCTTGGCGGATTCAACCCTCAGGGTGACGCCTGCAAGATTGACCAGAGTATGCGGAATCGAGACCAGAAACACCGCAGCTAGCGCAAACAAGAGCAGATAAATTGCCGCGCTATTTTGACTCGACGCCGCGTACCACATCGCCGCAAGGACAAACAGCAGCGCTGCGAAAACTGCAGTTGGGTAGGCCAGCGGAAACTTTCCTGCTTTCACGGGACGGGCACGCTGTGAAGCAGATTGTCAGCGAGTGTCCGTCCGCTTTGCCCGGACTGTTCGAGGTCGTGTCCGAGCCGATGTGCCATGACTGCGACTCCCACGGCTTGGATGTCTTCGGGAAGGAGCATCTCACGTCCGTGCATCAGCGCCCAAGCCTGCGAGGCGTGGAGCAAAGCCAGCCCTGCGCGCGGCGATAGCCCCGTGACGTGGCGTTGGCGAGAGGCGTCCAGCAGGTCCTGCAGATAATCGAGTAACGCGGGTGAAGCGTGCACCTTTCTCACGTTATCTTGAATCTCGATCAATGTTCGCAGACTCATCACCGGCTTTAACTCCTTGAGCATTTCCCGGCGATCCATTCCCAGCAGCATTGCGCGTTCGCTGGTGCGATCCGGCACGCCCAGTTCGATCCGCATGAGAAAACGGTCAAGCTGCGATTCTGGCAGCGGAAAGGTACCGACTGAATGTTGCGGATTCTGTGTGGCGACCACAAAAAACGGTTCGGGCAAATCATAGGTCATGCCATCGACGGTGATGCATTGTTCTTCCATTGCTTCAAGCAGAGCGCTTTGCGTCTTCGCTGTCGCGCGATTGACCTCGTCGATCAGTACTACCTGCGAAAACAGCGGGCCGCGATGAAACACGAATCGTTGTTCGGCGCGATCGAAGATGGAATTGCCGAGAATATCAGCCGGCAACAGATCACTCGTAAATTGAATTCGCTGGAATGCGAGCGCCAGCGAGCGTGCTAGCGCTTGGGATAGCGTTGTTTTGCCGACGCCCGGAATATCTTCAATTAAGAGGTGACCGCGAGCGAGCAAACAGGCGACAGAGAGCTTTACCGCCTGGTTCTTGCCTACAATGACTTCACAAACCTGCTTCGTGAAAGCCTCAACGTGATGGTCACTCCGCAG
>Ga0193721_1000574_pt1 | contig 10462 bp, 7 predicted proteins | sample U2s2metaG_FD_145078 | JGI IMG/M metagenome (GOLD analysis project Ga0193721, IMG submission 145078) | Soil microbial communities from a riparian zone of the East river system, Colorado, United States - U2s2 | ecosystem: Environmental > Terrestrial > Soil > Riparian zone | place: USA: East River...
GGGGAAGATATAAGGAACGGCGTCGGAAGTTTGGGAGAAATCTGGAAGAGTACGATTTCTACCCGTTCACCGTAACCCGTGAAAACTTCGGCGAATTCAGTCTGAAAGATTTTCGGTTGGGCATGCATTACTTCCTCAAGAACGAAGATTATACAGCCGCACGACAGCTCATTTTCATTGGCGAACAGAATAACGTGCGTGCACAACTCGAACCCGCAGAGCAAAAGGTTTACGCGCAACTATTCGAGAAATATAACGGGAAGACCATCGCCGACGACACGCACGAATTCCTCGAAAATTACGAGCGGATTGTCCGGCTGATCGGAAAATCCTTTCCGAATACCGGAATCGAGATCCTGCTGCACAACCTGGCTGACCCATCACATTCGCTCATCGTGCTGGAAAACAATGCGACCGGCAGGCACTTGCGCGACGGCACGACGAATCTGCTCATCGATCTGAAGAAGCGTCAGCTTCTTAACGAGGAAAAATTGAATTACGAGCTGAACATCGGCGCGCGAAGATTCAAATGCACGACGATCCCAATCAAACGAAAGGAATTTGGAATTGTCGGCGCGATCTGTATCAACATCGACGCTAATTACATTACCGAACAAGTGCTGCAAGATCAGCAACGAATCGAGATTTGGTTCCGGAACTTTCTTCGCACCGACATGCAGCTCGATGAAAATATTCTAAGCAAGGACGAGTACGCAAAGGCGCTGAAAGGCAAACGCCATTTCAAAGACGAAGCGTTTTGAGTTATAGCCGCCGCCCTGTGGGCGGCGTGACTCGCGTGAGCCATTCACGTCAACGCATGCTTCGCACAGCGAAGCGACTACAGGTTATTTCCGGGACGCGTGCAGCGTCGCCTGGTATTCCGGCTTCTTGTGGTATTCGACAAGCCGGAAGCCCCAACTGACTAAGGTCGAGAGGTCTTTGGTCTTCGCCTTCTTTTCGTTTAGGAACTTCTCGATTTTCGCTTTCAGCTCCGGCTGTTGATCCGTGGTGTCGAGGATCTCGAAGATTTCCATAGATAATAGCCAATCTTCGGGGTGTTCGGCTTGTTGCGTCTCCCAAATTTCACCAAGTCTTTCATAGCCGGTCTTGCTCTCCCGGATCTTGCGCACTTGCGCGTAGAGATTTTCCAGCCGCTTGCGTTTCGCATCGGACGGGACCTTGATGGTCCGGTCCTTCGGGACCAGGGCAACCTGGTTGTATGCATCCTTGTCTGCCGCCCCGTTAAAGACCGAGCTGATTCGCTCGCCGACCGCTATGTCGTAGGTTCCCCAGTCGGGATTGAACAGGACGCGGCCGCCGTATTTGGCGGTGCAATTTGAGAATGCGATTAGCAGCAATTTCCCGTCGCGACGCAGGATTTTCTCGACCTTGCCCGATACCACGATGCCGCTGACAAGCTCGAGCTTCGCTTTCTTTCCCTCGACAATTCCAAGCGCGTGGAGCTGATCGTTCGTCAGCAGTTCGGAAGAGGTCGATGTGTGCTGCCATTTACCGATTGGTGAACCGAAGCCCTCCTTGTGATAATCGACGCCGTGGCCTTCGAGTTCCTTGTTGCGGAACGCCAGCGCTGTCTTGCCAGTTGTCCGGAGATAGATCGGCGAATTGTTTTCATCCGTGATGACCTCGCCGAAAACACCGCTGACTTGCAGACCGGATGAATACTCACAGGTCGCAGTGTTCTTGCATTCGATCGCTTTGTTAATGCCTTCGAGTCCGCCGACCATGAACGCCATCTTGTTCGCAAATTCTTCAAGCACGTCAGCGAGGTGTTTGAAATCGCGGCAAACGAAGAGTTGCGGCTGCTTGGTCGTGATATCGAACGGCATGTTCGCCGCGTCGACGTAGTAAGGAATCTTTTTAACTTGCGGCTCGAGACATGAGACGGATTCGCCGATCGATGAAAGTAATCCCGCGCCGTAGATTTTCGGATTTTCGAGCGTGCCGATCAATCCGTACTCGACTGTCCACCAGTGCAGGCGCGAGAGCAGCGCCATCTCAGACGGTTCGCCCAGTTTTTTTTGGCGATCTTCAACCAGTTTGGTTGCTTCATCGACTTCTTTCGGGCTGCTGTTCGGCTGCTCTTTCAAAATCGACAAGTGCCGAATCGCTTGATAGAGCTCGAAATCTTTCTTTGACGACATCGCCTTCGCGCCTACTTCGCCGAACCGCTGCAGATAATTCGAGTATTCACGATCGACGATAATCGGTGCGTGACCCGCCGCCTCGTGGACGATGTCGGGGGCCGGAGTGTATTCGATATGATGGATTTGCCGCATGTCGCACGCGATCACCAGGACCTTGTAAGCTTGAAATTCCATGAATGCCGCCGGCGGAATAAAACCATCCACCGCCACCGCGCCCCATCCGATCTTGGCGAGTATGTCGTTCATCTCCTGAATGCGCGGGATGCGCTCGAAAGAAATCCCGGTGTTGAGCAGGCCCTGGAAGTAAACCTTGTGTGCATACTCCTTTAGAAAAAAAATGTTCTGGCGCATGATGAATCGCCACACCGCATGGTCCACTGACGTGTAATCGTCGTAACGCTGGTCGACGGCGAATTGCAAAAGATGTTTCGGCGTTGCAGCCACGGCCGCGTTATCGAAGCTGATACCGCTGGTTGTTTTCATCGACATCCTCCGTGCAAACCAAAATATGACTCGTTTGCGAAGCGAGCAAGAGCGATTCGCAGTGGTCGCTGCCAAAATGCGTGTCCTCCCGAGCGGAGCGACGGACCTCACATTGGCTAATTGGATCACACAAATCAGATCGTGTGACGCTCGATGCTGTGTGAGGTTCTCCGCCGTCTTCGCGGCTCAGGATGACAGTCAGTGGGTGCGTTTATGATTTGGATCGTCGTTTTTGCGCGATGCGTCTCACGATCCAAACCACTGCGACAATCGCGATCGCCCAAGGCGCAAGAAACGCGACCGCCACGCCGATCATGCGCAAGCTCCACATGATTGCGCCGGCGCTTTGCGTCAGGGTGCGTCGCAGCGTGGCGAGCAAACCGCTCTCGTGCGAGATGATGTTGCCCTGGCTGTAAACCTGGATCGAAATGTCAGCCGGTGCGCTGGCTTCATCGATTTGTGTGCCCGTGCGGTCCTGGCGTTGCACACTCACGTTTTCAACTTTGCCCAGCGAGTTGAGCGATTGCATGAGTGCGAAGTAGTTTTTCATCGGTACGCGCAGCCAAACATTTGCCAGTTCGCGTCCGTCTGGATCGCGATTAAAAGTCGAATTGCGAACGCGTCCACCTTGCTTTTCAGCCAGGGTGCGAAGCTCCTTCGCCTTTTCGTCTACTGCCGAGGTACGAATGCGCAGACTGGTTTGCTGCAGTGCCTGCTCCTGTTCTTCGCGGGAAATGGTGATGTTGAGTTCTACTTTGTCGCGTTTAGTCTTCGCATTTTCCGACATGCCATTGCCGCCTTGCGCAATGCGCTGTGTTTGCATTTGAAAATTTTCCACGCGTCCCAATCCTTTCACGCGGCTGATCACAGCATCGCTTTCTTCCGGGGCGATCAATAGGCTCATTGTCGCGGAGACGCGTCCTGAATAGTCACGGTTCAGTTGCGCGTTGGTTATCTGCACCTTTGGCGACGCGAGCGCTTTGGCCTCGTTATAAATCTTCTCTACATCCGGCGCGTAAAGCGAAAGTTGACCGCGTTCCTTGAGCAGAAACGCCGCCGGTTCTTGCATGTCTTTTTCCGCAAGCGAAACCGTCACGGTCGCGAACTGCACCTGGGAATCCCAATACTGTAGATCGCCCTGCATCTTTTCAATTTCTTCGCGCACGCGACCGAGTTCCTTCTCGACTTGAAGCAAATCGGCAACCTTCCCGGTCTTAGTTTTCAGCATGTCGATCAAGCGCTGCTCCATAACGCGCGCGTTCTTCAGGCGTGCATCGGTATCGAAGTATGCTTTCGTGACGTCCTCGGTGCCGAGCGTCTGGTTCTTTAGTTCGCCAAGTCCGCGAAGCTTTTGCAGAAAGCGATCCAGATTTTCAGGCAGCACCTTGACGACGACTTCGCCGCGCAGTTTTCCGTTTGCCTGTTTCTCGGAACTCGTTGTCGCGACATATCCGTGTTCTTCGTTCGCAAACGCTGTGATTCTCTGCAATGCGTCATCAAAGCTTACGATCTCAAGCTGGACAGTTGCATTGCGAATTAGTTTGCGATTAGCCAGTACTGGAGCAGGCGCGTCGGCTGGCTTTTGCTCGGCAACCTCCACCCGGGCAAGATTCTCCGGACTTGCGGAGCGTCCCAACATCTCAGCGGCCTCTGGCTGTGCCGCCTTCGTCGGCGCGACTATCGTGTCCGGCATCTTGGCGTTTTCGTGAAAGTCTGATCGGCTTGCGGGAAATGACGGTGGCGGTGCTTGGAGCGCCAAGTCTCGTGATCGCTCTGCGGCGAGTACGTCTGATTTATCTAAACCACCGGCTTGACCTACGTCCGACGCCACCGGGGATAGTTGTTGTCGGAACAACTCTTCGTTAGCGTAGTCCTCACGACTGCGCGGCATGGTTGAACGTTCGCCAGTGATCACGCGCCCCACTTGAACTAGCGCCAAAAGGATCGCAGCGACGGCGGTAATCTGTACAGGACGCAAACGCATCAGATCAACGAGCAATCTTGCGAGTCCGCTTCTTTGCGGAATGCGACCGCGAAAACCGGCCAGCATTCGCTGTTCGAATGCCGGATCGGGTTTTTCCTGAGCGAGAGTTTCTTCCAGAATTTTGTTCATAACTTTGTTCTCCTCATGGGCTTTTCGGCAGGTGGCGCATTCAACGAGATGCGCGTGGAGAGCGCTACGCTCGTCCTTCGAAAGGTCGCCGTGAACATCGGCGGCAAGCCAGTCATCGATTTCGTTGTGAATGGTTGCCATACGCTTATTCAAGTGAAGCGAGAGCGGGCCGAAGTTGTTTGCGCAGCGCGGCAAGGGCGCGGCCGAGGATTCCGCGCAACGCGCCGTTGCTCAGGCCAAGTGTATTTTCGATTGTGCGATAATCCAGTTCTTCGAAGTAACGAAGCGTAAGTGCAGCGCGGTGAAGCTCCGGCAGCGCGGCGAGGGCTGTGTGTAACTGTTGATCGATTGCCTCTGTATTCGTTATTTCAGTTTCGTTTGTTTCGATTGTTTCGGGGGGAAAGGGAACGGCGCGGCGGTTCCGAAAAATATCGTGTGCGCGATGACGTGCGACGGTTGCAAGCCAGGCGGGAAATTTTGCCGGATCGCGCACGCGCCAGCGCGTTTTCCAGGCTCTGACGAGTGCGTCTTGAACAACGTCTTCGGCTTCCTCGCGGTTTTGCAGGATGCTGTAAGCGATGGCGAAAAGTGTTCGACTGTGCGTGCGGATGATCATTTCAAATGCTTCTCGATCGCCGTGAATGGCCGCTCGATACTGTTCGCGTTCACTGGAATCCATTGGTCGATCTAAAGCCTAGACGTTTGAGCTCGCGATTCCGCGCGAAAAATTTTCATTATAGGGCGTCTGTGTCAGACGCCTGGCGTTTCACAGAAACGCCCTACAATCAGAAAATGAGGACGGTGTTGCCGACGCTCACGAGGTCCTTGACGCGTGCGGCGTCCCAATTCGCCAGCCGAACGCAGCCGTGGCTGGCGGCGCGTCCGATCGTCTCCGGATTGTTCGTTCCGTGAATGCCGATACCGGGTTTGTTTAAGCCCATCCAGAGTACGCCGACGAGGTTGTTCGGTCCCGGTGGAAGATTGTAGTAGTTCTCGGTGCGGACACCGTGGTTGAGCATTCCTTCGTCGTAGCGGAACCACGGCCAAATGGTCGCGCCGAGAATCTTCCATGTGCCAACCGGCGCGGGCAGTGTTTTTGATCCCGGGGTAATCGGAAAAACGCAGATAAGCTGATCGTTATCAAAAACTTCCAGCAGACGTTCCCCAGTATCTACGAAAATCTTGCGTGTCGCGAATGCCGGATTTTCAGGAACCTTGCCCTCGGCAAATTTTTCGACCTCGAACGGCAAGACATTCGGCACCTTGAGGACTTCGCCCGGTTGCAAATGTTCCCAGTTCTTTCCGGGATTGAGTTTCTGAATATAAGATTCGGCGGAATGATAACGCTCGGCGACGAATTCGAGCAACGAAGTATAAGGCAACCATTTCAATTTTGCCTGCTCGGCACGGCTGCCGGGAACATCGCCGACAACTTTCAGATCTTCCTCCCTGATTGTGTAGGTCGTGTAGGTCACCGGCACTTGATCGAGCATCCACTCATCGACCGCGCCCGTCTTCGGCATGGCGCGGGCGTGCTTGTATGAGATGAGCGCTTTGCGAAAAAACTCGCCCATTTTTCCATCGATCTTTCCGGGCCCGAAATAGTTGTTGTCCAAAAAGATCTGGAGTCGCGTAGCCGTTTCTTCGTCGTAGTTCGGCAAGGCGACGGGATAGACTTTTGGCGGCGGAGTAATTTCCTCCTGCGCAGACGCGGAAATAGACATCGAGCCAATTGCGACGATGAGCAGAACGAATTTCATCGCCGGAAGTTATGCGCTGTGAATCCGACGCGCGCAAACGCGTTCCATGACATATTTCGCCCCTTAGCCGTAGTGGCGGCTTGCTTGTCGCTCGGGCGGATTATCGGCGGACGAGTTACCGCGACGCGTGACTGATGCACCTAGCCTCAGTTTCCGTTTTTGGGCACCGGCCGCAACGCAACCGCAGATTCCGCGGAGACTCGCTTGTCCAGAGCAGCTCCCAGTTGTAACCCGAGGGCGGGGCGAGCAGAGGTTCTGGAGCAGGCTTAAGGACGTGGCTCTCGCCCAGATTCACCAGCACCAGGCGATCGTTGTTTTCCTGTCCGAGATACCGGAGAACGAAACTGGCCGGCCCCAAGACCGCGCCATCGATTCCGCCGGAAAATTGCTGACGAAACCGCGAATCTTCCCGTCGCAATTTCAAAAGATCGACATGCAGGTCGTGGATGGCGCTGTTCTTCTCGCGCTCGAGGAAATCTATTTTAGAACGGGCGAACACCTGCGGATCGTCCGGCGCCGGCAACCGTCTGCGCGCTTCTTCCTCAGTAAGCGATAAAAATGGCGCCAGCCATTCAGCGCGACCTCGGCGAATCGCATCGCGCACAGAAGCGTCGCCTACGTCAGCGAAAAACGTGAACGGGCTGGACGCGCCGAACTCCTGCCCCTGAAAGAGCAACGGTGTCCAAGGCCCGAGCAAGAGGAGGGCAGTCATAGCGCGGTAGCGTCCGGGTGAAGTTTGAAAGCGCAACCGTTGTCCCGGCCCAGTGTTTGCGATTTGATCGTGGTTTTCGATAAAGCAAACAAAAGCCTCCGGAGCAATCCCAAAAGCGGCTGTTCCACGCAACGCGTTTCGCCAGGAGAGCGCCTGACCTTGATAAAGAAAACCATTTTTAGCGGCAGAAATAAATTCCTGCGGCGCGCCGAGGTAATCGCCGTAGAAGGCTTCTTTACGCCCAGTTAGCGCCACCACGGCGCTGTGATGAAAATCGTCGTTCCAGATGCCATCGAAATCGTCACCGCCTTCGCTGCGCGGTCGTACCATCTTTGTTTCCTGTAGATCGTTTTCGGCAACTAGAATAATTGAACGCGAGCCAGCCGCCTTGCGCGCGACTCTTCCGATTCCACCAATGACGTACTCGTTGGACTGATCGCGGACAGCATGCAATGCATCAAAACGGAACCCGTCGAAATGGAATTCCTCTATCCAGTAGCGACCATTGGTAATGAAGAATTCGCGGACTGGTTCTGAGCCTGGTCCATCAAAATTAATCGAGTCGCCCCAATCGTTTTCCTTTTCGCGAGTCAGATAACTGTTGGAATAAACGCCGAGATAATTTCCGTCGGGACCGAAATGGTTGTAAACGACGTCGAGAATCACGCCCAGCCTCAAAGAGTGCGCGCGATTTATGAACCCGCGTAGGTCATCCGGCGTGCCATACAGATGGGTTGGCGCGAAGAGATCCACGCCATCGTATCCCCAGCCGAATTTCCCTGGGAAATCCGCGATCGGCATCATTTCGATCACGGTGATTCCGATGCCTGTCAACTCTTCCAATTGCTCGACCGCCGCGCGCCACGTCCCTTCTCTTGTGAATGTGCCAACGTGCATTTCGTAGATGATTTGGCCTTTGAGTTTGACACCCGGCCACTCTGAATCGGTCCACTTGAATGTCGTCGGATCGATCACGCAGGACGAACCATGCGGCCCTTCCGGCTGAAAGCGTGATGCCGGATCGGGATGAAAATGCTCAGCTTTGTTTACTCGAAACCGATAGCAAGCGCCGGCGCGGGCATTGGCGACACCGGAGAAATACCCGCCTTCCTCAGGATCCAGGGGATAAAATGTCCGCTTCGCGTTTTTCGCCGCACTTTCTTCCAGAACGAGATCAACCTGTTGGGCTTTCGGCGCCCAAACACGAAAATGTGTCTCGTTAGGCCCGGACAATTCCGCCCCGATCGGGTAGCGGCGTCTTCCGAGCGCCATCATCTCTGGCTCAAGCTCAGTAACCGCTTCGGTAATTTCTCTTTTCGTGTTCAGCATCGGTAACGAAGAACATGCGGGCGCTGGTCAAGTAAGCAACCGCAGAGAGAGGCAGCCGGGCTCGCGAAGGCGTGGGCGGTGGCGCGACCGATTCCTGTTAGTGCGCCTGTAATTAAAACAACTGGTTTCTGAAAGCTTTTGCTTTCGAGATTGGACGAGTTGGTCGCTCGTGTTTCGAAGAAGACCCAATAAAACTCGGAATGCGCCGCCCCCGTTTGATATCGCCGGCACCCACAGCAGGGTGATGTGACACCTGATGGAGAAAAATTTTGCGAAATCCTGCGGCAATACCAGTATCAAAAAAAGGACGGATCCCCATTCTTCCATTGGGCATGCGAAGGGCAAGATTCAGAGACTGATGCATTCTCTTCCATGCAACTGAGTCACGGAGCCGGCAGCAATGCGCGAAGGTCGTCGAAGAGGGTCGTACCTTGATTCTGCCGTTCCAGTTCGGCTGTTAAGAACGGGTAAAGTGTCTTTCGACCGCTCCAAATTGAGGCCGACGCAAAGCTGGGGCAGCTCGATCACCTTTGGCAGGAGGCCATGGAAAGCATTAAGGCCGGACGGGCAAAGCCGCTCGATAAAGCGATCTCAGTCGTAGGTGATGGGCACTCGAACCTGCGACACTGTTCCGGGTTTAAACCGCCACTTTAGAAAAGTATTAGTCGTCACTTCATCGAAAATCGCATTCCCGGTGCTTTGCTCCATTACCGCACGGGTGACTTTGCCGGTCGCAGCATCAACGGTCATGACGCAAAGGCCGCTGCCGGTGATATTGGCCCACAACGCTTGGCGGAGTGGAGTTATCCTGTATCGAGAGAAACGCTGGGGGTAGTGGGGCAGACGGGCACTAACTGCGATCTTTTTGGCATCTGCCATGGACATCTGACGCACAACCGGAGATTGGGCCACCTTGGGTTGCGGGGAGGAAGTCGCGCGTCGTTCTGGGCGAAGTCTCTTTTCCGCTGTCGCAGCAGGCATCGCCAACTTTTCTGCAGCCGGCGTCTGCTCGCCGACCGGCGCTGGCGTTTGACTTGGCGTCTCAGTTGAAATTTCCAGGCTCGGCTGTGACTTTTGCGTGTTCGGCCCAAGTATTGGCGTTGGCTTCACCGGCTGCAACTGTTCCCGGAGATTTCCTGAAATCGCATCTTGGGCTAGCGTTAACGATGACCACGCCAGCGCAACACCGCTGCACAGAACAAAGAAGAAAATTCCTTTGGGAAATTGCATTAGGAAAAATTTCCGCTCCCGTCCCATTGAGGTCAAATATCTGCTGGACTTCGCAACCTCGCTGTAGTTTTCAGTCTGCCGTTCATGCTTTGACCTCCGCGTCCTCATCATTCGTCATTGCCTGCAGTTGCAAACTGCGTCTAATAGTCCAGCGAGAACCTTCATAATTACACCGATTTTTAGCCAGACGGCTCTTTATCAAAGATTGCGCAGGGTCCGTGCTTGTAGGGGCGAAGTCGCCAGCCGTGCTTTTTGGCAAATGACGCGATTTGGGCCTGGCGGTTTTCCTCATCCGGCCAAACCCGCGTCAGGTCCGGTTCGTGCACGGCGCAGTGCTTTGCACTCTTTAACTCCTTGGCAATTCGGATCGCGAGTATTTTCATAACGCGCCAAATCCTAGGCGTATTAAAGTTGGGTTTTTAACGCTCCAACATCGGCGTCAGCTATTTGGATGCCAATAGAGATCAATCCGCTAAACACTTCTCTGCTCATTTCGGCGGCGATACTGCGGATAACGACATTGTCACGCGCCACTGTTGAACCTTCAATAGCTGAACGACTGAATGGCAGTCGTTATTTCGGGACCGTTCACGAAACCGATCCGGCGATTCGGATTCAAAGTAATGTGGACGGGAAAGACATTATCGCCGCCTTGGAAATTTAGCCCCTC
>Ga0193721_1000575_pt1 | contig 10460 bp, 11 predicted proteins | sample U2s2metaG_FD_145078 | JGI IMG/M metagenome (GOLD analysis project Ga0193721, IMG submission 145078) | Soil microbial communities from a riparian zone of the East river system, Colorado, United States - U2s2 | ecosystem: Environmental > Terrestrial > Soil > Riparian zone | place: USA: East River...
AAGGCGCCATCAACGGCATCTTCTACGGCAAAGGCGAAGTCTGCAATGCAGGGTCACGGCTGTTCGTTGAAAGCAAAGTTCAGAGCGAATTTCTCGAGAAGCTCGTAGCTCGCGCTAAGAAATTGCAGCCCGCCGATCCGCTTGATCCCAAAACTCGTTTAGGGGCAATCGTCAGCCAGGAGCAGATGCAGACGGTGCTCAGCTTCGTCGAAACAGGAAAGAAGGAAGGCGCGAAGCTGATTGCTGGCGGAAACCGCGTCTCTGTCGATGGTGGAAAAGGATTTTTCCTCGAGCCCACGATCTTTGGCGACGTCACCAACGACATGAAGATTGCTCAGGAAGAAATCTTCGGCCCTGTTCTGGCGACGTTAAGCTTTGACGATATTGATCAGGTGATCGAGCTCGCGAACCGCAATCAGTACGGCCTCGCCGCGGCAGTCTGGACGCGCGACATAAAGAAGGCGCATTCCGTATCCCGCCAGCTCAAAGCCGGGACAGTCTGGATCAATACCTACGGACTGATGGACGCCGCACTACCCTTCGGCGGATACAAAAGTTCAGGCTTCGGCCGTGAATTGGGAATGCACGCCATTGAGCACTACACAGAATTAAAAACAGTTTGGCTGAATTTATAAAAGAGGACTTATGCCGGGTAAAGTTGCAAAAATCGGAACCTTTAGCGATTGGGTCGGGATGTTCGACGACTGGCGCAAGGAAATCGGCGTCAATCACGACGAGATTGCCGACTTCAAATTCGACACGCTTTACGGCGCCATCGAAACCGACGAAATTCAATTTGGCCACTTCAAGGGACGTCGCAAGTGGGAAAATCTTCGTCAGGTACCCACCCAACAGATGCGCGACGCCTTAATCAATCTGATCGTCTATCAGGGCGATACGGAATTTGCCAGCGTGGAGCAGCAGCGGAACTTGTTCGAGACCGCCCCTACCGACTGGGACCGCCGGGCGCTAACCCGCGTCATGATCGAAGAGATGCGCCACGGTTGGCAGATGTGCGCTCTGTTGGTGGATCATTTTGGTTATTCCGGCAAGGTCGAAGCCCAAAAGATGCTGGAGCGCCGGGCCTTCGATAACCAGCGGCTGCTCGGGGCATTTAACGTCGATGTCGACAACTGGATGGATTTCTTTACCTACACCGACTTCGTAGATCGCGATGGAAAATTTCAGTTACAGATGCTGAAGTATTCCGCGTTCGCACCGCTCGGCCGCTCCATGTCTTACATGTTGCGCGAAGAAGCTTTCCACATGGGCACCGGCAACGATGGATTACGGCGGATCGTCGAAGCGGGCGTGATTCCTGCGTGGCTGATTCAGAGATATCTGAACAAGTGGATTTCGAGTTCCTACGATTTATTTGGCACGGATCATTCCTCGTCTGCGCATTGGGCCTACGTGTGGGGAATCAAGGGCCGTTATGACGAGCCGAAAAATGAGCAGGAGGCGAAGCTCGATGAATTAAACGACTACAACCGTCAGCTTTATCGAGACGAAGTAGCCGGCCTGATCGAGCGTTTCAATACTGTCCTGAAACCTGGAGAGCCCAAACTGTATGCACCGGATATAAAGTTCAATCGCGCCATCGGCCGCTGGGCAGGCTTGAAATTCCATGCCCAGACGGGCGAGCCGCTAGATGATCGCGCCTACGAGCAGCATTTAAAAGAATACATGCCCACCGCGGAGGACAAGATCCTGCTGCTGGACATCATTCGTAACGAGAAAAAGTGGATCGTTGCCAAAGAGGGTGGACGTGATCCTCTGGCCACGATTGCTGAGCCGCGAAAATCGGCAATTAATTTGTGAAAAGTATTCTCGACTGACGTAGCGACAGGCGACTCGCCTCCGGGTTTTGATACTTGGTGACGACTATTTCCGAAACCAGCACTCAGCAATTCGACACCAAATCACCTGCGTATAGTCTGGGCGAGCTAATGGTCGCGACTGCGGCGCGCGAAATTAAAGACGGTGAAGTGGTATTCGTCGGAATGCGACTGCCCCTGATCGCTTTTGTAGTGGCAAAGAGGACTCACGCTCCGAATGCGGTTGGATTATTCGAAAACGGAGTGGTTCGCTCGACTGCCGCTCCGGAGCTGATCTACACCATGGCCGATCCACCGAACATTTGCGGCGCCACGCAATGTCTGGACATGATGGGAGTGATGAGCCTGTTGCAGTCCGGGCGCGTCCATCTTGGTTTTCTGGGCGCCGCTGAGGTGGACCGCTTTGGCAATCTGAATTCCACCGAAGTGCATGGGCCGAAAGGAAGCACTCGGCTTCCCGGATCCGGCGGAGCGTGCGACATCGCGTCCCTGGCGCAGCGCTTCGTGGTGCTGCTGGAGCACAGCCGGGAGCGTCTGCCCGAACGCGTCTCTTATCTCACAAGTCCAGGATACGGAGACGGAGGTGACTGGCGCCAACGTATGGGCCTGCCACGCGGCGGTCCAGTGGCGGTGATTACTAGCAAAGCTGTGCTGCGTTTCGCTGACGACGGAGAAGCTTACCTTTCATCGGTCCATCCCGGCGTTGAGCTGGGTGAAGTCGTGAGCAACACCGGCTGGAAATTGCGGAGTGCTGAACACGTGAGCCAGACTTCCGAGCCGAGCGCAGCAGAGTTGAAAGCAATTCGCGACTACGATAAAGATGGATTCTGGACTAAGTAAGTGCAATCGAGAGCGAGCCTTGCGGATCAACTGATGGTGACGCAAACATCTACGAAATTTTCTCGAGTAACGCTCAGATATGAGCCACCAGTTGCACATCTCTCCCTGCAAAGTCCGCCGTTGAATGTGATTGACATCGCGATGATGGAAGAACTGGCAGAGGCGCTGGTAGACATCGAGGCCCGCACGGAGGTCCTGGTGACCGTGTTTGCCGGCTCCGGCAAAAACTTCTCTGCTGGAGTCGACGTAGCCGCCCACACCGCGGATAAAGTCGAGTCAATGCTAGCCAAATTTCATGCCGTAATTCACCTGCTGATAAGCTCGAAAAAGGTAAGTATCGCCGCGGTACACGGTCACTGTTTGGGTGGAGGCGCAGAGTTGGCCCTGGTCTGTGATCTTGTTTACACGGCTGAATCCGCTACCTGGGGGTTCCCCGAAATCAAACTGGGATGCTATCCGCCGGTTGCTGTGACAGCATTAGCTGCGGTGGTCGGCCAAAAGCATGCCGCCGATCTCATACTGACCGGCCGCAGTATCACCGGCGCAGAGGCAGCGAATATAGGACTCGCCAATCGCGCCGTTCCCAGTGAACAGATCGAGTCGGTGCTGCAGGAATCCATTGAACATTTCAAGAAACTCAGTCCCGCGGCGCTTGCCGTTACCAAGAAAGCGATCTATGCCTGGGACTCAATTCATTTCGACAAAGGCCTGGCGCGCGCTGAAAAGATTTATCTCGACGATCTTATCAGAACCGAAGACACGCAAGAAGGAATCAACGCTTTCCTTCAGAAACGGGAGCCGCTTTGGAAGGGGAAATAACGCCAACCACCAAACCGCGACGCGCGAAACCAGCGCACCTGATGTGCGGTATGCCGCTCTGGGGTATCGCCGGTGCAATGGTGTGCTCATATCTTGCGTATGTGTCCTATGCGCACGTGCGTCAAGGAGAGTTCAGTTGGTCGCACGATTTCTTGTCGATCGTGACTTACGCGGTTTGGGTGATTCTTATCGCCGGGCTGATCAGTGAGACCCGTTGCCTGCGTGAACGTCTTTTCTTTGTTCTGGTGTTCGCAAACTTCACCCTGGGATTTGTGCTCGCAGTGTGGGCGGACGCGCCCCTAGAAATGGTCCGCAAGGTAAGAGAGATTTCCTCAGGACTGTGGGTTCTCGCGGCGATTGCGAGTTTGGTTGTCGCGCTATCTCCCGGACGTAACACTTCGGAGAAGAAAGCCGATGTCTAAGCTGCTCTCCATGCGCGATGCTATCGCTGACTTCGTCCCTGACGGCGCCTCAGTCGCCCTCGGGCTGCAGATGGAGCAGATGATTCCTTTTGCTGCCGGGCACGAGATCATCCGCCAGAAGAAGCGCGGGCTGACACTTATCGGTCCCATCTCAGACATTCTCTTTGATCAGTTAATCGCTGCCGGATGCGCCGAGCAGGTGATTGCCGCCTGGGTGGGCAATGTGATGATGGGATCGGCATACAACTTCCGGCGCGCCGCAGAGCAGGATGGACTGAAAATCTTTAACATGACCAATTTCACAGTAGCGCTGGCTCTACAGGCGGGGGCCATGGGAGTTCCATTCCTCCCCACGCGCACTGCATTGGGCAGTGATGTGCCCAAGGAAAATCATTTTTTCTATCAGATTTTCTCCCCGTTCACGCCGAAAGAGCTGTTGTGGGCGGTGCGCGCGTTGAATCCGGATGTCACTATCGTGCACGTGCAACGCGCGGATCGCGAGGGAAACGCGCACTGCTGGGGCAACTTCGGAGTGCTGCTGGATGGAGTTCGTGCTGCCAAGCGAGTCATCGTTGTGGCGGAAGAGATTGTTGAGCCGGAGATAATCGCCAGTGATCCCAATCGCACCGTGATCCCCGGATTCATGGTAAGCGCCGTGGTTCATTGTCCGTACGGTGCACATCCATCCCCGGTGCAGGGATACCACAATCGCGACAATGCTTTCTTCCGTCAGTATCACGAGCAGACAAAAACGAAATCCGACAGTGACGCCTGGCTTGAACGATGGGTCTACAGCGTGCCGGATCGCCGTGCCTACATGAATCAACTTGGCGCTTGTCGCGTCGAGGAGTTAGATGTGAAGCAGCACGCGTATGCGGCACAGACAGATTATGGATATTGAAAGGCAGCACTTGGCATTTGGCACTTAGTACTTGGCCTCGAAATTATTGTGATTTGGATAAAAGTCAGAATGGACCTGGAATGGCTAAGTGCTAAGTGCCGAGTTCTTCACATGGACTTTGAAATCAGCGCCGGGCTAGTGAACACCATGCTCAAGCAAGGTGAGAAGTTCACTTTGCTCGACGTGCGCGAGCCTTGGGAATTGGAGAAAGCCAAGATCGAGGGCAGCAAGAACATTCCGATGGGAGATATCCCGACGCGGGCGCATCAGGAACTCGACCCCGACGGGCATATCGTCGTGATTTGCCATCACGGTGTACGCTCGCTGAGCGTCACCAACTGGCTGCGGCAACAAGGATTCGATAAGACTCAATCCATCCGCGGCGGAATCGATGGCTGGGCAAGGACTGTCGATCCGAAGGTACGGCTGTATTAGAGCAGTTAGCACTTAGCACTTAGCCAATTCGGGTTCATGCGGACTAGCGAATCGCTATGAAGAAAGAACTGATAGCACTGAGAATCAACGGCCGCTCGCATGAGCTGGCAATCGAGCCCAGCAAACTACTGCTGGACACGTTGCGTCAGGACTTGCAGCTTACCGGTTCCAAGCGCGCCTGCGACGATTCATCTTGCGGTGCCTGCACCGTGTTGGTGGATGGGATTCCCATGCTCTCCTGCACCATGCTGGCCGCCAGTTGCGAAGGACAGGAGATCACGACCATCGAAGGAGTGAGCGAGCACGGAAGTCTGGCCGCAATCCAGAAAGCGTATGGCGACTGGGGAGGCGCTCAATGTGGTTTCTGCACGCCGGGTTTCATCATGACAGTGAAGTACATAATGTCGACTAATCCGAATCCCACAGAACCAGAGATTCGCAGCGCGCTCAGCAGCAATCTTTGCCGCTGCACTGGTTATACCCAGATGTATCAGGCAATCAAGTCGGCTATTGAGGCGGAACAAAAGGGGCTCTCCGCACCAATCCAGGACGCTCTATGAATCTATCGAAGTGCTCGCCCTGGATGACCGTAAAGGACGTTTTTCTTGTTTTATTAATCGCCGGAATAAGCTTCGCCCAGGAGGCCTTGCCGGACGGCTGGCATCGCCCGACTTTGGCGGAGGCCAAAAGGCCAGTGGCGAAAAAAGAGTCGCACGCGGTTCTTGGAAGTGAGGGGAGATTTCAATGGCGATGGTCGCGTCGATTTAGCCGAACTCTTAATAAGTGACTCCGGCAAGCAGTGCGGCCTTTTTGTCCGGTTCGCAGGCGCGGATAGTCAGTGGCAAGCATTGTGGCAGCCCGATACCCCGCATTGATTGATATTGGGATTGATATTGTTCATCCGGGGAAATATGAGACTCTATGCGGCAGTGACCCTTCCGTTTGTGCAGCCGGACTTCCTGAGGCGCTGGATCTGGCATATAGCGCGATCCAATTCTTTTCTTACGGCAGTGCGAGCAGCATCTTCTATTGGGATCGACGTAGTAAGAAGTTTCTTACCGTTCCAATGAGCGACTAGTATTTATGCCTGACTTCTCCATTATCGGAAAACCCATCGCCATGGTGGACGCCGCCGGCAAGACCACCGGCGCCGGCAAATATACCGACGACCTCACCATGCCCGGCATGCTGGTGGGGAGAATCCTGCATTCGCCCTTTCCCCACGCCCGTATCAAGCGTATCGACACCCGTCGCGCCGAAAAGTTGGAAGGAGTCGTAGCCGTCGTTACCGGTAAAGACGCTCCTACTCCGTACGGAATTCTTCCCGTAGGCCACGACGAGCATGCGCTGGCCGTGGACAAAGTCCGCTACATGGGTGACAACGTGGCCTGCGTGGCCGCGATTGATGAGGCTACCGCCGACAAAGCGTTGGAGTTGATCGATGTTGAGTATGAAGTGTTGCCTGCTTATTTCGATCCCGAAGAAGCGATGAAGGCGGAAACCAATCTCATCCACGAGAACAAGCTGCACAACATCGAAAAAGATTATCACCACGTTTTTGGCGACCCGGAGAAAGGCTTTATCGAAGCAGACTGCGTTGCTGAAGCGCGCTACATCGCGAATGAAGTCACACACGCAGCGATGGAACCGCATTCAACCCTGGCCGCTTTCGAAATTGATTCGCAGACTGGTAAGCCCGGACGCTTGACTGTCTGGTCATCCACGCAGGTCCCGTATTACCTGCAACATAAGCTGTCGCTCGTGCTCGAGATGCCCATGGCGCAGATTCGTGTGATCAAGCCGCTGGTGGGCGGCGGATTCGGCGGCAAGAGCGAAGTCATCCCGCTGGAAATCATCGCTGCGATTGCCTCCCGCGCAGCTCGTGCTCCCGTGAAGATCACCTACACGCGCGAAGAGGTGTTCTGGGCACACCGCGGACGCCTGAGAACAATCATCGATCTTAAGACCGGCGTCACCAAAGACGGCCGCATCACCGCCGTCAAAGCACGAGTAGTGCAGGATGGCGGAGCATATTGCTCATATGGTGTGGTTACGATTCTTTATTCCGGCGCGCTGCTGGGCGCGCTCTACGACATCCCTCATATTCAATATGACGGCTACCGCGTATTGACCAACAAGCCCGCATGTGGCGCCATGCGCGGCCACGGCACGGTCAATGTGCGCTTCGCTTTCGAATCGCAGTTGGACGAAATTGCTGCCAGGCTGAACCTCGATTCGGCAGAAATCCGTCAACGCAATCTGCTTCAACCTCCGTGCGTCACCATTAACGGCTTGCGAGTCCAAAGCTACGGCTTGCCGGAGTGCATCGAGAAAACAGTTGAACGCTCGGGCTGGAAAAAACGAAAAGGGAAGCTGCCACGCGGTCGTGGGCTGGGCATTGCATGCAGTCACTACGTCAGCGGCGCCGCGAATTCGATTATCCGTTCCGACATGCCGCACTCTACGGTGAATATCAAAATTGATCGCGATGGTGGAGTTGTGGTTTATACGGGCGCGTCTGAAATTGGTCAAGGTTCAGACACCATGACAGCTCAAGTTGCCGCCGAAACGCTGGGCTGCTCGCTGGGACGCATAAAGATTGTCGCTGCCGATACCGACCTTACTCCGATCGACATTGGTTCCTACTCCAGCCGCGTAACGTTCATGGCTGGCAACGCCACCCTCCGCGCCGCCGAACAGGTAAAAAAGCAAATCGCCGTAGCAGCCGCCCGCAACATGAATTGCCCCGTCGAAGAGTTAATCTTCCGCGACGATGTAGTGTCCAAGAAAGATGCAAGTGTAGCGCGGACGCCCTCGCCCGCGGCTCTCGCGGAGAGTCAGCCAACAGTCAGCGGCCACGTAGACGGCCAGATTCTGCGCGGCTCTTTACAACAAAAACGCAAAGACGAGGGCCCCAAAGATTCGATGAGCTTCGAGGAAGCTGTAGTCGCTGCCATCGACTTCCACGGCGCTCTCACCGGAACGGGTTCCTATGCTCCACCGGCCGAGGCGCGCGGTGGCAAGCACAAAGGCGCTGGTGTCGGTCCGTCACCCGCGTACTCCTACTCAGCGCAGGTAGCCGAAGTCAGTGTGGACGAAGACACCGGCGAAGTCACAGTCCATAAAGTCTGGGCCGCACATGATTGCGGCCGCGCCTTGAATCCCGTTTCCGTAGAAGGCCAAATTATTGGGTCGGTATGGATGGGCATGGGCCAGGCGCTCACCGAAGAAATGGTCTGGAAAGATGGCATGCTGATGAATCCCGGATTGCTCGAATATCGCAGTCCTTCATCAGTCGAATCGCCTGAAGTTGAACCGATTATCGTGGAGAGTATCGATCCCGAAGGCCCATTCGGCGCCAAGGAATGTAGCGAAGGTTCCCTCGCCGCAACCATTCCGGCGATAGCCAACGCTATTTACGACGCGGTCGGGATTCGCTTGCATGAGGCTCCCTTCACTCCCGAGCGTGTACTCGCCGCCCTACGAGCTAAAACGACGCACAAGAAGATTGATCTGACGGAAGGAGTCGATCCCACCGCACCCACCCACTTCCGCGAACACGGCGGCGCGCTCTGGTTCCGAGGCAAAGGTCCGGAACGCCACCCACTGGATCCGGCGCGGCGGGAAACCACGACCGAGTCGGGAGGCGACGATTGAGTCTCCCACAATTCACTCTGCTGCGACCGCGCACGCTGCAAGAAGCCGTCGGAGCACTCGCCAAGTATGTCTCGAATATCCGCGTGCTGGCCGGCGGCACCGATCTCATTCCCTCGATGCGCCAGAAATTATTCGAACCGGAATATGTTCTCGACATTCGACACCTCGCCGAACTGAAAAGAATTCATCGGCAGCCCGGCGAAGGAGTTTCTATCGGCGCGCTCTCCACTCTCACTTCCATTGAGCACTCTGAATTCCTTCGCAAACACTATCCCGTTCTTACTGAAGCGGCGGCGACCGTTGCCTCTCCCGTGCTGCGCAATATGGGCACAATTGGTGGCAACATCTGTTTGGATACGCGCTGCCTGTGGTACAACCAATCGCTCACCTGGCGCAAAGGATGCGGTTTCTGCATCAAGAAAGATGGCGACTTATGCCACGTTGCCCCCGGGGGAACCAAATGCTGGGCGGCATTCTCTGGAGACACTCCGGCCGCGCTGCTGTGCCTGAATGCCGAGATAGAGCTCGCGAGTGAATCCGCTGTCAGACGAATGCCATTGCGTGATTTCTACACTGGCCTTGGAGACACGTACCGGAAGTTACAGCCAGGCGAATTGTTAACTCGCGTTTTCTTACCCGAATCTTCTGCAGATTATCGTGGCGTGTACCGAAAGCTTCGAGTTCGAGGATCGATTGATTATCCCTTGGCCGGAGTGGCAGTCGTGATGAAACGGTCGAATGGCCATGTCGCAGATGTGCAGATAGCCCTAACGGCAGTGAACCCTGCGCCTGTACTGGTTAAAGGCGTTCAACAGTTACTGCGCGGGAAAGCCGTAGATGATCAGTTAGCCGATGCTGCCGCCGAATTGGCCGCGAAGACTGCCAAGCCGTTAACTACATCTGCGCTGACGCCTGAATATCGCCGCGAAATGATTCGAGTATTCACCAAGAGAGTGCTGTTGGAAATCAGTGGCCAGTAGCCAGTGGTGAGTTGCCAGTAACGTCCGATGCAATCCGATAAAGTATTACTGGCAACTGACAACTGCCCACTGACAACTGCCCTATGATCACCGACTGCCATATCCACATCCAGCCCATAGAAATGTTCAAGCCGCAAGCGCTGGAACTGATGAAAAAGCAGCGTACTAACTTTGATCAGATCGCCGAATTCTGCCGTTCTCCCAAGACTTTCCTCAAATATCTCGACGCCGCAGGAGTCGATCGCGCAGTGCTGATCAACTACGTGGCTCCCGAAGTCATCGGGTTCACGTCAGGCGTGAATCAGTTCGTCGCTGATTACACCAAAGAGAATCCCAAGCGACTGATCTCCTGCGGCAGCCTGCACCCGCGGCACACTTCCAACGTCATGGCAGACGTGGAACACCTTTTGCGGCTGGGCATTCGCATGATTAAGATCCATCCTCCGCACCAGCTTCTGTTTCCCAACGATTATCTGACCGGAAGGAAAGAGTTAGAGATCATCTATCGCGCCGCCGAGGCCAACGGCATCCCGGTGATGTTTCATACCGGAACGTCTATCTTCCCCGG